>Ga0206843_10253_pt1 | contig 13642 bp, 11 predicted proteins | sample Alteio_BWOrgCont_21_FD_152869 | JGI IMG/M metagenome (GOLD analysis project Ga0206843, IMG submission 152869) | Enriched cells from forest soil in Barre Woods Harvard Forest LTER site, Petersham, Massachusetts, United States -... | ecosystem: Environmental > Terrestrial > Soil > Temperate forest >...
TCAATCGCGCCGCGGAAATTTATCATACGCGCGCCCTCTACCGGACCGAGGTTGCGTTGTTCTCCGTTTTGCCGGTGGCATCCTTATTCCTCGGCGCCGTCGTCATTTCGCAGGCCTTCCTGGTCATCAGCATGTTCCTGCCGATGATCGCAATGCTTAATGGACTGGGCGGCTAAATAAAAACGACATGGTTGCATGAATGAATTTCTGACATTTGCGGCGATCTTCTGCTGGTACGCCGTATTAATCCTGCTGCCGGGCGGCGCGTTCTCGGTAGTGCTGCATTATTTGTTGTCCATGCCGATGCGACGGCGTGACCGCGCGCTGTTTTTTCTCGATTTGCTCGAAACGGTCGTAAATCGCGGCCAGCCGGTGGAACAGGCCATTCTCTCCGCCGCCGAAAATCATGACCGCTCCATCGGGGTCCGCTTCTTCATGGTTGCCGCGCACATCGAAGGCGGCGCGCGCCTGGGCGAAGCGCTGGAAAAGGTTTCCAGTTTCCTGCCGCCGCAGGTGAATGTGATGATTCGCGCCGGGGAAAAGCTTGGCAGCCTGAAAAAAGTTCTGCCGGCCTGCCGTGAAGTCCTGCGGGTCGCGCCCGACACCGTGCGCACCACGATGCACTATATGGTGGCCATCCTGCTGATCTTTGCGCCCGTCGCCATCTGGCTTATTTCACTGCTCTCGATATTTGTGGTTCCAAAGTTCAAGGATGTGGCCGGCGGCATGGGGCTCGAAGTGTGGCCACTGGCGCAATTTGTTTTCATGCTCAATGATCATTTTATTCTGGTTGACTTTGAAGCCTTGGTTTTTGTGGCGCTGATGGCCGTCGCGGCAGTTTATATTGGGGGACCGGGTTTTGTCCGCTGGTTTCAATTCCGTAGCGTGCCGGTGGTGGACTGGGGCGCGTGGCAAATTCCCTGGAAGCGGAAAAAACTGTTGCGCGCGTTCTCCGCCATGCTCGCCGTGCTGCTTGACGGCGGCGTGCCCGAGGCCGAGGCCATCCGGCTCGCGGGCGAATCCACCGCCAACGAAATCTGCCGCCGCCGCGCACAACGCGTCATCGCCGCGCTGGAGAAAGGCGCGAAGCTCGAAGATGCCGTCCGCACCTTTGACGATACCGGCGAATTTCACTGGCGCCTCAGCAATGCCACCCATGCGGGCGGCGGATTTTTGGATGCGCTGCGTGGCTGGCACGAGGCACTCGACGCCAAGGCGTTCCAGCAGGAGGAAACCGCCACGCATGCGCTCACCAGCGGACTGGTAATTCTAAATGGCGTAGTCGTGGGGCTGATCGCCGTCAGCATGTTCGGGATGCTGGTGATGATTTTGAAAGGAATGATTGCCACAACATGAAAATTACCCTGCAGGAGAAAATTTGGAATGCACGCGGTTGGAGTTCAGGCTCCAACCCGGGCCGGGGAAGCAAGCTGAGGCTTGCACTGCAACGCGGCTTTCTGGAAATAGACATGGTCGTTGGCCTGGCGATTCTCACGCTGGCAGTTTTGCCGCTGGGTTATTCATTTGCGCGTGAACGGCACCTGCTGAAAATTGAATATAGCCGCAGCGTTGCCGATGAAATTGTGGATGGCGAAATCGAAATCCTTGCTGCCGGCGCGGCAAAAAATCTTCCCGACGGCACGCAAAATTATCCCGTCCATGCCGCGGCCGCCAGCCAGCTGCCGCCGGGCCATTTTGAACTGACCAAAACCGGGAACCGCCTGCGCTTGGAATGGATGCCGGACAAGCCGCGCGGCGTTGGCGCCATCATCCGCGAGGCTGCGCTCAAATGAAAGTATCCCCCGTCAATTCGAAACCGCGCCGGACCGCAGGCATTTTGCTGACCGAATGCCTGGTATACATTGCGGTGTTCGCCATCCTGATGGCCGTCGGCACAGCGGCCTTTTACCTCTGCTGGGACGATTCGAAGGCGACGATTTACGCGACGGATGACATCGGCGCCGCCTTGCGCGCCGGTGAACGCTGGCGCGCAGATGTGCGCAATGCGACCGGGAAAATATCTGTTGCGCAATCAGCCACCGGCGAAGTGGTGCACATTCCTGCACCGGGGAAGGAAATTGTCTATCGTTTTGAGTCCGGCGAAGTGCGCCGCGAGTTCCCGGCTTCGCAAATTTCCCAATTGCTGCTGCCCAAAGTTAATGGATCGCAGATGAGCGAGGAAGATCGCAATGGCGTCACTGCATGGCGGTGGGAACTGGACCTGGTGGTACGCCGCCCGGAAACGCATTTGCCCTTGTTATTTACCTTCGAGGCCGCCCAGACGAAATCATGAAAATTCAATCCAATAATTTTGGTTATGGTCGTGCAACGAACAGCAGCGAAGACGGAATGATAACGCTGATTTTCATCATTCTGCTGTCCATCATGTTAATTTTGGTCATGGTGGAGGTCCGCTCATTGATACGGCTGCACACTGAGGTGAAATTGCTGGAACAGCATCAAATCAAGCGGCTGAACGGGTCGCAAACCAACACGGTTTCGACCGTAACCAATCCATGAACGACCTTCCCACCGCCAAAATCAAGATGATGCAGGGGTCCATCCGTTGTCTGGCGTTTGGACTGCTGGGGCTGCTGCCCGCCATCGGGCTGCCATTTGCGATAGCGGCGCTGTGGCTATCAGGCCGGGCCCGGTGGCAGGAAAGGCGGTTTTGGAATCCGGCGCGGCCTTATCGGATCATTGGGCTGACCTGCGCTGCGGTGGGGACAATTGGGTGGTTCTTAATCGGAGCGCTGATTGTGTTCCAAGCGGTTACCGCTCGCCAATAATCGCTTACGCCTTCGGCAGTTTTTCCTCCACCAGTTCGCAAAGCACATGGTATAAAACCTTCTGGCCCTCCTGAATCCGTGCCGTCACCGTGCCGGGCACAATCAAATCTATCGTGGCGATGCCCTTGGTGAAACCGCCGTCTCGGCCCAGCAACGCAATGCTCTCAACGCCCTTGCGCTTCGCCTCTTCGAGAGCCCGCACCACGTTTTTGGACTTGCCGCTGGTGGTGATGACGATGAGTACGTCACCCTTTTCCGCCAGACCCCAGACCTGCCGCGCAAAAATTTCATCGGCGTGATAATCGTTGCACACGGCGGTCATGAACTCGCCGTTGGCGGTGAGCGAAATGGCTGGATACGGCCGTCGGTCGTCCTTGAAGCGGCAGAGAAATTCCGTGGCCAGGTGCGTGGCATCCGACGCACTGCCGCCGTTGCCGCACACCAGAAGTTTCCTGCCGGAAGTGAGGCAGCGTAGCAGCAATTGCGCCGCGCGTTGCAGCGGTTCCTCCAACGCGGACAAGCTGCGCAGCGTGGCGACGGATTCTTCAATGGCGCGTTGCAAATGACTCATGCGGGCAATTAACCATAATCGTCCCCTTGTGGAAATCACGAAATGCGGCGCAAATCAGAAGAACGCGAAGGATTGGTTTGCTTCCACAAAATTCAGGCATATAGTACACTGTAAGATTGAGCAGCCGAAGACAGGTTGGAAACGCATGGAAATCAGATTTCATTGTTTAATATGTGCAGCCGCTGCGCTGTTGTTTGGCGGGATTAGTGCCCTGGGACAGGGGAAATTGACCGGCACCAATGCCGTGGCGACAATCGTCAAGAGCAGCGCATTGCAAACCAACCAGGATGACATTCAGCAGCCCGGCGAGAAGGATGAAGACCGGTCGGCGGCGCTGCTGCGCAAATACCGGGGCGACCTGGTGTTCGTGGCCGGCAAATCGGCAAACGCCAGCGGCTTCATCGCTCAATACAAGAACCGCAAATTCTTCATTACCAACGCGCATGTCCTGGCCGGCAATGGCGCCCTTTCATTGGAAGCACTCGACCGCTCGCCATTGCAGGTGCAATCCGATTCTGCCATGGCGGCTGTAGGACACGACCTCATCGCCATCCCTGTGGTTGCGGGTGGCAATGGCATTCGGACCATCGAAAAGGTTGACACGGAAGTTGCCGTCGGAGACGCGGTCGTGGTCTTCGGAAACGCCCTTGCTGGAGGCGTGGTGAATCCTCTGCTGGGCAAGGTCGTCGGTCTTGGTCCGCGAATCATCGAGGTGGATTCCCAGATCGAGCCGGGCAGCAGTGGCGGCCCAATCATTCACCTGCACAGCGGCAAAGTCATTGGCGTGGCCACCTATGCCACTCGCGAAGAAAAATTATCCGGTGATAAATCACCGCGCCGCTTTGGTTATCGGCTTGATACGGTGACCCTCTGGCAACACATAGATTATAAACAATTTCAATATCAGAACGACGTGCTCACCGCCGTGCATAACTTGACCATTCAATTGGGAAATGCCGCCGAGGATGTCACCCAGGAACTGCCGGACCCGGTTCCCAGCGCTGTCGTCGGGCGGCGGGTTATATTTACGCAAACCATCCCCCGGCACGAATACGAGTCGCCTTTGATTCGCAGCGCTGTCGAAACCTACCTCGATAAAATCGCCAACAGTCAGGGCAATCACGATGAGGCGGCCGCGAATCTCGTGGATTCGCTCAATGCCGCCAGCCAGAACAACCTTGATGCGGCGGCACCGACGCTGACTTACGATTTTTTTCAACATGGAGACGGTGAAATCCCAGGCTGGTCGCCTGCTGAGGCAAACGGGTATGAAAATGAGAGGAAAGTGCGTGAGGAAATCATGCGTGAACTGGTTGAGCATCTTAAGAGCAAGTGAAACCGTAATTTGGCCGCAGATCTGGACGCATCTGGACACAGTCCTCAAGCAAAGAGTGTGATGGCTGGGCATTTGAAAGGGAGCGCGAGTTGTCCCAACTCGCAGCAGGACCGCCAAAACTGGATGTTATTGCACTCGTGGAAAACCTTCTGACTGGCCATACGCTGCGGATTGGGACAATCCGCGCTCCAATCCAACGACAGTGTCCAGATGCCTGCATATCTCAGGTCAAACTCCCAATTCGGTTTAGGCGCAAGTGCGGCTCACCAAGTTTGCGCGATTCGGCCAGATCCACCTCGAACTCCGCCACCCAGTCGTTATTTTCATCCGGGTCCACCAGCATTTGTTGCACGCGCCAGGATTTTTTATCTTCGGCGGGAACGACGTAGGTGTGGCGAACGTTCCGCGCATTGGGATCCAAACAAAGGTGCTGGTGCTCCGCGTGGTAGTCGTCAAAGGCCTGCTGGAGGCGCGCGGCAGTCCACGGCTGGCCGCCCGCATCCATCGGTGAATTCAGGCCGGCGATGGCCTCCTCATAATCCTCAATCACCAACCCGCGCAGGAAGGTGAAGATGCGGTTGCGGATGGCGCCGGTGAAAGCCTTCGTGTCGCGCGTGATGTCCGCAGCGGCTTCCTCGGCGCCGGGCGGGCGCACTTCCTTGGTCTCGCCGGCACGATAATTCGGGTCGCGCATTTTTTCCCATTCGTCGAGCAGGCTGGAATCCACCTGCCGGATCATGGTGCCGAGATACAGTTCCATTTCGCGGAGCTGATCATTCTTGGCGGTGTCGGGAACGGTCTGCGCCAGCACCTTGAAAACGCTGTTCAGATGCCGCAACAACACGCCCTCGGCGCGCTGCAATTCGTAGAGCTTGATGTAATCGCCAAAGGAGCGGAACTCCTCGAACATTTCCCGCGCAATGGACTTCGGGCGGATGTTTTCCTCGCCCGCCCACGGATGGCGAGCCGCAAACTCGTTGAACGTGGAATATATAAACTCGCGGTTCGGCTTGGGATGTTCGAGCTTCTCCAGTTCTTCCATGCGCTGTTCGTATTCGATACCCTCCATTTTCATCTCAGCCATCTTGCGGTCTTTCACCTTGTCGAGCTGTTTGCGCAAGATGATGTCCGGGTCTTCGAGAATGGATTCGACCAGCGTGAGCAAAACCAATGCGTAATCCGGCGCCTGCGGGTCCATGAGCGGAATCGTTTCCAGCAGATACAACGACAGCACCTGGTCCATGGAAAAATCGTCCTGCAACTCCACGTTCACGCGGAGCTTTCGCCCTGTAGGAGCCGACGTCGTAGCGCAGGCGTCTTCGCCTGCGAGTTCGCCGGTCGTCCCGGCCGGTGTTTGTTCGCGTGGCGGGACGCCACTCGAACTCGCAGCCGGGACGGCTGCGCTACGCGGATTAATAAACTCCACAATCTTCCGGTTCAGCAGCGAGCGAAACAACTGCCAGGCCCGTTGCGTATGCGCCTTCTTGGCCTTGGGAGTTTCGTGGCAATCGCGAATGAGCTTCTGCATCGCGGCGCAACCATCGCCATCGCGGCTCAACACATTCAGCAACATCCCGTGCGTCACTTGGAAGCGCGAGGCCAGCCGCTCTGGCGGCGCGACGATGAGCCGCGCAAATGTGTTCTTGTCCCAGTTCACAAAATTCTTTTCCGGCGGCTGGCGCTTTACGGACTTCTTGCCGTCGCGCGCCGATTTTTCCGCGAGCTTCAGATTTTCAATCGTATGTTCCGGCGCCTGCGCCACAACCCAGCCCTTGTCATCGAAGCCTTTCCGCCCGGCGCGGCCGCTGATCTGATGAAAATCCCGCGCGCTTAAAATACCCGTCTTCTGCCCGTCGAACTTGCACAGCCGCGTGAACAGCACCGTGCGGATGGGCACATTGATGCCCACGCCCAGCGTGTCCGTGCCGCAGATCACCTTGAGCAATCCCTTTTGCGCGAGCTGCTCCACCAGCACGCGATACTTCGGCAGCAACCCGGCGTGATGCAAACCGATGCCGTGCCGTAGCCACTTTTTGATTTCCGGGCCGTACGGGCTGCTGAACTTGAAACCCTCCAGCATGTTCGCAATGGCCGCCTTCTCGTCGCGCGTGGCCACGTTGATGCTCGTGAAATCCTGCGCGCTCTGCGCCGCTTCAAGCTGCGTGAAATGCACCACATAAACCGGCGCGCGACCGGCGGCGGCCAGGCTCTCCAGCGTCTTGGCCAGCGGCAGTTCGGAATATTCAAAGGCCAGCGGCACCGGCCGGTCGGTGGACGAAACCGTCGCCGTGGGCCGTCCAGTCAGCCGCGTCAGTTCTGTTTCAAAGAACGCTGTGTCGCCGAGCGTGGCGGACATCAGCAGAAACCGCGCCTGCGGCAGCGTCAACAACGGCACCTGCCACGCCACCCCGCGCTCGCGGTCGGCGTAATAATGGAACTCGTCCATCACCACGTCGCGCACGTTGGCCGCCTCGCTTTCGCGCAAGGCGATATTGGCCAGAATTTCCGCCGTGCAACACAGGATGGGCGCATCCCGATTCACCGACGCATCGCCGGTGCTCAAACCAATATTGTCCGGCCCGAACTCGCGGCACAACGCGATAAATTTCTCATTCACCAGCGCCTTGATGGGGCACGTGTAAATCGAGCGCCGCCCTTTGGCGATGGCTTGGAAATGCAGCGCCGTCGCCACCAGCGATTTGCCCGACCCCGTCGGCGTGTTGAGGATGACGTTTTTGTCATCGAATAATTCCAGGATGGCCGTCTCCTGCGCCGCATAAAGCTGGAGCCGCCGCCCCGACACGTAATCGAGAAAGCGTTCCAGCAACAGATCGTTGCCGGGCCGCTCCTCGCGCGGAATCAAGTCATAAAGAGTTGCTGACACGGGAAACGAACTTTATTGGTTATTGGCCGGGCTGAAAAGGAAGATGCTCGGCTAGGAGCGCGGCGTTCACGTCGTTTCCATTCCCTCTCCCCTTGGAGGGGAGAGGGTCAGGGTGAGGGGTGGCGCTTGGCCCCTACTTAACGCTAGGTTCGGTCGTTTCCGCTTTCCGCCTTCCCGCTTTCCGCTTTCTTTTTTACCCCGATTAGGTTTTATTAGCCTTGGCGAGGCCGGCGTTCGGCTTTTTGCGGATTCATTGGCCTTTTTCACGATTTCAACACGGCGTTCGCCTTCCATTCGTCATTCGTCATTCGTCATTCACATCAATCCAGACATCCAACAACCCATTAATCCACTCCCATAGGTTTGATTGAGTCTGATTGAGTCTGATCGAATTTTAAGACATTGCAAAGCAAACACTTGCATAAGCGAATTTTTGGCGTTTTTCCAAAAATTTCGGAGGCCATTTCGGATCTATCTGGCTCACAACGTCTTATATTTGCGAATTCCAGCGATAATAATTTAGTGCCATCGCCAAGGCTCGGTTCTTGCACGTCTGCATCCACCAATCCTTTTGTCGCTGTCCCATCAGCCCCTTCTCATCCCAAGTCTAAACAAGGTTTTCAAAGATCATAAAAACGTCACGATCAATCTATTATCACAAAGTTATAATAAATGCAAGCAAGTTCAAATATAAAATCCGCTGCTGGATTGGCCAAACGGTCAACCGAATCATCGCGAGTGTGGTTGCTGAAAGTCCTCTCCCAGCGGGAGAGGATTTAGGTGAGGGGGGCGATAGAACAAAATTCGGAAATGGTTTCATTGTCCTCCCTCATCCCGGCCTTCTCCCCAGTGAGAAGGAGAAACGGTTTCAGCGTCTTGAGAAAAACCCGCGGCTGGATTGGCCGAACGGCTCTCCATAAAACCGGAAACGTGACAGCAAAAAAGTCCTCTCCTGGGGGAGAGGATTTAGGTGAGGGCGGGCTTCAAAACAAACTTCCAGAGCGGTTTTCATCGTCGAAAAGATGGTTCAACGACCTATCGGCGCCGGGCGCAATTGGACCAGGTGAATATGAGTTAAGTTGGCTTGATGTCGAAGATTCTCTTGGCACTCCGGCAAATTTATCAGTGAATTTAGACCAACTTTAGGATGTGATGAATCTTAATTTACCTATCAGGGATGCTACCGAAGCGCCTTTTACAATTAGTCCTTATCTAAATGGCGAGCGAAATTATTTGCAATCGTCCGGTTGGCAAGGACAATCAAGTTTTTGGATACCACCACCAGCGCCTTAAGTAATATGAATTTATGGGACAAATTTGTTGAACTCGTCACAGGTCATTTTGAATTCCTGGAAACAGAATTCCATTTTGAACGTAAAGAGGTTAAATCTCCTTTTATCTTTTATCGGTCAGATAAAGTAGAAGTCAGGGTTTATTATAGCATAGCAAAACATCATGAGCTTGATCTTGGAATCAGAAGGCTCGGCGATGATCCTCGCACAGTTCCATCGTTACATATCCAAGGATTAATAATGCTCTCGGATTGGCGTTTGGCAGAAAAATGTCGGCTAGTATATCCCTCGACAGAAGAAAGTTTGGAAGTTGAAGTGCAACGAATGGCAGAACTTCTTAAAAAGTATGGCTCTAGTGTTCTCAATGGCGATAGCCGTGATTTTGAACGAATTGAACGTCTTTCAAAGGAACGTTGGGAGGAGATAAACGAACTCGCTAAACAAAACCAAACGAAAAATCGGATCAAAAAACAATGAGGCGTGTCCTAGTATCTGCACGAACAATGGCGAACTCGACACGCCAACCATAGTACGCATGATGCCAATGAAATTGAACGCTCGAACAGCTTCTCGGCTGTTTTTCCGTAGGCCGTTCCAATTGCAATAATCTGGTTTCCAATTCCCCCACCTTGCGGTTAGCCGTCAAAAGCTGATCAATAAAACCATTCCGTTCTTTTTGCATTTGCTCAATGAACATATCCTTCGCCTTGTTGTTTAACTATTTTCATAAGCACTTAAATCACTGATTGGATGAAGTGTTGATTAAATGTGGTCTCCAATTCCATGGGAGATGGAGGTAGCTTTTAAACGGCTCAGTCCCGCATAATCGCATATATCTATCATCACCCTCACGGAAACAACCCCCGCTGTTTCTTCGCCTCAAACACCCGGCTGATGCCCACGCTCAGGGCCGCGGTGCGCATGGAAATGTTTTCTTTGCGCTTCAGGTCCAGGATTTGCACCCACGACGATTCGAGAATGCGGAACAGCTTGTCCACGATTTCCGATTCGCTCCAGAAAAAACTCTGCAAATCCTGCACCCACTCGAAGTAGCTCACCACCACGCCGCCGGCATTGCAGAGCACGTCGGGAATCAGAAAAATTTCCGGGCGCTGGTTCAGGATTTCATCCGCGTCCGGCGTAGTCGGGCCGTTGGCGGCCTCGGCGAGGATGCGACACTGGATCTTGCCGGCGTTGGCGGCCGTGATCTGCCGTTCCAGCGCGGCGGGCACCAGAATATCGCACGGCAGCAGGAGCAATTGTTCGTTCGTGATGGGCTCCGCCTCGGGAAATCCGGCCAGGCCGCCATGTTGCGCCGCGTATTTTTCCAGCGCAGAGACGTCCAGGCCCTTGGGATTGTAAAAGCCGCCCTGGACATCGCTGACCGCGATGATTTTTGCGCCGTAATGCGCCAGCGAACTGGCCGTAACGGACCCGACGTTGCCAAAACCCTGCACGACGGCGGTGCTTTTGCCCAGGTTCAGTCCGCTGGCATCCGCCGCGCGGTTGATGAGATAAGCCACGCCCCGGCCCGTGGCCTCGCGCCGGCCCAGCGAACCGCCCAGGCCCACCGGTTTGCCGGTGACAATGCTGGGCACGGTATTGCCTTCATGCACGGAATACGTGTCCATGATCCACGCCATGGTCTGCTCATTGGTGCCCACGTCGGGCGCCATCACATCCACCTGCGGCCCGATGAATGGAATCATCTCCTGCGTGAACCGCCGCGTGAGCCGCTCGATTTCACCGCGCGACATCTTGGTGGGGTCGCACGTGATGCCGCCCTTGGCGCCGCCGTAAGGCAGGCCCGTCAGCGCGCATTTCCAACTCATCCACATGGCCAGCGCGGCGACCTCGCCCAGCGCCACGTCCGGATGATAGCGCAGCCCGCCCTTGGTGGGGCCGAGCGTCAAATGGTGTTGCACGCGATAGCCAGGAAACAGCTTCACCGAGCCGTCGTCCAGGCGGATCGGCAACGCCACCGTCATGGAACGTTTCGGATATTTCAGCCGGTCGCGATGGCTGTCAGGGATTTGGAGGTGGTCGGCCACGACATCAAACTGCCGGCAGGCCATGTCAAAAGTGGGGTGCTTGTAGATGTCCATGGCAAAGCAGTCAAGCGGATTTGCCGAAGCGGTGCAAGGCCCAACCGCGCCGAAGAGTTTGCTTGATATTCCATATCGCGCCTGCTCTTATTGACCTGTGCCGGTTGGGATTTAACCGCGCAGCCAAAATGAAAATACACAAACTCTCCATTCCGCTGTCCATGACGGCGGGCCTCGTCGGCTTGGTCGCCTGCGCCGTGAGTTGCGCCAAGAAAAACAACGCCCCGGAGAAAACACCCGAGTCCACGCCGCCGCCCCCAACCAATTCCATGGCCGAAAACACCGTCCCGGCTGCCCCCACCAATACTCCCGCGCCCGTGGAAACCAACGTGGTGGTTACCAACGTCCCCGCTGCCTCGGTGGAAATTACCAATCCGCCGCCCGCCGAAACCACGACCACTGCACCGACGAACGAAGCCAATCTGCCGGGACACTCCACGGTAGTGGAAATGTCCACCAATGCGCCGGTCCCTCCGGCGAATTTTTATCCCGCCACAATGACCACCAATGCCTTGCTCAGCCCGGTGGCGGGCGGGCTGGGCTGCACCAATCTCTTCCTGGCCCTCCGCGGCGGCTACGAGCATATTTATCATGGCGACAACAACGATTCCTACTGGTTCAGCGCCAAGTTGTACGCCTACGGCGACGGCCTGCGCGAAGACGCCGGCAAAAACGGCTGGCTCATTCCCGATGTTGACGCCGAAATCTCCACCGGTTATGTGCCCAAGCCCGATCGGGACCCGCATCCCGGCAGCGATACAGGGCTTCGCTTCCGCGCCAATTTCATGTGGCCGTGGTTCCACTGGAGCACGATGTCCGGCGACCCCAACTCCATCTTTCCGTTCAGCCGGCCGCTCACGCTGGCTCTCGGCCCCACGTTTAATTTGGGCTTTGACCATCTTTACAACGGTGAGACGGACTTCCGCTTCGCCAACTACGCGGGCGTGCGTCTGACCTTCAACCGCAGCGGCTTCATCGAGTACACCGTCGGCCGGACCGAAGGCCTCGACAGCGTGCGCCAGCAAATCGTCGCCGAACTCCCCTTCTACGAAAGTCGTGACGGCGCAGTGCGTTATTTTCTGCGCGGCCTCTGGAACCACGGCCTGAGCCGGGACCCTGATGTGCTGGAAGGCGGGGTTTTCGTGGAAATGCCCCTTGGCCTGCTCATCACGCCCGAAAAATGGGGCGATCTCGTACCGTTCGTGCAGTAATTTCCAACCCCGAAGTGCCTCCGCAAAAAGGGTGGTTGGGTGCTGCATTTTGCGCCCGGCAATCTCCCGCGTCATTCGTCATTCGCTTCTCCGTCTTAACACTTTCTTAACGCCCCCGCCCCGCCTCTTAACTACCCCAACCGGCCATCCAGGGGCAACATTCCCTCGTGATGTTGAACCGGACTGGTTGCACGGGCGGCGGGGAATGGTAAGCTAGCCATTGCCGGGTCATCATCCAAAAATATTAGACGTATGACTGACCTTATTTACATTGCTGTGTTGATCGTGGTTTTTCTGGTTGGGCAACTTTACGCCCATTGGTGCGGGAAACTCTGAACCATTTCATTTTATGGAAAACATTATTGTCGGCCTCATCGCCCTCGCGCTGTTTGTCTATCTGGTCATCGCGATGGTTTATCCTGAAAAATTTTAACGTTATATGAACTCCTCCGGCTGGCTCCAACTCGCCCTCTACGTCGGCATCCTTGCGCTCATCACCAAACCGATGGGCCTTTGGCTCATGCAGGTGCTCGACGCCAAGGGCAAAACCTGGCTCGATCCGCTGCTGAAGCCGCTCGAACGGGTGACCTATAAAGTGATGGGCGTGCGGGCCGAACAGGAGCAGGACTGGATCCAATACACCTGGGCCATGCTGTTGTTCAGCCTGGTGAGCTGCGTGTTTACCTATGTCATATTGCGGGTGCAAAATCACCTGCCGCTCAATCCGCAGGGCTTTGGCGCGCTTTCGCCGGACCTGGCGTTCAACACCGCCATGAGCTTCACCACCAACACCAACTGGCAGAGCTACAGCGGCGAGTCCACCATGTCCTACCTCTCGCAAATGGTCGCGCTGGTGATTCACAACTTCGGCTCGGCGGCCACGGGCATTGCCATCGCGGCGGCGCTGGTGCGCGGCATTGCGCGGCATTCCACGAACCTGCTTGGCAACTTCTGGGTGGACCTGGTGCGTGTCACCTATTATTTGCTGCTGCCCATCTGCCTGGTTTTTGCCGTCGCGCTCGTGTCGCAGGGCATGGTTCAAAATTTCAGCCCCTACACCAAGGCCAAGCTCCTGGAGCCTTACACCATCCAGGTGCAAAAAAACGACGACAAAGGCCAGCCGGTGACCACCAACATGGCGGTCACGGTGCAGGCGCCCAAGCTGGATGCAAAAGGCCAGCCGCTGATGACCAACGGCGTGGCGGTGATGATGGACGTGCCGCAACTGGATGCGAAAGGCCAGCCGGTCATGACCAATGTCCCCGTCATGGTGAACCAAACCGTGGATGAACAGGACATTTCGCAAGGGCCCATGGCTTCGCAGGTTGCCATTAAAATGCTGGGCACCAACGGCGGCGGCAATACCAACGCGAATGCCGCGCATCCGTATGAAAATCCCACGCCGCTTTCCAACTTTTTGCAAATCCTGTCCATCTTCGCCATTGGCAGCGGGC
>Ga0206843_10254_pt1 | contig 13613 bp, 12 predicted proteins | sample Alteio_BWOrgCont_21_FD_152869 | JGI IMG/M metagenome (GOLD analysis project Ga0206843, IMG submission 152869) | Enriched cells from forest soil in Barre Woods Harvard Forest LTER site, Petersham, Massachusetts, United States -... | ecosystem: Environmental > Terrestrial > Soil > Temperate forest >...
CCATTTCTGAAATAAGAATTTTTAATCCATAGCTATTTTTGATAGCAGCATATTGCTACGTTTATAGGTACAAAATAAAAATTGCTTTTTAAATATAATATATACTCTGTGTAGGCAAGACTTTTAAATTTCTCTACCTTTATACTATCCAAACAGGGGGATATTTCTTTTAACCGGGTTACTTTTTTCACAAATCAGTATCAACTATTGCAAAGCCAAACCAACAACGAGCAGCAATTACTGGCGGCACTGGCAGCAGGTGAGCGGACAGCTACCCGGAATATTTATCAGCAATATTATCATATAATAAATGGCTGGTTAATAAAAAACGGCGGCACGTCAGTAGACTCCGCTGATCTTTTCCAGGAGGCGATGGTGGTTTTGTTTGGCAAGGCGCAGGACGAGGAGTTCCGTCTTACCTGTAGCGTTGGTACTTATTTATTTGCAGTAAGCAAAAATCTATGGTACAAAAAGTTGCAAAAGCAAAGCAGGGATCCGGTGTTTTTGAAAGAAAACATTGAAAATGAGGAAGATGGCACGGGAATAGTATATGAAGATGATATAAACGTGCACCATGAGCGCGAAGCACACTATGAACAGCTGAATGGTGCGCTGGACCAGATAGGCGAACCTTGCAGGTCTTTATTAAAGGCTTTTTATCACCAGGATAAAAACATGCAGGAAATAGCGGCAGACTTTGGGTATACCAACCCAGATAATGCTAAAAATCAAAAATATAAATGCCTTGCACGGCTTCGTAAATTGTTTTACACCATGCAGGCCAAATAATATAAGAATGTCTATAAACAATAATATTTGGGAAGTTGCTGAAGCCTATGTGGCAGGTACCTTATCCGGATCAGCCCTTATCGACTTAAAAGGCAAGCTTGCGGCTGATGCCGATTTTGCCAATGAATTTAATGAGTGTACTAACCTCGTGCGCTCTATGGAAGGCAATGGCAAACAGAAACAATTCCGCACTATGCTTCGTGAGCTACATGAAGATGTTGCCAATGCTGATAAAAAGAAAACAAGCCGCCGCATACAATTACCTGCTCATTTCTGGCGCACAGCAGCCGTAGCTGCAGGCGTAGCGCTGCTTACCTCAAGTATTACTTATACTATTTTAAACCCTTCAATAAAGAAAAGCGACTCGCAGTACAACACCATAAGCCGCGAGGTAGAGCATCTTAAAAAAGTACAGGCACAGCAGCAGGCACAGCAAAACCAGCTGATAATAAACATCAGCAAGAATGCTAAACCAACGCCGCCACCATCATATACCGGCACCGGCTTTGCGCTCACCAACGATGGTTATTTTGTTACCGCCTACCACGTACTTAATGATGGTAAGGGCGATTTCGACTCTGTATATATACAAAACCACGACGGGCAATACTTTAAAGCCTACCTCGTAAACTTTAATTCAGAGGCTGACCTTGCGATCATGAAGGTGGAAAAGAAAAATTTCCATTTTGGGAAGGGCGATGTGCCGTTTACTTTTACGCCTAATAAAGTGGGGTTAGGCACGCAGATATTTACGCTTGGCTATCCTAAAGACGATGTGCAATACAGTGAAGGCTATATAAGCGCAAAGAACGGGTTTGAAGGCGATGCACAGCAATATACCTTACAGTTACCAGCAGGTCACGGACAGAGCGGATCGCCGGTGGTAGACGAAAAAGGTAATGTTTTGGGCATACTCACTGCTATAGGCAGCCAGGAAGAAGCAAACACCTATGCAGTAACTTCAAAGGCGCTGATGGATATGATCCATAACCTTACAGATAACACCGTTATCCACCTGCCTAAAACGAACAAATTGGGCAGCATGAGCCGTGCGCAGCAAATAGAAAAGATGGAAGCATATACTGTTTCAGTAAAGGTATATAAGAAATAAACATATTTGCATATAAATGGCTTCAATATTAAAAACCTCGCGTAAAACCGGGGTTTTTTAATGCAAACCGCACTGTAAAAACTTCCCGTGGCCCATTTACGTACATTACTCACCATAAACGAGTAAACTAATGCCCCGATCAACTAGTCAACTAATAGACCAATCAACTACCTTTGCAACCCTAATATACGAACGTGGGTATTTTCAGTAATTTTCTTGGTGCGAGGAGTGGTAACCCACAGGGCGAGATGAATTTCCTCGACCATGTGGAAGATCTCAGGTGGCATATTATCCGTTCGGCTGTAGTTATTCTTATAGCGGCTATTGCTGTGTTTTGTAAAGTAGAGTGGATCTTCGACCGCGTAATCCTGGGGCCCGCGCACAGCGACTTTGTTTCCTACAAATGGTTTTGCGCATTGGGTAAGGCAATGCATTACGATGCCTTTTGCCTTGGCCCTGTACAAATGAAATTTCAGAATACCTCGGTTACCGGCCAGTTCATGATGAGCTTGTCTATATCGCTCATGCTGGGGTTTGTTATCGCCTTTCCGTTTGTGCTATGGGAGCTATGGAAGTTCATTAAGCCCGCTCTTACCCCTTTTGAGATCAGGATGGCGCGCGGTGTGGTGTTTTGGTGTTCGCTGCTCTTCTTTATAGGTGTTTCTTTCGCTTATCTCATAGTTGCTCCCTACGCTATCAACTTCTTCGGTAATTACCAGCTCAGCGCCATGGTGCAAAACATCATAACGCTCGATGATTATTTTAGCATGATCAGTACATTGGTATTGGCGCTGGGCGTAGTGTTCGAAATGCCTATACTCGTGCTTTTCCTTACCCGTATAGGCATCCTTACGCCCGATATACTGCGTAAGAACAGGCGGCTGGCATTTCTTATCTTATTCGTGCTTTCTGAGATCATTACCCCGCCCGACCTCTTTAGCTGCTTATTAGTTTTTATACCTTTATATATATTATTCGAAATAACGGTAGTGCTGAGTAAGCGTACCCAGAAAGAAAGAATAAAAAGACAAGCACAAAAAGACCAGTAATATGAGCAACCCAACATTTAACAGAAGCCTGCCTGTAGCCATGGGTGCAGACCATGCAGGAGTGGAATATAAAGACGACCTGAAAACACTGCTCACAGACCTGGGCTGGCAGATAGACGATAAGGGAACTTATAGCGCTGACAGCGTTGATTATCCTGACTTTGCGCACCCGGTGGCTGCAATGGTAGAAAGTGGCCAGGCAGCTGCAGGTATACTGGTATGCGGCAGTGGCAATGGCGTATGCATGACCGCCAATAAACATAAAGGCATCCGCGCCGCTCTCTGCTGGACAGAAGACCTGGCATCGCTCGCCCGCCAGCATAATAATGCTAACGTGCTGTGCATACCCGCCCGTTTTGTGACCAAAGAAGTGGCGGAAAAAATGGCAGAAGTATTCTTATCTACACCATTTGAAGGCGGAAGGCATGAGAAGAGAGTGGAGAAGATATAGTTGGCTCAATTAGACAATACAAAAAATGGCAGGCCTTTGCGTCGCCGCGCCTCTGCGGTAAAAATTGCATTGTGTTTCGTAGCGCTCTGAAGATAAGAAAAACAGGGTATCCGCTCCCCCAAAAACATATGTAAACCCGCGCCCCGCAGGCCTTTTATTTTTTACACCGTGTACAGGATCAGAGAGTAGAATTGTTGGCTTCTCTGCGGGAGTTATCAATTTTTTGATAAAAATAAATATGTTAACGACATACAAATTATTTTTATTCCCCCAACTAAATAATACCTTTAGGTTGTCATAGTATTAAAGCATATTGTCTTTGTTAATTAGTTCTAACCTTAAAAACAAAAAGTATGATTTTCACTACAACGCATCGGTACAGCTCCCTGGTACCTAATGAGGACCTGGTAAACCGCCTCACAGGCAACAAAGTACACATTCACAATTTAGATTTTGAGGTCATCCGCGACGAGCAGTCGCTGAGCATCATCCCCTTCTCAGAAGAGGAAAATACCCTCAAGACATTACCCATTACCCAGGTGGATGTACAAAAAGACGGGAATAAGACAAAAGTGGTGATCACCTCAAAAATGCGCAAGATCGATTCCGGCGGCCCAATGCTGGTAATGCTGTTCTGCACATTTCTATTGCTGGCCTCCCTGGTATTATTGTATATAGGTGGCGAGCCGCAGATCACCTACACCCTGTTGGGTATGGGCATGTCCATTTTCGTCATTTTCTGCATAAGGATGCAGATGGGCTATTTCGACTACGTACGTAAAATACGTAACTACGTAAAAAGCAACCTCGGCGTCCAGTTCGGTTAAGGCAAGGAAGTTGCTTTAGCCATATGATTATATCGCGCAAATGAGCGTAACGGAAAACCTATTCCTTTACCGTCAGCATCTTGAGCTTCCGGACATTAGCTAATAAGCTAATCATCAAATCAGCTTATCACAACCACACCAGCAAATTATTTCAGCCCTGGTTCAAACTCCAGCACTGCAGAGTTCATGCAAAAGCGCTGATGGGTAGGCGCCGGGCCGTCGTCGAATATATGGCCCAGGTGAGAGTCGCAGCGGCCGCAGAGTACCTCGGTGCGCTGCATACCATGGGTGCTGTCATTCTCATACCTTACACTGGTCGGCGTCATTGCCTCAAAAAAGCTCGGCCATCCGCAGCTGCTCGCAAACTTCGCATCCGATTTAAAGAGCGGGTTGCCACATACAGCGCAGTAGTAAGTGCCCAGGGTATCAGTTTTCCAGTACTTGCCGGTAAATGCCCACTCAGTACCCTTTTCGCGGGCTACGTTATATACATCTTTAGGTAGTATCTTCTTCCACTCCTCGTTGCTTACCTTCAGGTGGGCGGTATCTGTGCGGGAGTAGTATGGGTTATTGCTATGTTCGCTCATGGTTTTGCTTTTTACTGCGTTAGTACAATGTAATAAAAATATGCTGCAGCATAAGGTTGCCGCCAGGTTCAATTTACTCATAAACATTGATTTGAAATTACTAAAAAATAAACGAACGAAGAGCAGTTATGGTTTTCCGCGTCTATCTTTTTAGATTTCTATTAACCATTAAATTTGTGCCATGCACAACCCGATAAGGATAACAGCAGCAGGTGCAGGCGATGCAGCGGTGCTTATGGCATTAAGTATCACTACCTTCTGTGAAACTTTTGCCCACTTAAACAGCCAGGAAGACATGGATATGTATGTGGCCAATGAAATGAACATCGAAAAGCTTACCGGAGAACTGAGCGACCCCGGCAATCTCTTTTTCTTTGCATGGTACAATAATGAAGTTGCAGCCTATGCAAAACTGCGGCTGCATAAAGAGCCGGAAGAACTAATAAGCGACAACCCCATAGAACTGGAGCGGATATATGTGCTGCATAAATACCATGGTAAAAAGATAGGTGTAGCCCTGATGAACCATTGTATGGACTACGCCAGGCAGAAACAACACGATACGCTCTGGCTGGGCGTATGGGAGCATAATCATAAAGCGATCGGGTTTTACAGCCAGTGGGGCTTTGAATTATTTGGTTCGCACCCCTTCATCCTTGGTAACGATGCCCAGACCGATGTGCTGATGAAGAAAAGGTTGTAAGTGGCTGCATTACTTGACCAGTGTTACGTCGCCATTAAAAGTGTATACTGTATTGTTGGTGCCGCTGGTATACTGCATGTAATAAGTGTATACGCCCAGCTCAGCAGTTATATGCCAGAAATCGCCGGTCCATTTAGAAGATGGATCGTGAGAGGCAAATACCTTTTGCCCCCACCGGTTGAAAATGAGGATAGAATAGTTGGAGACAGAACAACCTCTTTCAAACAGGGGTCCGAAGGCGTCGTCCTTGCCATCGCCATTAGGCGTGAAAGCGGTAGGGATCATAGCCGGGCAGCCACAGAGCTCTTTATTATTAGTTACCGCTATAGTATCTATTAGCGTACAGCCACCCATGCTGGTAACCTCGTAGGTTCCTTCGGTATGCACGGGCATGCTTGCGGCGGTGCTTCCATCATTCCACAGGTAGTTCGTATGGCCGGGTGGCGCGTCGATCTTGTCTTTACTCAGGCATACAGCCATTTCTTCGTGCATGTGGGCTGCATCCTGCGGTAAAAGGTCAAGGGGCACATATTTGGCAACATACAAATGTTCAAGGTTTTTTTCTACATGGGCCAGTGTTTTGCTGCCTACGGTAAAAGCATTTATCTTTTCATAATCGGCACACAGATACACATTGCCTGCTTTGTCGCAGGCTATGCCGTTCTGGTCGTCTCCACCGCTTTGCAAAGCAGCGCTGCCTATGTAAGTGCCTTCGAAATTGAACCCAGCAATAAACGCCGGATCGGCGCTGCTTGCGGGGGTGTCCAGCACGTTGCCATCAATAACCATATCATTATTAAAAGAGCCGCATAGCCACACCGCGCACGGCGATATAGCTATCCCATACCCCATGCTGTTGCCGCCTTTAGGGCATCCCATTGTTTTGTACCAGCTTACCTCGTTCGATGAATTGAATTTTACAAGATAGGCAACAAGATTATTAGGATATGGGTTTATGATGGTAGTACCTGCGTAGGAGATTGTAGTGTCCCACACCCATCCGGTCAGGTACACATTGTTTGTAGCATCGGCAGTTACTGTGCTGGCAAAGTCGGCCATTTCGTAGCCCGATCCTCCGCTGCCCGCCGCCCATACAGCAGCTCCTGATGCATTAAACCGCGCAATATATCCATTCCAGCCACCTGTAGGGTTAATGAGTGTTGATTGCCCGAATGTAACCGACGGCGAGCTGAATATGCCGCTTATATAGATGTCGCCTGAGGGCGTTACTGTTACACCATATGCTTCATCGTCTCCGCTGCCGCCTGCACTGGTAGCCCAAAGCAGATTGCCCGCGTTGCTATACTTGGCTAATAGTATGTCGCTTGTGTTGCACGCAGGGCATGAATTAGCAAGTATATGGCTGCCTACTGCGGCAGCGGGTAATTTAAAGCTCGTAGCTACGTATAGGTTGCCCTCGTCGTCGGTGGTTATATGGCCAGTTCCAAAAACAGTACCCGCAGGGCCAGGCCCACCGGGCGCGCTTCCCTCGGTTTTTGCCCACACCACATTGCCCGATGGGTCGAATTTCGCTATAAAATACTGAATAGCCGGGCTTATACTGTTGGTAAGAACAATAGAGCCTATCTGCAAGTTATTACTGTTCATGGTGCCGAATAAAAAGGAATTTCCATTTTTATCCGTTGCCAGGCCCATCAGGTGAGTATCTCCGTTTTCTGTTCCGGTAGCCCACAAGAAATTACCTGCAGAGTCATACTTGGCCACAATACATTGATTACCCAGCAGGCCAACGGAAAAGGGGATTTTAAAAGATCCAAAATCGGTAGGAGTATACGCCAGCCCTTCAGTCATGGCGGCTACTATCACATTACCCTGTGGGTCGGTGGCTATAGGCCAGCCATCTACAAATGCCCCTGTATTTCCCTTGCCCCATTCCCAGTCTTGCGCACAGCTATATTCGCAAGCCCCAAAGCTATTGATTAAAACAAGAAGCAGTGTAAAAAACCTTTTCATAGATAGGTATAAGGGAGAGCAAAGATAAATGACTTTTTCTACATATTAAGATTAAAGAGTCAATATTCATATTATGTTCATAGTCCGATCCAAACTGCAGCACATAGTGATACAGTGCCGGAATATAACGGCATGTGGTGGCGAATATTGTATAAAAGAGATAATTTTATCAAATGACAAATGCGGAACAGGTCATTTTCTTTTCATGGGGAAAATAATGGATCTCCCTTCTTTTCTATATTCCCTTGAGGTTGATAACAGCCATTTGGAATAATAAGAAAACATACTGTCATTTTGTTTTGAATCAAGCTCAATGACCTCTGCATTCCATGCTACTATTATATAGCAATAAAATTCCCCTATTTTCCCTGTACCTCGGCACAGGCTGTCTTTTGTAAGATCAAAAGGTATCCCGAAGAAATCTGCCATGTACTTTTTACGCCCGCATCATTGCCCGTATAATCGTAATCTCTAAATAGCTTGTGCGTTATAAAAGAGCATTTACCGTTAGTGTATACATCATCGTCGCCAGCCAGGTTATCGCCAGCCACTAGTTTAAAACCAGCAGGAAATTAAGCTGGCAGAAAGCAGTACAGGAGAAAAGAAGAAGTAAGCCCGTTAAAACAATACGCATATTATTAGCCATTAGCCGCGCAATTTACTGATCCTAAAATATTACACTTCCCCGGGCAAAAAAATAACCCATTCCCAGCGAAGTTTCGATGAAAATGGGTTATCTGAAAGAATAGCTTTAGATCACTACTACCTCGTGGAAATCTGCTTTCCCAAAGTACCTTTGGGCCAGGGTCTGCAATTCTTTTGCTGTGATCGTTTTGTATATCTGTATGTTGTTATTAAAGTAGTCTTCTGTAAAGCCATTTAGTATCAAAGTACGCCAGCGCTGTAAAATAGAAAATGGCCCGTCCAGATCGCCCAGCAGGCCACCCAGCAGGTAGTTCTTTACCAGCAGCAGCTCGTCATCCGGCGCCACCTCATTGCACAGGGTCTCCATTTCATGGTAGATCTCTTTTATAGCATTTTCTACCACATCTCTACCCGTTTCTGTATGTATGATCATAGAGCCACCATTCAGTTCTGGGGATATTGAGCTGTATATACCATAGGTATACCCTTTATCCTCGCGTATGTTGCTCATAAGCCTTGAGCCAAAATAGCCGCCAAACAACGTATTAAGCACCACCATAGGCGAATAATCAGGATGGTGCCGGTTAGGGAAAAGCCTGCCAATACGCACTGCGCCCTGCACACCATTAGGATCATTATTTATCCTGTGGATCTTTTCTGCAGCAGTCTCCGGGGTAAAAAGCAACTGCTTTATTTCCTTTTTAGGAAAGGTTGTTTTACCAAATATGTCATTGATACACTTCACGTCTTTTTCGCTCACCTTGCCCGCCATAAACATACGCACATTAGATAGGTCATATTGGTTGTGGTAAAAGGTTACGAGATCTTCACGGGTCAGCGCTTCTATAGTTTCTTTTTTAGAGTAGCGGCCATACGGATGGTCGGCGCCGTAAAGCAGGGCATCTATCTTCTGGTTAGCTACAAACTCGCACTGGCGCAGGTTCACCAGCAATCTTTGAATGGCGTTTTGCTTATGTATCTCCACCTCGGCCTCAGGGAACGCAGCCTCAGTTATTATCTCCAGCACCATAGGCAGCAATGCCGGCAGGTGCTTGGTAAGTGAGTATAAAGTAACAGTGGCATTATCATTGCCTGCGGCTACTTTTAGCTGGGCGCCATAAAACTCCAGCGCCTCATGTATTTGCTCAGAAGTATGTTTTGATGTGCCGTTTTTGAGCAGCCCTGCTGTAGCATGTGCTACTGCCGGCTTCTGCTCATACCATAGCCCGGCCGGGAATATCCAGTCTACCTGCACTACATCCTGCACGCCTGCATCCAGCCAATATAGCGGAAGGCCGTTATCCAGCACATTCTTGTTTATAGGTGGAAGCTTGTAATCAAAGGTTACCGCATCATGTATTGCCGGAGATGCTTTTCTATCTAATATCATTCTAAAAAGTTAAGTCAGTTACAAAATTTCGTAGGTCTACGGTTTCACGAACAAGGCTCTTAGTTCTCCTGCATCTTCGGCGCTCATCTTACCGCCAAGTATCAGCCGCAGTTGCCTGCGGCGCAGCGCCCCGTCATGCATTTTCTTTTCCCCGTCAGTTTCAGGTATAAGTTCAGGCACCTTGCGTGGCCTGCCATGTGGGTCCAGCGCTACAAAGGTCATATATGCCTCGTTCGATAGATATTTATATTGTGCCGAAAGATCCTCACCCCATACCCTCAGGTATACCTCCATAGAGGTGTTGAAGGAACGCGTCAGCCGTGCTTCTATGGTCAGCAGGTTGCCCAGTTTTATGGGTTGCGCAAAAGAAACATTATCAACAGAAGCAGTTACTACCGGGCAGTTACAGTGCTTTTGCGAAGCTATGGCTGCGGCAATGTCCATCCAGTGCATCAGCTTACCACCCATTAAGTTTCCAAGCGTATTCGTATCATTAGGTAATACCAGTTCAGACATCACTACAAAAGTGTCCTGCGGCTTTTTTGCTTGCATTTATACGTATTTAAAAATGGAAAATTAACGCAAAAGTATGTTCGGCAGTTTATTTTTATTTTATAACCGCATCATGGCCACTGTTTGAGGCAATTACCATCGGTAGCAGCCTGAACGGAAAATGATCTATCTGAACAGATCGTCAGCCATCATCACCTGGTAACCATGTGTGGTATCAGGGTTAAAATACTCATGGTTTATTTCCCATGGTGGTTTTATATTAAAGCCATTCCAGAATACCCTGGGTGCCTTCAGCGTTTCTACAATGTCTTTCCTGTCCCAGGTTATAAAGAAGAAACTCAGTTGCTGCTTATCTTCACTCATGGCACTGGCAATGAGGCTTTCGTGGCCCACCGCCCAGTCTATCTGGTATAGCTGGCGTATATGGGCATCTTCATACAGCGCCAGTTTGGTAATTCCCTTCTTCCTCATCTGTGCCATTATGCGCTCGCTATACTGGTACCGGTATTCAAGCGCAGAAATAGAATGCCCTATATATACAAAACGCACAATGAAGATCGCAGATAAAACCAGGGCCGATGCAGCAGGCTTTATTTTTGGCAGGAAGCTAAAAACAAAAGGTGTAGCGGCGATCAACCCCAGGCATTGCCACTCCAGTTCTATATGGCATAGCGTGAAATCGTCTTTGAAGCCGGCATAAGTGATACCCATAAGCGAAATGTAGCCGGCAACAGACATTACAGACCAGGCCAGTAAAAGTTTTTTTCGAGCTAAAGCCAGGTATATATTACCTGCAACAAAAAGAATAATAACTACCCAATAGTTAACGATGCACCGGTAATAAAAGATCTTAACCGTGGGGCAGGAAAAGGAATCTATAATATCCTGTATTGAAAGATGCGTAACACCATGCAATAGGTGATTGTCGTAAGATTTATCGGCGGTTAATAAAAATTTACTCAGCAGCGCAATGACAAGGAGACCGCTCAGCACAATCGTTTTTTTGGCAGAGAAAGGCCACATATCCTTATCCAGTATAAGATATACCCAAAGAAATATTGTGGGTATAATAACGATAAAATGTGTGGTCACGGTTAAGAAAGCCAGCAGGATAAACGGTATGGATAATACAATAAGATTTACCTGCTTATATCCTAAACGTATAGTTGTGGCAAAAAACAAAAACATCCAGCCAATACCTACATGGGTATCAGCCAGCATATAAAAAGAGTCGCTGACTATTAAAAAGCAATAAAAAGCTATCAGTATGGCAAAATGATACAATTTGTAATAGTACACGGTGAGTGCAGCAACTATCAGCAGGAACAATGTGCTGCTGATGGCGTAGCCCATCACAATCGCCTTAATTGACGAATGCAGCTCTACTTGCAAATAAGGGAGCACTCTTGCGATAAGTGAGCCATACCGCTGATTGATGATGTAAATGCTCTTATCGTTAATGATATTGAAGATCGCAAAAGCAGAGTCTGCAAACAGGGCACGCTCTTTGAAAAAAATGATAGTAATTACCAGCAGGGCTGCAATAGCGGCAAGAGCAACTTTCGAGGCCGTTTTTATTGATGGGTTAGTCGTATTCAAGTTAATATTGAGTCTTATAAAAAAGTGAATAAAAGTACAAAAAACTATCTTGTAACAGGCGAAACAACTGGTATAATAGCATCGCCACCTCTTTTACCACTTACAAATATTATGAAGATGCAAAGGGTTGCTATTCATTAAACCCCAATCATTAACTTTGCCGCATGGCATACAGATCGTTGCGTGCGTTTATAGATACATTAGAACAGGCAGGTGAATTAATACGGATCAGGACTTTTGTAGACCCCGTATTAGAGATAGCAGAAATTGCAGACAGGGTATCAAAGACACCCGACAGGAACAAAGCTTTATTATTCGAAAATACAGGCACTGATTTTCCTTTGCTTATTAATGCTATGGGCAGTGAGCGCAGAATGTGCATCGCTCTTGGCGTAAAAGAGCTCGACGATGTGGCGCATGATATAGAAGATCTTTTTAAAAAACTATCTTCTCCTAAAAACGGTATGCTGGAAAAACTTGCTGTGCTGCCCCAGCTCAGCAAATTCGCTTCGTGGATGCCAAAAGTCATTAAAGGCCGTGGCGAATGCCAGGAAGTAGTAATGGGCCGGCCCGACCTCGATAAGCTGCCCATACTTAAATGCTGGCCGCAGGATGGCGGGCGCTTTATTACCCTGCCCGCTATTCATACCAAAGACCCCAATACCGGCATCCGCAACATAGGCATGTATCGCATGCAGGTATTTGAACCCACAATGACCGGTATGCACTGGCATAAGCACAAAGTGTCTGCCCGGCATTTTAATGAATATAAGAAGCTGGGCAAGCGTATGCCTGTAGCAGTGGCGCTGGGTGGCGACCCGGTGTATACGTATGCGGCAACAGCGCCACTACCTGAGAATGTAGATGAATATATGCTGGCCGGCTTCCTGCGCAAGAAAAAGGTGGAAATGGTACGCTGCATTACCCAGCCAGACATAGAGGTGCCTGCCGACGCCGACTTTATTATAGAAGGCTATGTAGACCCGGAAGAAGATCTTATTTGGGAAGGGCCATTCGGCGATCATACCGGGTATTATTCCCTGCCCGATTTTTACCCAAGGTTTCATGTCACAGCTATTACGCACCGTAAAGATGCCGTGTACCCAGCCACCATTGTGGGTATACCCCCGCAGGAAGATGCATGGATAGGCAAGGCTACCGAGCGTATTTTTCTTACCCCTATCAAAATGACCATGGTACCGGAGATCACCGATATGAATATGCCGGTGGAAGGAGTGTTTCATAACCTGGTGATCACCACTATAAATAAGGAATACGCCGGGCAGGGGCAAAAGGTGATGAACGCCATGTGGGGCGCCGGCCAAATGATGTTTAACAAAATACTCGTTTTGTCAGACAGCGTAGCCAACAGCGGTATAAAGATCGACGACTATAAAAACCTGGCGCGCTATATATTCAATAACCTGAACCCCGCTACCGATATTTATTTTAGCCAGGGGCCTATGGATGTACTCGACCACAGCTGCTCAAAAATGGGCTTTGGTGGAAAAATGTGCATAGATGGCACCAAAAAACAGGATGAAGAGATCAGTGAACCCCTTGTACCTTTTAAATGGCAGCCATCTTTCTCCACAACCGAGATACAAGCCCTCTGCCCCGAGATAATAGGAATAAACGAAAAGCTGGCAAAAGACTGGGAAATCCCCGTACTATTTGTATCAGTAGAAAAGAAACGGCCAAGCCATGTGGCCGAACTGCACGAACTCCTCTGCACACAACCGGAAATAGAAAATATTAAGCTAATATGCTATGTAGAACATACCGTGAGCGTAGATGATGTAGCCGATGTGCTTTGGCGTTTTTGCAACAACCTTGACCCTAAAAGAGACCATTTCTACGGCGGCGCAAAAAAAAGCATCCTTGGCCTGGATGGTACACGCAAATCAAAAAAATTAGATAATTTTGAAAGGCCCTGGCCTAATATTATAGTTGCAGATAAGGATACAATAGCCAA
>Ga0206843_10256_pt1 | contig 13556 bp, 18 predicted proteins | sample Alteio_BWOrgCont_21_FD_152869 | JGI IMG/M metagenome (GOLD analysis project Ga0206843, IMG submission 152869) | Enriched cells from forest soil in Barre Woods Harvard Forest LTER site, Petersham, Massachusetts, United States -... | ecosystem: Environmental > Terrestrial > Soil > Temperate forest >...
TATGAAAATACTTTATTAAAAGTACTTGAATATGATCACATCACTCCGGGCAAAGGCAACACTATTTATTCGGTTAAATGCCGTAATATAGAAACAGGCAAACAAAGTGAAGTTCGTTTTCGTTCGGGCGAAAAAATTGACCTTGTGCGAGTTGATGAAATGGAATTACAATATATTTATGCGGAGAATGAATTTTTGGTTTGTATGAATCAAGAAACATTTGAGCAAGTACACATTCCGAAAATACTATTTGCCGATACTATTAAATTTCTTCAAGAAGGCATGGTGCTTACTATTCGTTTTGATGAAAACGAAAAACCATTAAATGGTGAGTTACCAAAATACACCGAATTAGTAGTTACTTATACCGAAGACGGTAATAAAGGTAAATCAGTAAAAACAGCCGAAGTTGAAGGGGGCATTAGCATACAAGTACCCATATTTGTTGCCATGGGCGATAAACTTAAAATAAATATTGAAACAGGCGAGTACGTAGAACGCGTTTCAAAATAAATTTTTCTTACTACTGTTTTTTTGGAGGCAAGGCAAATGCTACGGCATCATGCTCAAAATGTCCGTTATGTGCACCATCGCAAAAAGGTTTGTTTTTTGATAAGCCACAACGACAAAAAAAAACAATTTCTCTGCCGGCTAAATCATATGCGTTTCCGTTTTTATCTACCACTTCCATTTCACCTTCTATGCGTAAAGAACCATTGTTATTTACCGTAATTTTTGTTTTCGCCATTCTGTTTTTCTTTTAAGTGAGTTTATTAAATAATAATAATTTTAAAAATTAAGTCCTTCCACATCAATCATGGTAACCCACTTGCCCATTTTTTTTTGAATAACTCTAAAATGATGTTGGTCTTCGGGCGTGATAAAAGAAATTGCTTGCCCCGGAGATTCTGCTCTGCCGGTTCTTCCAATACGATGAATGTAATCTTTAGGCGAACGAGGCAATTCGTAATTTATAACACAAGGCAAATATTTTATATCAATTCCTCGTGAAATTAAATCGGTTGCCACTAATACACGCAGTGTACCGGCTTTAAATTTATTTAAGGCTTCGGTACGTGCTTGCTGACTTTTTTTACCATGCATGGCTACGGCATCTATTCCGTTTTTGCGTAGTTTATCAGCCACATTATCTGCTTTATAGGTTGAAGATGCAAAAACCAATACTTGCTTTAAATCTTTTTCTTTAATTAAATAACGGAGCAAGGGTCCTTTTTTTTCTTCGCTTACATTATAAGCTGTTTGGGTAATAAGGTCGATGTTATTGCTTTCAGCCTCAATTTTAATAACCAAAGGGTTATGCAATAAAATTTGATTGATATTATTTACATCGTCACTAAGTGTTGCAGAGAACAATAAATTTTGGCGTTTTTTAGGTAGAAGTGCCAATATACGGTCAACCTCTTCTTTAAAACCAAGGTTAAGCATTTTATCAGCTTCATCTAACACCAATGTATCAATCGTAGTTAAATGCACCGAGTTTGATTCAACCAACTCTAACAAACGCCCGGGTGTTGCTACTAATACATTAACACCTTGTAAAGCCATCATTTGTGGGTTGATAGAAACCCCACCGTATACCGCTAAAGTTTTTACAGATGTAGGAAGCCCTAAACCAAACGTTTTAAACACTTCTTCTACCTGCACAGCTAACTCACGTGTGGGCACTAATACTAAAACATTTACATGTCGGTTTTTAGACGTGATTTTACCTTGCAAATTCATTAAAATAGGCAGCACATAACTGGCTGTTTTACCCGAACCTGTTTGTGCAATGCCCAATACATCTTTTCTGTTTAAAATAGCCGGTATAGCTTCTTGCTGAATAGGATATGGTTGGGTATAATTTTGATTAGCTAATGCTTTTAATAAAGAAGGGGATAAACCCAAAGAAGAAAACGGCATATTAGTTTTTTATAACAGGGGCTAAGGTAGCTTAAATTAATTTTAGTTACGGTAAACAACTATAAACTCAAAAAATAACTAATTTTAAAATCAGATTAGCTTACACATAAATTTAGCCTAAAAACAGATACAGCATGGCAACAGTTAGTATAAAAAAAGAGTCGATTGATTTTTTAAAAGTTCTTTCAAAAAACAATAACCGAGATTGGTTTACCGAACATAAACACCATTATACTAAAGCGCACGAAAACATCATAGGTTTTGCCGATGCTTTATTAATTGAAATGAATAAACACGACCATATTGAAACTCTGTCAGGTAAAAAAAGTCTGCACCGAATTTATAAAGATGTACGTTTTTCAAAAGATAAAACACCATACAATCCTCGTTGGAGCGGCGGTTTTAAACGAGCTACAAAAAAATTACGTGGAGGCTACTATTATAATATAGCACCCGGAAACTCATTTGTAAGTGGAGGCTTTTGGGGTCCGGTACCTAACGATTTACAAAGGATAAGAGAAGACATTGATTTGAATTACGACGGCTGGAGAAAATTATTCAGCGATAAAACCATGGTAAAAACATTTGGAGAAATGGTTGGAGAGCAGTTAAGTTCAGCTCCACGCGGATATGCTAAAGACCACCCGGCTATTGATTTGCTGCGCTACAAACAATTTCGTGTTAGGCACAACTTTACCGATAAGGAAGTGCTTAGTGCCGATTTCGTATATAACGTAAACGACACATTTAAAAAAATGCGTCCTTTTTTTAATTATATTAGCGAAGTGCTTACTACAGATGCTAATGGAGTATCTGTTATTTAAAATTTAAGGTAAACTAAATCCATCCAACCTTAACCCTCGTATGTATAGTATGGAGTCAAGAAAAAAATACATCGAGTATAAAAGAGAAATTCAAAAAGAATTATCTGCTTTAAAACAAAAACTGACAAAGCATCAGTCTAATTCCAGTAAAAATGAATTTGATTGGCCCGAGGTTACCGATTTAAGTTTGTTACTAATTAAGCTAAAACAGGTAAATCAATCTTTACATATTTAAGATTGCACATAATAAATAAAAGAGGCTTCGGTCTCTTTTTTTATGTCATAAAATCTTTTATTATGGTTTTAATTAACTGATAATCATAATAATGCAAACAAACCTACTTTTTAAAAATCCAATAACAACTTTATACCGTACATATGTTATATGTGTCATCAAATTGTCATCAACTAAAAAATTAAAGTAATGAAAAAGCGTAAAATAATTAAAATCACACTTATCTCTTTATCGGTTTGTGCTTTGTTGTTTGCTGTGCTTATTATACATATAGCATTGGTAATGAAACCCAAAAACGTAGAAAACAACATTCAGTTAAGCCGTATAGATTTTAAACAACCGGTAGATTCTACCGAGGCTATTAAAATAGTAAGCTTTGTACGCCATTTAGATGGTGTTGAGAATGCTTTTTTTAATCCTAAAAGTGGCATTTTAATTTGTGGTTTTTACAATCAAAAACAAAACTCACAAAATGTATATAATAAATTAATGGCTTATGGTCATTATAAAGCAGAACGTTTTATTATCGACGCATCTGCCGAAATTAAAGGTTGCCCCGCTATGGGCACCGATAAATCTTTTATATACACCATGGCATCATCCCTTGCAGATTTAATTAGAAAATAAACAAAGTAAATAATAACTCAAAAAACCATAACCATGAAAAAACAAGTAATCTTAGCAGCCATCTGCTTAACAACGGCAAGTGTTTTTTACACATCGTGTAAAAAATCTACTACCACAACAGCCACAACGCCAGCGGCAACTACACCTGCCGGTCCAACTTTATACACCCGAGTTGGCGGAACAGCTATGGTGCAAGACCCACAAGCGGCTTCGGGCACCATGATTGAAAAAGGTCGTTTAACACTTCGTTCGGTAGTTGATAGTGCTATTTATGTAATTGCAGCAGATGCAAATATCAACAGTTACTTCCATGTATTATTAGCTGAAGTTGGTGCAGGTAACACAACAGGTTTTTCGGCTTTAAGTGAAAACTTTACCGATTTTCTATGTACAGCTACAGGTTCTACAAATACAGCTTTTGTTTATGGTGGAAAAAGCATGAAAGATGCACATAACCCTACATATAGTAGCCGTATTACTACATTAGTAACAAGTGCTGCTTTCGATCAGTTTGTTACTGATATTGGAACTGCTTTAGCAAAAAATGGTGTTACAACGGCATCAACAGCATCAACTGATCCAAATTTAATTCCTGATTTAGTTGCGCTTTTAGAAACAACTAAATCAACCATAGTACAATAGTTGAACTATTGTACAACAGTAAAATTTATTAGTTTTTATTATTCGAAAAAGCTACCTCAAAAGGGTAGTTTTTTTTATTTAAACAAATTACCCAATAGTAAAACATGCTGTGGAAATTATATGATTTATTAATGGGTACAGCGAAAATGAAAAACGGGGCTTCTCAAAATTTCTTTGAAAAGCCCCGTTTCAGTAGCCTATGGGTTGGATTTATCGAACTTTATTGATGATTTTCAAGGGATTAAAAGTTTGATGAATTTTCAAAGAGGGGTTATGGTATTATGAGTGTAGATAGTTTCTAAATTATTAAAAAATCAACCCTTGTCCCTTTTCCATATCGTGTAGGCTCATCAAGAGAATATAAAGGAGGTTTACCTCTAGCCGAATATTCAAGAGTTCTAAATAAGTAGGTAAGAAATGATCCTGTATATCGATAGCAGCGTATACAACCTTTTATTTTGTCTTCTATTTCATCTGAATAACCTTTCCATCGACGGATTTGCGGATAACGATCAATCCAATCGTATACTATGTAAATAATCCATTTTATAATTTCTTCCTGAGCTAAGGTGTTTCCTTTTTGCCCAATTCTTACGAGCCCAATAATTATCCAATGTTGTATATGTTTATCACTCTCATCAATAGGGGCAAGAAATGTGTACAATTTGTCTTTATATTTGTTTAAGATCGCATCAACTTCAGATTGACATTGATAATACTTAACATCTTTTTGTTTTTGCCAAATCCATCGACGTTGAAATGGTCGATCTAAGCAGATAGTTACTTTATCCCAATCAACATCATTGTTTTCAGTTCTAATATTTTCACAGATATATTGATAAACGCCTGTTGCATTAATTTCTATCCAAGAGCGATCAAATTTGATCGGTTTCTTTTCTTTTAATATCTGATTTAGGTTTTCAATAATTATTTCAAATTTCATGTTAAACGGATTAGTTAAATTGAAATGTAACATATTCTTTGATTTCCATTTTGCGGAGAATAAAGCACTATTTTACCGCAAAAATGCGGAGAATAATTTGAGAATGCGGAGAATAAGTATTATATTTACCGCAAAAATGCGGAGAATAAATGCCTAAATATATTCATCAATTACCCAAATGGGCTGAATTTACTTGGAACAATAAAACCATAGTTCCTATATTATCTAGCGTACGTCATAAACAAGGACGTTTGCAAGGTTATATGGAAGTATTAGGATTTGCTTTAAGGAATGAGACCACGCTCCAAACATTAACCCTTGATGTACTAAAATCTACTGAAATTGAAGGGGAGATTTTAAATCCGGATCAGGTACGTTCTTCTATTGCCAGACGTTTAGGAATGGACGTTGCCGGATTAGTAGCAGCTGATCGAAACGTAGAAGGTGTGGTAGAAATGATGCTGGACGCAACACAAAATTATAATCAATCGCTAAGTAAAGATAGATTGTTTGGTTGGCACGCAGCTTTGTTTCCTACAGGAAGAAGTGGAATGCATAAAATAGTAGTTGGTGACTGGAGAGACAATGAAAAGGGCCCGATGCAAGTAGTTTCAGGAGCAATGGGTAAAGAGAAAGTACATTACGAAGCACCGGAAGCAAATCGTTTAGAGAAAGAAATGAAATCGTTTTTGAAATGGTTTAATTCTGATATTTCTATAGATACCGTATTAAAGGCTGCTATTGCGCATCTGTGGTTTGTTACGATACATCCTTTTGATGACGGTAATGGTCGTATTGCTCGTGCCATTGCGGATATGCAATTGGCAAAAGCAGATAATGATTCACAACGTTTTTATAGCATGTCGGCTCAAATACGATTAGAGCGAAACACTTATTATGAAATATTAGAACGAACTCAAAAAGGAACGCTTGACATAACCGAATGGTTAGAATGGTTTTTACATTGTTTAGATCGCGCTTTAAATGCCACAGATGAAATTTTAAAACGTGTATTAAACAAAACAAAATTTTGGGATGTACATGCTAATACTCCTATTAATGAACGTCAACGTTTATTAATTAATAAATTATTTGATGGATTTATAGGAAAATTAAGTTCTTCAAAATGGGCAAAAATTGCCAAATGCTCTCCTGATACTGCTCTTCGTGATATAAAAGATTTAATAAATAAAGATATTCTTCAAAAAGAAGATGCCGGCAGCAGAAGTACTAGTTATATTTTGAAAGGGTAGTTTTTTGCTTTGTTATTCTATACAAGGTTGCTCAGATTTTGGACTTGTAAGGACACCTGATAGGGACACCAAAAATTTTGTTTCGGAATCAAAAATCCAAACACAAGAACTAACACTAAGCAAACGATAAATTCCTCTTATTTATTAACTAAAGGTGATACTGCAAAAAATATTGTCTTTTTCTTAAGCTTTTTTGAATAAAATGTTTTTTAATTGTTTCCACATCCACTTCAGAGAGTGGAGTAATAGAGTGATTTTTAATGTATTTGATAAGTGATTCGTGCATTGGGAATTATCCAATGAAGGAGGCTTAGATTTACTTTGCTTAAACGGAGTAAAAAAGAAGATTATAAAAAAAGATGAAAAAGAACCTGAAACATTTGAGCACCCAATGAGCATAGATATATTTGTAATACCTTATACTCAAATATTGAATTTATCAGTAACATATTATATAATTAAGAAAATAGAGGAAGTACAAGAAAAAAGACCTAATATTTTTACTAAAATTTGGGCTCAAGCTCAGCTTTTAGCAAAAAAAATAACGAGCAAAGAGACACTTACTCTAGTAGAAGAGTAAGAAATTCTGTTTATGTCGTGGAAATAATAAACTCTTTACCCTCAAGCTATTACGGAAAAGTTAAAAGCAGAATATGATAATTAAAGTAATAATTGATAATCAATAAATTAAAAAGGGCCAGAAACTTTCTGACCCTTTGTTTTTTTTTAACCTCTTTTATTTACTAACAATAAACGGAGTTTTTATTACTTTTACTAATGACTACCTTTTTATAACTCCTTGAAAATACAAGATAAATGCACATACTGTTTAGAAAATCAAGCAGATAAAACAGAGCACGTTTTTCCTAAAGGCTTAGGTGGTGAAAATATTTTCATGGATTGTGTTTGTTCTGGGTGTAATAATAAATTTTCAGATATTGAAAGAGAATTACTTCAAAATTCTTTTATTGGATTTGTTAGAACAGCTGAAGGAATTGAAGGATATGCTAAAAACAAAAAGTATCCTGCTTCCCTAAAAAACCATACGCTTTTTATTTTTGACGAAGAAAATAAAATTGTATACGAAGCATTTTCATATCAAGGGCTAAAATCAGGCTTTAAAGCTCAGATTATTCAAATTAATGGCAAATTATATATAGAAGGGCCAGATGAGGAAGATATAAAATCATTAATTAATGCTTTTGCTATGTGGGCAAAAGAGAACTTGATTTTAATCACTGATAAAAACAGGAATTATAAAGGGGTAAAATTTTCATTTCAAGAAAATGGGATATTATTTGAAGAATTAGTTATAAATAATGCAAAACATGAAATATTTAGTCATCTAATAGACCCCAACAGTAAATTTAAAGAATTTATTGAACCAAGATTATTTTTTGGAAATGAAGGTAAACTATTGATAAGAAGTAAAAGCCATGAAGATGCATATCAGTTTATAATTCAATTGCTAGAGCTTAAAAACAAGCCTCATATAAAATTATATGGTTACCCAAGAATGCCTACTCAAAATAATGCTCAATTGTTTAATACATTATTATCCTAAAGTAACATATAATCCTTTACTTACTTCAGTAAAAAGATTTATCCTCGGAGAAAGCGAAAATATTAAATTAAATTTTCCAAATCCTCCAATAAATCTTATTGATAATACCGGTAGAAAAATGCATTATGTATTATTTTTTCAGCAAGAAAATAGTTTACTGATTCGAATGAATCTATTTGGAACTTTTATTTCTACGCTTCAAATCAATGACCTTAAATTATTTTCAACTAAAGGGTGCGACGGGGTTTTGGAAATAGATTATAAAAACAAGAAGCAAATTTTCTTTCCTTATATTCAATTTATCTATAAAATTGTTAACGATGAAAAAAAATAAAACCATCAAACACCAATTTAAATCTTGGTTTAAAAAAACAATAAAATTACCGCCCTCTAATTTTACACAAAAACTTAGTGTTTGGGCAGCTATAGTAACTGGAGTATGTGGTCTTTTTGTTTCAATCTTGGCATTATCTATTTCTGAACAACAGGCAGAAGACCACAAACAACTAGATACATTATCTGCCCTTGTAACAAAAACAAATAAGCAAATTGATGCTATCAACATGCTAAATAGATTAACGATAAACCAAAATACAAAAATGGATAGCCAATCTAAGATTCTTCTTGAGCAATCCAAAGCGTTAGTAGAACAAGTAAAGTACACTATGGAAATTCTAAAAATGAATCAAAATAAGTCAATTTCTGAAAGCAAACTTGATAGCACTCACCTAAAAAATGATTTAGAATATCTGTTTAATTATTTAAAAATGAGCTGTAAAATATTTGAAGGTGTGCTATTAAAAGCAAAGATTGATTCATCAGATATTAAAAAAGTTGCAGAATTTTATAATATTGTTGGTAGAAATTATATGATACTGAATTATGGAAATGCAAATACAGTAATTGTTAGCAATGAATCAAACAAAAACCAATGGAATAAATACGAAGATTTATTATACAATTTGGGACAAAATAATTATTTGGCAAAGGTTAATGAAAAAGTAAGTTATCCACTTTTTGAAGAAAAACTTGAAAACAGAATTTTGTTTTTTAAAGATTATAAAAAAGCTAGTTTAAAATTTTTAGACCAATTTAGCACTATGTTTAAAAAAGACCCATTAAAGGCGAAGGAACTTAGGGAAATGTTAAAATAACTTTTCTTTAGCTCAATTACCCGTTTGGTGAGTTAGCTGGATAATTCCCGTAGCGGTTATCCTTTTTATAGAAAAGATAGAGCGTGGGATAAAAAGATAAAAGCGAAAAGCCCGACCTGAAAGGGAACGGCATATTAATTATATTTAATCTTCGTCCGAATTAGATTTTTTATTATTTGCTTTATCAATAGCGTTCTGCATATCATCTGAAAGTTTAGAACTTGCATAAGAAATATCATCCTTAACTTCATCATAGGTTAATTCACCATTAATAAATCTTTCAATTCGGGGTTTTGCATCCCTCAATTTTGCACACTCTTCAAATTGTTCTTTTTCTTCCTCTTTTGCTAAATAATTATCAATTCGCGGAAGAAGAATTTTGGCTGCTTGTAACATTGGATTTTCCATAAAGCAAATATAAAATTATAAGTTTAAAAACCATGCTACCGCAGGCGTAATAATTATTTATCTTTTTTTAAAAGTTAATCTCTATTTATCATTGCTAATCTTTGCATCTGATGAACTTCAATAGAAGTAAAATCAAATTCTTCTGTAGTAAGAGGGCATCTTAAAAGCAAAAACCCTTCTAAAATAGTGTTACAGAAAAACATATGTACTTCACTATAAATTACTCTTTTGTGGTAGAGATTTTTTCTTAGTTATAATGGCATAGCCCTTATAAGCCAAAGTAATATCTTCTGTTGTGGGAGCCAAAGAATCAAATGGCCACCCCATTTCAATAGTGTCGAATATTTTTTCTTTCGTTATTTTAAATTTGTGAGGATCATTCATTGATGCATTTATTGCATAGCCACAAAAATTACATTTTGCATCGTTTACTTCTATATATGCTATTGGCATTTCAGGCATAGGAAAGTCCACTTTCCAGTAGCTTAGTAATGTTTTTGCACCGCAGCAAGGGCAAATATGAATATTGTGAACTTTGACGTGTTCGCTTTCGATTTTCGCCAACTCTTCTGCCAACTCACATTTTTCCAACAAATCTTTATTAGATAAACCAAATTCTAAATCCGTATCATCATCGTCCTCGATTAATTTACTTATTTTTTGTTTTAATAAATTTACTGGGATTGATGTTGGTATATTATAACTTGATCTGCCAAGTTCTTTTAAGTGAGCTAGCTTTTCAATTTTTTTAATAAAGGCATTTGAAGCGTCTTTTTTCAAATCACTAATTACGAATTTAACTTCTAATATCTCTTTTAAAACTTTAATGCCTGAAGCTGTCTGCCTTTCAATATTGAGGTATTCATAATCAGGCTCTGTATCCAGTATCCCTTTTATAAGAGGAAGAACATGCTGTGAAATGAAATAATCAAATGCTATGTATGGCAATAACACATCTGCTTTGTGAAGCGAAGCATTCCGGTATTCAAACAGTTTTTTTATTATATTTCTATTGTGTAATTCTAATAGAAAATCATGTTTGGAATCAAGTATAAATTTCTTTCCAACGGAGTCTCTACTTTTTTTTAAATCTTTTAAAAGTTCAAGTGCGGTATTAAAATCTATCGAACGGTCACTTGGTATAATTTTTTCTGACTCTAAATACTCTAAAACAGTGGCATTATCCATTTTTCTCATATCAGTCGCTAGTAGTGGGTGACACTGATAAAGAATTTCTTTAATGTGCAATTCAACAAAATGATGGAAATTAATAATTGTCGAAATGAAAGCGTCTTGATACCCTTCAAACTGATGGTTATCATTGTCAAATTCAGTTTCTTCTTCCGGTAAACTAAAAAAGGTTAGAGATAAATCTCCATCAATAGCATTAAGTGTATTATAATAATTATGTAATGCGTTTTTAAGGGCAGTATATTTAATACCACCAAAAGGGCCATGGATTTTTGTTTCGAATTCTTTTAATTTGTTTAAGGGCATTATTTGTTCAATAAAATATACTTTTGTTGTTTCAACTTATCATATATCTACTTCACTAAATTTTTTAAATACCAAAGCGGGGAAATTTTTTATTTCATAAACTGGAATTGATAACCCATCAATATTATAGCGATAAAAATATTCATTGATTTTTGTCAACTCTTTTGGTTTATCTGCATCTTTTACCGGATATTTGGTAAAGAAGAAGGGGCTATATTATTACAAGGCAAACAGGGTTGGTGTTAAAGTAAATAGAAGTGCGGATATGATACACGGTAAGTTTAAAGAACTGCTTGCTAATTATACGATAGATTCCAGCCACATAGAGCCTTTAAAAATTCAGTTGCAATACACATGGGAAAACCTAACAGAAAGTAACACAAGCGAGAAAAAAGCCCTTTCCTTAAAATTAAATGAAGTTGATAAGGAGTTTTATAATCTTAGAAAACGACACGCCATTGGAACGGTTAGTTTGGATATTTATGAGGAGTTTTCCTTCGAAATGAAAGAGAGAAAAGAGGCACTTATAACTCAACTTGAAAAACTGAACCAAAAATTATCGAACCCAAAAGAATTGATTCATTTTACTTGTAAACTTGCCGCCAATCTCGCGCCTGTTTGGTCTTCCGGCGATTACTACCAAAAACAGATGTTTCAAAATGTGCTGTTTCCTAACGGTTTACTATATGATGTGAAAATTGAGCATTATCGAACTCCGATTGTGAATTCTGCTCTCGCCTGTATCGCCGACCTGTCAAAGGGTTTAACCGAAATGAAAAACGGGAATCCTCTTTTTATTGAAGAGAATTCCCGTTCAGTAGCGAGATCGGGACTTGAACCCGAGACCTCTGGGTTATGAATCCAGTGCTCTAACCAGCTGAGCTACCTCGCCATAAGTTTAGGGGCGCAAATATAATATTTTTTATACATCATAAAAACTCTAATTTCACATCTTAATTTATGTTTGAAAGCCTAAAAAAAATAGATGGAGAGCTGCTGCTATTTGGAAATAGCTTTCATAACTCGTTTTTTGATGCCGTTATACCCCATTTAACCGATTTTTGGGTTTGGATTCCCTTATTTATTTGGTGGGGAATTGAGTTATACAAAATATATAAGCGTAAATTAATTATTATTGTTTTTTGTGTAATTGGCATACTGGTAGCTGCTGACAGGTCATCTGTACTCGTTAAAAATTCGGTTAAACGTTACAGACCCACCCATAATATTGAGTTGAAAGATAAAATTCATGTTGTTAACGATTACCGTGGTGGGCAATATGGCTACGTTTCATCGCATGCAACAAATGCTGCTGCCGTTGCCCTTTTTCTTTTTTTGCTCATAAAGTCTTATCCTAAAAAATGGTTAAAAACAAGTTTGTTCCTATGGGCAGCTATTTTTTGCTATACACGTATATATTTGGGAGTTCATTATCCCTTCGATTTATTTAGTGGCGCGCTGTTAGGCTCATTATTAGCATTTGTGTTTTATAAAATTTTCGTTAGATTTAGTACTTAAAATATCCATATATGAGAATATTATTATTTATCCTATCGTTTATTTGCATTAAAGCTTTTGCTCAGTTACCCGAAACAGAGTTGTTTTTAGCTAACATAGAAATAAAAGGCAACGTCATAAAAACAAAAGATGCTGAAAAAATAAGTAGCCATAAGGGTTACAATAATCAGCCTTGCTTTATAAATAACGACGATAAACTTCTATTTACATCTGATATTGAGTTAAATGGCAAAACGCATATATGTTCGTACAACATCAAAAACAAAAAAACAGAACGTGTAAGCATAACCAACACCAGCGAATATTCTGCCTCTATTTTACCCAATGAAAAAGATTTTTCGGTAGTTATGGTAGAAGAAGATTCTACCCAACGAATTTGGGTTTTTGATATATTAAAAGGCGGTAATAAATCTTGCCTCAGTCAACAAACAGATTCGGTTGGTTATTACACTTGGTTGGGCAAGGATAGTATTTTGTATTATAAATTAACCACACCAAATTCGTTGCATGTGTTAAACATTAAAACAAACCAAGATGTTTGGTTATGCAACAACCCCACTCGTTCATTTAAAAAAGTAAACTCAACTACTTTTTTTTATGTTATACATGAGGCAACACAAAATACCGCTTATTTGTTTGATATGCGCACCAAAAAAGCCACTCCTTTTGCAGTTGATAATGTGAGTGCTAATCAGGATTATAGTTGGCATCCTACGTTGGGTTTACTAAAATCAGAGGCAAGCAAAATTTATCGTTACAGCACTGATACTAAAGTGTGGGCAGAATTAGCAGATTTTTCTACGTTCGGACTAAAAAAAATAACTCGTTTCTCCATAAGTGCTAATGGAAAGTACATAGCCTTAGTTTCAAACCCATAAACATGCCCGAACCTTTTGCTGATTATAGTGTTTCAACTGATAAAGAAAAATTACAGATAGAAATCATCTACCAATATCTTTCGCTTGAAA
>Ga0206843_10009_pt1 | contig 13536 bp, 10 predicted proteins | sample Alteio_BWOrgCont_21_FD_152869 | JGI IMG/M metagenome (GOLD analysis project Ga0206843, IMG submission 152869) | Enriched cells from forest soil in Barre Woods Harvard Forest LTER site, Petersham, Massachusetts, United States -... | ecosystem: Environmental > Terrestrial > Soil > Temperate forest >...
CTCTGCTTCAACTTTGCACTTCTTCAATTCAGTAGAAAATTCCCTAAATTTTTCACATCTACATTTGAGCGAAACGAAAAAAGGGACCAGGTATAAGTATCGATATGATTCCTTATTCAACTCAGGCATCTTTTTGCAAATTTCAAGAATTGTATTGGATTTCAAAAAACAATCAATTAATTGGTAATGTATTTTGAGTGTTGGCGACTTTAATTTGTTTGGATTAAATTGTTTTTCTTTTTTTTGCTTTAAGAGAAAATCACAAAGCGATTTAGTGTAGATATATTTATCACAATTAAAAATTACATTTAAGTTAAACTTTTTACAAAATTCAGTAATTCCTTCCTCTAAGGCCATGAGATGAATGAAATAATAACTGCGAACAAATTCCAGATGATTAATAAAATCATCATGCGAAGTTTCTTTTTTAATAACTATTTTGCGACTTAAAGCCCACTCTGAATGTGTAAACAATCTTCTCCTGGCTAGTCCAAGCTGTTTAAGGCTAGCAGTATACCAAGCGTAGCAGTGACCATAAAGATTTATAAGGCGGTTGCAAAGTTTTTTCGAATTTGGTTTTTCATTTTGATACTCAGCATCAAAATCGTTGCACAAATGATCAAAATCATTTCTTTTAAATGCTATCACTTTTTTATCCTCAAATATTTTAACAGCCATTACAATCATTTTGAGCTTTAATAACGAGCTTTCCACTCCACTATTTCCCGTGAATTTCTCGATAATTTTTAAAGCACGGTTCTCGAATAAATAATAAAAATCTGGACGCAAAATTAATTCTTGAATAACTTCACAAGATTCTCTTAGAGCATCAATTAACTTAGAAATTTGTGAACTTTTTTCCCATGCCTGCCATGGCATCTTGTTTTGTTTCGAGTTTACAAAAAGAGAAATGAGATGTAGTATTAAGTGTTTTTTGAGGCCATTTTCCAGAGGATTAAAATCAATTGATCCAAACACTCTCTTTAAAGTATCTTTTGTAAATCCTTGTGGGGATAAGAAGGATTTATTTTGTTTAATTTTAGAAAGTTTATTTACTTTTTCGTAAAAACAACAAGTACCCCAAGCAAAAATATGGAAATAAGTGATAAGAATGCTTTTAGAGAGATGACTCGTAATTTCTATAGCTTTAAGCTCAGCGTCCAAGGCCTCAGCATTTTTATAGGCATAGTTACACAAGATGTCAAATATGTTATAATTTGTACTAAACTCTTGTTGTTTTTGTATTTCACTAATAAACGCCTGCGTTTTGCTGGAAAGAAGTACTTTTTTTTCAATATCTCTTGCTTTGAAATTGACGGTTGAAAAATGTTCTTCAGTAGGAAGATTGTTGATGATTATAGTTTCAATTTTGGATGATTGTTTTTTTCTAGGGGGGACATTTGGGGTTATTTTCTCTGAATACGGATTAACACGATTGACGTTCATAAGATTTTCCTTAATAATTAATTGTTATTTTTACAAAATGTAAATATAAACGAACTGCTATTATAAGTATAATATAATATTAACACATAATATTTAGATAAATACTTTTTATCAGGATGCTTATCCTATTAAAAAATTATTATTTTGTCCAGGCTTCGAAATTTTCCCAAACAGCGGGATCATTGTGTTGATTTTCAGCTAATAAAGGAATGGTTTTATGCCACGCTTGACGCTCCCAAGCAAAAGTTTTTTCACTTTTGTCAGGATTTGCCCTCATATATATATCAAAGGCTGCATCAGGATGCGCTACTGAATAGTCTATACTTTGTTGCAAAGCAGCTTGAAATCTAGCCACAAAATCGGATTCGCTCCAAGCCGACCCCTCTTTTGCTATGATAATAAGTTCATAGTGGTTCGGACTACCAAAATCGCTTAATGGAAAAAATGCGGTGTTAATGCCCAAGGAGCGCAAATGTTCCACTTCTATATTCCAATAAGCTCCATAAATGGCATCTATCTGTTTTGTTCCCAGAGTACTCACGAGATCGAAATTAACATTATAGAGAGCTGAAGGAATAATCGACTTATACTCGAGCATTTTATTTAGCAAAGTTAATCCAAAACTACCTACAACATATCCGATTTTTTTGCCATTTAGATCCGCGGGATGCTGAATCCCCTCCCCCTCAGGGAAAATAAAAGCGTTCAATGGCTGCTTAATGAGAAATCCTACAGGGGTCAAATTTGCCCCCTGAGTATTGGCAACGTAGGTTTCAGGCATATAGTAAACAGCAAGGTTTGCCCTGTTCGTTGTGAGCAAGGAAAGGCTGTCGCCTGGATCATGAAGTTTCAATAGTTCTAACTCGATGCCATGCTTCAAAAAAAAACCTTTCTCTATGCCTGTATAAATAGGAATATGGTTAGGATTCGGGAGCCAATCTAAAATCAAGCGGGTTTCCTTTGCAGTTGCTTCATCTGTCGAGTTGCATCCGCTTAGTAAAAAAAAGCTTAAAGCTAATGACATATAACCTGCACGGGCGATATTTTTTACGTTGCTGCGACTAGGACGGGCCACTTTTTTTTCAATAAAAAGCACCGCCGAATATAAACATAAACTGACTGCTGTTAGATATGCAAGGGCTGCAAAAGTCATCTCCAAGTCGGTGCTGCGCCTGCTTTCAATCATGAGAAGGCCTAACCCCGCCTGACCGCCAGCCCATTCTCCGGCAACAGCACAAAGTCCTGCTACAGCCGCTGCTATGCGAAAGCCGGCAAATAAATTTGGCATAGCCCAGGGAAGCTGAAGCTTCCAAAATGTTTGCCAGGGTGTGGCTTGATGGATCCTAAAATAATCCAATAAGTAGGTAGGCGTTGAACAAAGTCCTTGAAAAATGTTTATCGTTAAAGGAAAAAAAATCATCAGCATTGTTGGGATGACAATCGAAACATAAGACCAGCCAAACCACAAGACCATGATGGGAGCCAAAGCAAACATTGGCACGCATTGGATGACGATGAACAAAGGTTGTAAAATTGACCTTAAAGAATGGGATTTAGTCATCCCCCAAGCCAATGGAAAGGAAACGAGCAAAGCAAGGAGAATCCCTCCGCCAATTTCTTTAATAGTGACCCATGTATGCATTAAAAGCCTATCAGCATGAACCCAGCAGCATTTAATAATGCGTGACGGCGGAGGCAGCACAAACAAAAGGTGCGCATGTGTGCGGCTGAATATTTCCCAAATGATAAGTAAAAGGACAAATGCAAAAAAAGAAAGCAGGGAATTTTTAATCATCAGTACCCATTAATTTTAATGATTCAAACATTCTAACAAAGCAGCAGCAGCGATGATCCTAAGTGTTTGATAAGGTTCTTGTAATTTATCAACAAGAAAACGAATCGATGAAGAGGCTCCAATACTTCCTAGACCTTCCAATATGCTTTCTTTTGTCGCACGGTCTGCATCGTCATAAGCTTGTTCCAGGATCCCTATGACTTCTTCACCTCCGCCCCAAATGGCTAATACGAGGGCAGCTTGAACTTTAATTTTTTTATCCTGATCTTTTAATAGACTTTCTACTATCTTGATAGCCTCTTCATCGCCTTCTGTGAGAAGAAGGGCTGAAGCCAGGCCTGTAATGCTGTTTGATCTATGTTGAAGGAATGTTTTCAAAGCACTCTGCACATCGGGAAACTTCATGATGGATAAAATATTGAGGATTTCCAATCGGGTAATTTGATTGACACTTTCCGGCAAGTTCGGTATTGAATCGTCATGTTTGATGTCGCTCTTTTGTAATACTTTAAAAGGCCCGCTTTCGTCCCACATCCAACGCTCTTTAACCATCACTAAGCCATCATATAATGTTTTACAAGCCTGTTCTGTCGCTGTGCGTTGATTGATCAAACCAATGGCAAGATTCATGCGTACATAAGGATCCTGCGATTCTTTAAAAGCTACTTGCATGATATCCAGCCCATATTTACCCGTCGATGCCAACGCTGCTGCAGATGTTTGGCGCACTTCGGGAGTTTCATGCATAAGTAATTTTGCAAAAGTTTTCCGCCCCAGCTCGCTGTTGTTTAACACCAGTAACCAAGCGCTCATAATGGCAATAGAATGATTGGGGTCATTGACAAGTTTATTGCATTGGACATTAAGCGTAGAATGATCCGAAATAGCAATGTGCATCACTCCTATAGCATGCAGAGCAGCAACGCGCACTTCTGCATTGCTATCTTTCAAAAAGCCTGCCAGGACATCAATTTCACCATTAAGGTCAAAATATTCGATCAGTTCGCATGCCAATAACCTCAATCCGGCGCGATCGCTGCCGGCTAAGCGATTTATATCTTCACTTTCAGCTGTATCCAGCAATTGAACTAACGATTTAACCGAAGCGGATTTTTCTTCCGCCATGGCATGATTGTCGGCTATCAGATTCATCAGAAGAGGACGCGCTTCCTCCAACTTCATTTTCCCTAACGCCTTAATAACTTCCAGCCTTACAATCCAATTCTTTTCTTGGTGAAATAAACGAATCACCTCATCTCCGAGCCTGGCATCATGCATATGTGAGGCAAGTTTAACTGCTATAGACCTTATGAATGAATTAGAATCGCGCATATTTTGGCACATTATTTCGACACCCTTGGCATCTTGTCCGAAAAAAGCTCCCAACAAGGCCATGGATCTAATAATTGGTGATGAAGATGCAGATCCTGTTGTGATGATCCCCCATGCCATCGTTTCCAGCAAATCCCTATTCAGATAGGGATCTGGAAATTGCTTCGCATAGTTTTTCCATATTCTCCAAAGCAATTTATCATCATTGGTATGAGCCAAAGCTTTGATATAGGCCTCTTGGATGCATTTGGATTGAGGATGCAAGACGAAACCCTGCCTAGCTTCATCACAAGCGGATAAAACATCCTCGATTTCAAGATGAGCATTGACCTTTCGTACAATGAATTCATCTGCAGCTATATCCTCGGCATATAGCCCCATGAAAAGTGAACAAAAACAAAGAACACAGAGTGAAATTTTAAATATCCATCCTGCCCTATCCTGCAAAACCTGTAAATCCTGTAATTTTTTTGTTCTTAGTTGCTCCAAAATCTTCATTTGATCAATTCGATGATTTGCTTAAATTCTGCAACCTGAGAATCCTTGAGCAACTCGAAAAGCACCGTTTCAGTGCTAGTCACACGTACGCCCATATCGCGCATTTCTGCAATTGCTGTTGAAAAATCATAAATAGAACGGGATGTTATGGCATTATTAACAATGGCCACCTGTTTACCTTCGGCCAAAAGATCCCTCGCTGTTTGGAGAATGCAGACATGCGCTTCAATGCCAATTAATACCCACTGGCTGATAGGCTCAGATAATAACATCGTTTTAATTTGGGGATCTTTCAAACATGAAAAGGTGGTTTTGGACAAATATTGCTGGGAATTCCCAAGATAGGCTTTTAATTCAGCGACAGTCGGTCCAAGCCCCTGGGGATACTGTTCCGTTGAATAGATAGGCAAGCCCATCTTCTGAAAAGCTTTGACGAGGATCTGCATTTGTTGCATCACTTCACATCCACGATCAACAAATGGAAATAATTTTTCTTGCACATCGATAACTAATAAACCGCAAGCCGATCTAGACAAAGTAAAATTTTGAGTCATTTATGCAATCGCTCCAAGATGGCGGCCGCCAATCAAATGAAAGTGTAAATGGAAAATTGTCTGCCCTGCTGTAGGGCCAATATTTGTCAATAGACGATAGCCATCAGCTACGCCAAAGCGAGTCGCCAATTCTTGAGAGACACTGATCATTTCGGAAACCAATGGCAAGTCTTGATGTGTAACTGATTGCAAATTAGGAATTTCTTTCTTCGAAATGATCAATAAATGAACCGGTGCAATCGGTCGAATGTCTTTTATTGCGATGATGCGTTCATTTTCAAATATTTTTTCCGCAGGAATTTCGCCGTTGATAATTTTTGTAAAAATAGTGGTCATCGTGGTTCCTCTACTTTATTCAAAGTATAATTCAAAGCTTTGATCGCATCTTCCCGGCTATTCCATACAGAAATGAACCGTCCCTTATGGCAAAATATTGCCCCCTCTATGCCGGATACTGTTTTCAATTCGTCCTCCAATAAACCAGCCCATTCCATCGGCAAAGGAAACCTCACTTTCATCCTTTCCTCGATTGTAGGGGGAATCCCTCTTAATTTCCAATGTTTCCCGGAAGGCATGATGACGAATTTTGCAGGATGCTGTGCGCCATTTAGCTCGAAGAAAATCTCGAGCCATGGGATTCCCTTATCGAACATGAGGCATTCGTGGTTAGTTTTCATCGCTTCTGCAACTATCTGTCGACATGACTGCATATATAGATAACGCTCCCTGAGACGTATCAAATGCTGCTTGGCAAATTCGAGGGCTTGAAAGAAAGCCGCATCTTGCAAAGCAGGTTCGACATCATGTTGAATAGGTGTGAAGTTGGAAACAACATGGGAATAAGTGCACAAACCCAGGATTTGAGGATCGCGGCCATTATCATGGGCATCCACTCCCAAAATCACTGAATTATTTAAAAAATCATAAGCATGTTTTGAAATAACGTGGGTGTCTTTCAGATGCAGCAAGATCATCCCTGCGCTACTCAAATTGCCTTGATATTCCACTTGATGATGGTCGAACAACTTTTCAGCAGGATCATAAACCCCTCCCACATCGCAGACATATTCACAGGAGTCCAACAATGCCTTCTTGCGCGTTCGAATGATTTTATCTTGATCGATAAGACCAAAAACAACTAACAATGCACAGGCCGTGACTTCATCTGCGTGAAACGTCCCATCATGAGTACCGCAACTCCGGGGTGTCTTTATTTTTTTCATATCAAACATCTCAAATCTTTTCAGGTGAAATATTGTTGAGTCCAAAATTTTTGATACAAGATCATTAAAGAGTTAATTATGGCAGAACGAAATTTTTAGCAAAAGCAATAAAATTTAAGAATACCTTTCTTCATGAAAGGCGAGTTATGAACATATTTTTTTAACTCTATTTTTACTTAATATTTTCTTTAAAATTTTTATATGAATTTAATAAAATTTTTTAAACTAATCGTATGTACCTTAGTATAAACGTCATAAAACATCTTTCCTCCAGAGGTTTACTTTCGGAAATGATAATTTTTCTTAGACTTTTGTTGATAATTGATTCTTTATGCACAGTCTATCAACAAAACTCCCACAAAAAAACGCCGTTTAGATTCAGAGATTTACATAGAAAGGCGTACGAAAATCGTATAACTATTTATTCTATCCAAATTAGTCTTTTTTAGATAAGTTAAAAATACCTATTATCAGGATATGCCGGAGCGTCAGTTTCGTGAACGAGCCCGTGCCCGAGCCCGAATATTTTATCATACGGTAAATTTTAATTAAAATGGCTCGTACATTCAAGTGAATGATGATAAAATATTCAGGCTCGGGCTCGGGCACGGGCTCGTTCACGAAACTGACGCTCCGGCATATCATGTTAATATATTGATGTACATGGATGAGCTATGTTTTATAGGGTTTTCGTGGTTAATGGATAATCAACTTGACTTTAAGCATTTTGACCTAGTGACGCCTGATGGCGCCATCACAAATCTAACTCGCCTATCCGATAAAAAAATGGAAGTGATTGTTTTCATAGAGAACATTTCTCCATCGTTTATGGGTTTTCAAATCGAAAAAGAGCTCATTTTCTTCAACATCAAAAGCACATTAGCGCAAGTTGGATTAAATGGCATTGGCATCGATTATGAATTAGACTCTAAAAATCACTGCGCACAGGTTAAAGTAGAACTTCAAGCCATCGGCAGCCTAGCTGTCGAACTGATGGGTTGCTTAACTGTCGGAGCATTTATTGGGAAGCTATTTGCAGCAGATGAACGCCGCAGAGTACGCGATCCGGATTATTTAGGACGCATGTTTGGCCGTTCGGACCGCTGGGGAAAGCCTTTACTTTCTTTGGGAGGTCTACATGGCAGCAACGACCTTATCCTTGAAAAGGTTGACGGCCGCACAGTCGCCTATCTCACACTTCTGAATGGCCGGATTGCGTATGACAGTTCCATTCATGGTTTTTTGCCTACTCTGGCTAAAGCGTTGAATGCAGAATTGGGTGTAAGGGAAATGCTTAGGCTCCATCAAGAATGGAAGCCTTTCCTTCCCCGCAACGTTGAAGAAAATGAAATACTCCTAGTCAGAACACTTCCTTTGCATATCCGAACAGTTTTTGGAAGAGTTGTCAACAATCTTTTATCACATGGGTATGTTCATACAACAGCTTCCATATTACAACCCGATACCTCCGCCTCAGGGGATATATATGAACTGTATGGCAGCAGCAAAAGGGAATTGACTGATATCCCTCTGGAATTTTACACCTTGGAGCCTTATCGGGAACATGTGTTTTATTCAGATCGCGACCAGCTTCAAATATGCTTAGAAGACAGCAATACTTTATTTAAAGCTTTCCAGACAGCACCGCTTCCCCTTTCAAATAGCGTATCCGTTTTTGTCGTCAAGGGCACACAGATGCTTAATTTAAAATCGGAAGATTGGATCACCCGAGAGCTTCGGCAGCATGAATTTCCAGGCGCTCATCACGGAGCCCGTCAAGCATTAATGATCGAGCGATACATTGAACAACAAGCATCCTATCCTTTTTTGAAAAGTATCGATGACGGCTATATCACAAGCCAAGGGATACTCTTGACACGCTACTTTCCTTCACCTTTGATGAAAAGGATGCTTCTAAGCGATCAGGTACAGCGCCATCTCAAAGGAATCTACTTTCAATATCCCTCTCAATCTCATCAAAGTTTTTTTTCCTCTGAAGATCGAGCTTTATTGCATGATCTTGATAAATTTGCAATCCCTGTGTATTGGGTAGATGACACCAGCGGGACAATCTTAAAATATTGTCAAAAACCCGACCGCGATTCCGGAATGTTTGTGCCTCTGAAAGAAGTTGATATTTTCATGAAATCCACTGTTTTTGGGATCTATGGTTCAAATTTACTTGAAGGAGGATTTGAAGAAGAGCTGCGCAAACTAATGCAAGGAGTGCTTGAAATGCGCAGCAGAATGCAACACCCTCTTCTGAATAAAGACACGCCTCTTGCATTGGTTACTGGGGGAGGCCCAGGTGCGATGGAAGTGGGCAACCGTGTAGCAAAAGAGCTCAATATTTTATCCTGCGCAAACATTGTCGATTTTCGTCAAAAAGATACTTCCATCATTAATGAGCAAAAACAAAATCCCTATGTCAGAGCTAAAATGACATATCGCTTGGATAAACTTGTCGAACGCCAGGCAGAATTTAACCTCGATTTTCCAATCTTTCTTGCCGGGGGAATTGGAACCGATTTTGAATTTTGCCTGGAAGAAGTCAGAAGAAAAGTCGGCTCGACCAATCCCTATCCCATTATACTCTTCGGCTCATCTGACTATTGGCATAAAAAAATCACTTCCCGTTATAGATGCAATCTTGAAACGGGCACAATTAAAGGATCTGAATGGATTAGCAATTGTTTTTATTGCATCCAGCACGCCGAACAAGGGTTAAAAGTCTACCGCGAATATTTTGGAAATGCTCTGCCTATCGGCAAAAACGGTCCGATCTTTGACGAAGGTTTTGTCACTGTCGCCTCCTAATAAAAAAAATAAAAGCGGTTAGATACAAAGGAAAGAAAGAATAAGAAGAAATTTTTTCAGGATCCTTCAAAACTTATCGTTTCCTTTGTACCTAGCCGCCTTTATTTCTACTTTTATTATACTATATTTTTTTATTTTTTGCAAGTATCTATGCATCATCTTACGCATTTTATTGGGGTTTTGGGGCTCTTTGGGGCTCTGCCCCAATGCGTAAGGTGTTTAATTACTAGGAGTTACAGGAATAATTTTTTTACGGGCTTCGAAAAAATTATAGTATGCCACCCGCAGGAATGGGGCAATTTCATTTCTCGGCATAATATCATTTTGTTTTTGTTGTTTAATGCTTTTAAGATACATGGGATATTGCACTTCAACAATATTTCGCCAATAATTGCGTGCATAGTGAGGTTTTTCCTTAATAAATTGCTGCATTTCTGCATATGTAGGATTGATGCTATTTATGGCATCCCCTTCTTTAAAATAATTTTTCCATCCTTGAAATGATTGGCGTACTAGTATGGGTAAAATATCCTCACTCTGTTCATTTAAGTCTTGGACACTGGCATTTTTTGCCAAATCTTGGACTAATGCAACATATGGCTTGGGTGCCTCCGGCCAGTAGCGCGGCTGCCATTCTTCTGCATAAGCCAAAAATTCTTTAAATTCATCAGAAGGAATGGCCCTAGGTGTAAACTCTTGGCTTATCAGTCTCTGCCAAGTATGGTATAAAAAGAGAAGATCAGGAGGAGCAACGACATATTTATCAGCATCGCTCAAAACCATATTTATCTTGTTTTCTTGATATTGAAACCCTGTCAAATACCCTTGTTTGCTCTTTGCATTGATGCGCATATATTCAGGAAATTGCCATAAAAAAATTGAAAATTGCCGGTTAGTCAATTGCAGAAAGGGACTTTTCGCAACTTCTTGATTGATAAAGTTTGAGTACCAATTGCCGCTACCCCAAAAGATAGCGATTAGACTGGTCAAAATAACCAGCCATATCCAAAAGGGAAAAGGATTTTTTCGAAGGCTATCTTGAGTAAAATCTTTTTCTTGAAGTTCTTTACGAGGAGGATTGCCAGGCATTTTCATCATATTTGTATAATCATTTCATCTCTATGGCAGCCGGAAAATCTGCATTTCCGGCTGACGAGGACAGGAATTTAAAATCCGTAAGATACGCGTACACTGAAATAATTTGTTGCCAGCCTGCAAAATTGGCCTTCCACAGAATATCCATCGTGGTATTCAATAAAAAGACGCACTTTGCGGCATAGCCCGCACATCCTCCCCCACTCATATCCTAAGACATATGTTTGGTCGATATGATGTTTAAAATCTTTTGTATAGCTGAACTGCATGGCCAAGAAAGGCTCTCCATATAATTCGGTGCATCGATCAAAAAAGCCAAGCCCTCGAAAACGCACTTCGGTACCGCTTGTCACCCAGAAGCGAGAACATTTGAATTCATCATCTTGAGCGACAATATATCCTAAACCTCCGTATAAACGGATCTCATCCGTGATGTCGTTGGAAGCATAAAAATCAACGTACTCTGCACTTGCATTCCTTCTATCAAAACCGGGATGATCCAACAGGAACTCATCGCCGATATGTGAAGAAATATGAAAACCGCGTAAACGAAACTCCCAATTATCCCATGCAGAGGTTATTGCAAGGCCTCCATAATAGTCAGCATTCAATAGCGGAGATGAATCATGTAATGGATCAAAAGTAGCCCATAAGGCTCCTTGGACTTCAATTTGCAGTTCACCTCCCCAGGGCCATACATTGCACCATCGATAAAGCGGAATGTAATCCCCAAAGGAAACATCGATGACATTTTTAACGAGTACCTGATCGTTAAACCGCCATCCGGCAGAATAGGTGATCTGCCTGGGATCAGCCATCATATTTCTGTAGAGGACAGGATCTTCAGGAAGCCAGACTCCGCATCGACCACACGCTGCAGCCCTTTCGCAATCGATCCCAGTATTATATTTTAATACAGGAGCCTCATCAATTTCACCACAATTGTCACAAGGCTTAGAGCAATTGCATGGGCCTCCCTGTTGGCATCCACAATCACAATTTGGACCACAAGAACATCCACAAGGGCATCCATTACGCTGATCATTGTTATAGCCGCTATTTCCATAAGCTGCATAAGGATTGGAATCAGCAAAAAGATTAAAGCAACTCAAAGTCAGACAAACAATCAATTTACATAACAATTTGGGTGACATAAGCAATTTTTCCTGTTGTTATCCTGTTGTGAAATTATAAAAAATTAAATTTCAGGTATAACGGATAGGAAAAAAAAGAGTAAAGAAAAATCTATCTTTTTCCTTACTTATTCTCAAGGATAAAGTCGCTCGGACTGACTTTTTGAGACTAAACATTTATTCATCAACCTGTGGAAAACCTTTTTCCTTTTCAGCTTCTATTTCATCTTTTATTCTCTGTATTTCTGTTTCTATTCCATCTTCTATTCGCTTTGATTCAGCATCTATTTCTTCTATTTGAGCATTCTTTTCTAATAGGCTAGTATACGTTTTTACTTTATTCGTTATTTCTGCTTGCTCTTTAATGACATAGCCTGGGTATAATTCATTTATAAAGGCAAAATTTTTATCAATCTTCTGGCCGTATTTTATTAATTTATCTAAGTCACTAAAAAAATCATCCTCTGATTTGCTGTCCTGAACCTCCACAAACTTATTAAATTCTTTTATAAATTTTGGCAATTGATTACACATTTTTGAATAATCCATTAATTTTTGTTTAGTTTTTTGCAAGTCATTTTTATACAATTTGAGAAAATCTTTGTCGTTCTCGTTATACGAACTAGACTTTACTATCATTGAAATAAGAGCAGATAATTCAATAACATTAAGATTAAATTTTTCTATTAATACCCTTTTAATATCTATTAAACTTGGATTTGTTAGTAAAACTTCATCCATTGTTACCTTTAATCGTTGGTTTATTATTTTGTTACGAAAATTTTGATCTTGATTTACCAATAAACATTGTTCAAAGACAAGTCTATTCAATTGATTATTAAGTTCATCAAAAGACAAATCCTGTTTTAATCTATCATTGAATGTTGATAATTTATTACCAATCTGAATAAACCTTATGAGTCTATCTTTATCATCTTTAGCTACATTTTGTTGATCTTGAATCTTGGCAATAAACATTTTGGTAGCCATGTTAAAATTCATCAGAGTATCTTTAAAGTCCTTTTTATTCAGTTTACCCGATGGTTGAAGCATTACATCTTTTACTGATGTATCTATTTGATCAATTTCTTGTCCCTCCCATAATCTAGTTATAATATCTTCAACGGGTTCATTAAACTCATTTAAGTGTTCATTTATTTCTTTACAAATCGTGTCCTCAAAGTCTTTAGGCAATTTGTCTTTTAACTCTAACAATTTTTGTTTAATAATCTCACCAGCTTTAATTAGCTTTGTTATATCTTCTTGATTTATTGCAACTTTAAAACGCTTATTAACAGACTGCATGTGTGTTAACCATTTAGAATTTGGATTGTCTTTAAGATCAATTTTTAAATCAATTATTTTTAGATCATTTAATTTATTTTCTATTTCTTTTAAATCGACTATTGAAAATTCTGTGTTTGAACTTAAACGCCTTAAATTATCTAAAACAGTGTCCCCATTCTTAATAAGTGTTTTTAGTTCTATTTGATCCTCATTTGAGATTGGTTTTTGTTTTACTTCGTTATCTCTTTTAATAAAAACATCGAAAGATTTGTTAAAATCTTCTAAATACAATTGTATTTTATTTATCATCTCTTCTTTATTTTTCAAATCATTAAGAGATTTATTTAATGTAGTTT
>Ga0206843_10257_pt1 | contig 13531 bp, 10 predicted proteins | sample Alteio_BWOrgCont_21_FD_152869 | JGI IMG/M metagenome (GOLD analysis project Ga0206843, IMG submission 152869) | Enriched cells from forest soil in Barre Woods Harvard Forest LTER site, Petersham, Massachusetts, United States -... | ecosystem: Environmental > Terrestrial > Soil > Temperate forest >...
TATCCTGGTCGGCGTAGCAGATCAAAAACGGGGGGAGCTTGTCCTTCACGTGATTGATCGGCGAAGCCGCCTTGCAGATAGCCGGGTCGGCGCCGAACGGGACGTCGAAAACCCGGATCTTCGGGAATATCTCATAAACGCCGCTGAGTGAAATCACGCCGCGAATGTCGGTCAGGGCGAGGTGATGTTCCTTGAGATACTCGTCGTCGGTGGCCAGCAGTGAAACAAGGTGGCCGCCGGCTGAATGGCCGCTAATGAAAATGCGATCGTTCCGCCCGCCGTATTTGCCGATGTTGGCGTGAAGCCACGCAAACGCCGAGGCGACGTCCTTGATATGATCCGGGTGCTTGACCGAGTTGTCTTTTTCGCTGAGACGATAGTTAATGATGGCGACGCCGATCCCTTGCTTGGCGAAGGTGGAGCCCAGCGCCCAGTACCACATTTTGTTTCCTGAACTCCAGGCGCCGCCGTGCACAAACATGAGAACCGGGAAGTCTTTCTGCCCCTTGGGCGTGTAGATGTCCAGCTTGTGCCGCACCGGGTCCGCGTCTTTGTCGCTGCGGTAGGCGATGTTGTTCTGGACATCGACCTCGTAGGCCTTATTGGGTGTTTCGGCACTCAATGGCGCCGTGCCTGCGGCGAGCAGGCTGATTAATGAGAAAGTGCAGGAAAAACGGAACATGATGACTCATCTCGCGAAGAAGCCTGGAAAGTCTCAGTAGAACAATACCCCATGATCGAGCCGAGGTTTCGCGGGCATGGTTAAAATGAGGTTACACGATATTTACAAGGGCGCCATGCCCACCGCTTTGGGTGGGCATGCTGTCACCGGCTGCAGTCGGCAAAGCATGCCCACCCAAAGCGGTGGGCATGGCACTCTTGCACGTATAGGCGCGTGACCCGAATTCAATCGCCTTCGAACCATCCGGTTTCACGCTCAAACGAGTCCGCGCATTTATACGTCGCCATTCGTGTTATGGGGCGACGCGGCCTGCATCTCGGTGACATGAAGGATGGCCACTCGGCTGGCTGTATCGAACTGCGTTGGGTTTTCTTTGCTGGCCGCGCCAATGATCAGCGCATTGCGACCCACCAGAACCAGGTCGGGATGGGGAATGTCGTAGGCTTGGGCGGAACTGGTGATAATCCGAACGGGAACGAATGGTCTCTCGCGAAGGCGTGCTTGGATACTGTCGGCAGTAAACATTGAGCGAGCTCCTGTAATTGATTTACTCAAAATCATCGTATTACCGCTGGATCGGATTCGCAAGCGCAATCACTGCCGGCAAACCTGCTCGCCAGCCGCGGGACTTTTTGGTCTCGGGCCTTCATCGGCATTCTGGAGCGATTTAGGCAGAAAAATGAAGGGCAGAAAGATAAGATGCCTTATCTTTCTGCCCTTCATTTTTCTGCCTAAATCGCTTTACGAACCTAGCCCCGTAAGTATAAACAGTTGCGGACGTTCTTTCGTCTCCGAATTGATAGAATACTTAACGCCACCACGACGAATCCCACCGTAAATCCGCCCTGTTTTGTTCGATCCTGCCGAGATTTTTTGTCATGTCAACCTTCTCCTTTCAGGGGCGTAACCCCCTCTGCCGTGGTCTTTACCCATCCCGCCGCGATGTGGTCCGCGCGGGAGCGTTCGGCCTGCTGGGCAGTTTCGTCCCATCCGCCGTGGCAGCCCCGAAGCATTCGGCGAAGTCGGTTATCCTGCTCTTCATGTGGGGCGGGCCGAGCCATATCGACACATGGGACCCGAAGCCCGACGCGGCCGCGGAGATTCGTGGTGAGTTTCGAGCCATCCAGACGAGCGTCCCGGGACTGCGCATCACCGAACACTTCCCCCGACTCGCCGCCCGGGCCGGCAAGTACACGATCGTGCGGTCGATGACCCATACCGACGCGGCGCACCTGTCGCCCGTTCATCACCTGCTTACCGGTCGCCTGGCCGCGAAAACGAACTCGGATGCGGACGGACCGAGTCGAGCGGACTCGCCGTGCCTCGGCGCGATCGTCGAGAAAGTGGCGCGCGGGGCCGGTCCGATGCCGACGGCCGTGACACTCCCCTGGATCGTGTCTCACCCGGCGGCGCCGGGAGGAGTCGCTCCCGGGCAGAACGCGGGCTGGCTGGGGATGGGGTTCGATCCCTTTCTGGTCACCGGTGACCCGAACGCCCCTGGGTTTCAAGTCGCTGGGCTGAAGGTGGCGGCAGACTCGTCCACCGGCCGTATTGCCGAGCGGGCGAATCTACTCCGTGCGCTCGAGTCGGCGAAGAGCCCCAATGACGGGTTTGCCGACCTTCGGTCACAAGCCTTCGATCTCCTGTCTTCGCCGGCCGTCGCTGCGTCATTCGACTTGTCGCGGGAACCAGTCTCCATTCGCGACCAGTACGGCCGGCATACACATGGCCAGAGCTGCTTGCTCGCCCGCCGGCTGGTCGAGGCCGGCGCCCGCATGGTGACGGTCAACTGGCCGAACGACAACCAGAATTTCTGGGACACGCACCAGAATAACTTTCCATCGCTCAAGGATCGCCTGATGCCGCCGGCCGATCAGGGGTTCGCCGCTCTGCTCGACGACCTCGACGCCCGCGGCATGCTCAGGGACACTCTCGTCGTTTGGGTGGGGGAGTTCGGTCGGACGCCGCGGGTCGGAACAGGCGGCCGTGAGCACTGGCCACACTGCTACTCGGCAGTCCTGGCCGGCGGCGGGGTTCGTGGCGGCGCTGTCCATGGCGCCAGCGACAAGACGGGCGCCTACCCAACCAACAACCCCGTCTCCCCAGCCGACTTGACGGCCACCATCTACCACGCTCTTGGCATCGACCCGCAGACGACTATCGTTGACCGGCTCGGGCGCGTGCTGGCTTTGACAGAAGGCAAGCCCTTACGGGCTCTTTGGGGGTAATTCGATAGCGGTGCTGGCGGCACGAAATCTGCAGATAAAGACCGAACATCAAGTTCTGCGTGCGCCCAGCCCCGGAAATGGAGGTCGCCCGCAGTCGAAAGAAAGTGATGGACGCTGTAGTGATGGACGCTGTTCAGTAGTATGGAGACAACGAAAATGAGTGGTTCCATGATGTGGGTCGGCTTGATCGTTGGGGTTGTCGCGGTAATCGCGATCGTTGAGGTGTTATTGAGTACGATTTTGAACCGCTACGGGACCTCGGTGTATCCGCACCGCACCGGCACGGAGTTGCCCCGCATTCTGACGAAAAAATGATGTTCTTGGGCTGAGATGCTTGGAAGCGATGACTGCCGAAGTGGCAGTCACGGTTAATAGTGAACATGAGCGAGCAATTCGTTTTTGGCGATGGAAGCCTCATCAATGATCCGACTGCTGTTATTAGCCCTGTTAACCTTCGGGGCTGCGCCGACGGCTCATGCCGATGAGCCGTCCGTTGACTTCACGCCGATCGAACAAGTCTTGAAGGACGAGCTAAAAGCGGATGGGGTTCCCGGCGCCGTCGTGGTGATCGTGCGCGACAACGCCGTCGTGTACGCCAAGGGGTTTGGGTTTGCCGGCATCGAGGAGAAGAACCCGGTCACGCCCGATCACCTCTTCCGCATCGGTTCAACGACCAAGATGTTCGTCGGCATGGCCCTGGTGAAACTCGCCGAGGCCGGGAAGCTGAAACTCGACGAGCCGGTGGGCAAGCTGATCGACGGGCTGCCGCCGGCGATCGCCGCGCTCACGCCGCACCAGTTGCTGACGCACACCGCCGGGCTGGCGGACGACGCGGTGATGTTCGGCAAGCACGATGACGAAGCGCTCGCCGACGGCTTAAAGACCTGGACGGACAAGCGATTCTTCACGAAGCCGGGCGATGTCTATTCCTATTCGAACCCCGGCTACTGGCTGGCCGGGTTCGTAGCGGAGAAGGCAGCGGGAAAGCCTTTCGCGGACGTCGTCAAAGATGATCTTTTGGCGCCGCTGGGCATGAAGCGCTCCACGTTCCGCCCGACGCTCGCCATGACCTACCCGCTCGCGCAGGGCCACGAGTTGAAGGCGGGCCAGCCCGCGATTGTCCGCCCCGCAGCGGACAACGCCGCCAACTTGGCCGTCCGGCTCCCTGTTCACCAGCGGCAACGACCTGTCGCGATTCATTATCACCTTTCTCCACGACGGCAAACTCGAAGGCACGCAAGTGCTCGCAGCATCAATCCTGAAGACGGTCGCCACCCCATACGTTCGATCCGGCCCGCGCGATCATTACGGCTATGGCGTGCAGATCGTCAACAATCGCGGCGTCGACCTTGTCTCCCACAGCGGCTCGCGGACAGGCTACGGCAGCCGCATTGTCATGGCGCCGAAGCAAAAGCTAGGCATCGTTTTGTTGACGAACCGCTCGGGGGCGATCCTTCCCAAAACCGAAGCGAAGATCCTCGAGCTGGCGTTGCCGTTCAAGTCCGAGGCCGCAGCGAAATCGCCCTGTCCACCCAAACCGATCGACCTGAACGCCCTCGCCGGCACGTACCGGAATGGTGAGACTTCTTACGAATTCAAGATGATTGACGGCCAGTTGAACTGGATCAAGGGAACCGGCGCCACTCCGATCCGCGAACTGAAAGACGGATGGCTTAGCGCTGGCAGCGGTGAGGTTTTCGAGATTGTGACCGGCAACGACTTGACGACGATCTATCTCAGGCAGAGGAGCCGGGCTTTCAAGAGGCAATGATGATGGAAGTAAAGGCGGCGCAGCTGGTTTAATAGGTCCTCGTACACTCACAAACATGAGCAATCCGGCTCAAAACCGGCACTTGGGCAGCGCAAGTGATTATTTTAAAGCAACTTACGTGAACGTCCGGTTTGCTCATTCTCGAAGAGCAAGGCGGGAGCAAACCTTGCTCGTTTGCTCATTCCCGGAGTTACACTCGAGTGCCGAATTCGGGTTGTAGCTGAAACGGCGTCATTCGAGCTCTATTAACGCCTCAATGAGTCGATCGACTTCTTCAGCCGTGTTGTAGTGCAACAACCCAACGCGAACCATGCCTTCCGGTTCGAGGCCTAGCGCCTCGGTCAGCGACAGAGCGTAATAGTTGCCGTGCCAGACGAAAATGCCGCGATCGCCAAGGAATTGGGCGATCTCGAGCGGACTTTTCGTTCGATGCGTGAAGGAGACGGTTGGCACGCGCTCGCCGAGTCGTTTCGGATCGGTAACGCCCCAGACCTTGACGGAGGGCAGTTCGGCAAGCCCCTTCAGCAGCCTCACCCCTTGCATCCGTTCGTATTCCTCAATGGCGTTGAATCCCTTTTCGAAACTCTGCCGGCCGGTCGTCGCAGCGCCGGCGAGTTGCTTGGTCAGGTCGAACAGATACTCCACGGCCGCCTTTACGCCGGCGATGCACTCGAAATTCTGCGTTCCGGTCATCCAGCGGTCCGGAAGCGTTTCCGGAGCGGGGCGAACCTTGTAGGCGGGGAGTTCTTCCAGCAATTCCCGGCGCCCCCACAGAATCCCAACGTGCGGACCGAAGAACTTGTAGGCGGAGCACACCAGGAAATCGCACTCCCAATCGATAACGTCGATCGGCGCGTGGGGCGCCAGGTGGACCGCATCCAGGAATACCAGGGCGCCTGCCTCGTGAGCCAGTTTCGCGATCTCGCGCACGGGATTGCGGGTGCCGACGGCGTTCGACGCGCAGCCCACCGCCACCAGTTTGGTTCGCGGTGAGAGCTTGCGTTTGAAATCGTCGAGGTCGAAGCTGCAATCTTCCGGATGGATGTCGACGTGCTTGACGAGCGCCCCGCGATCTTGAGCGGCTCGCACCCAAGGCGATACGTTGGCATCGTGATCGAGCCGGGTGACCATGACTTCGTCGCCTCCCCGCCAGCGAGCGGCGATCGCCCGGCTCAGCGCGAAAGTCAACGTCGTCATGTTCGCGCCGAAGACAATCGAGTGCGGATCGGGGGCGTTGAAAAACAGCGCCAGCTGCTCAAGGGTTTGCTCGACAATCGCATCGCTTTCACGGCTGGTCACGAAAGCGCCGCCATGATTGGCGTTATGGTTCATCCAGTAATCGGAAACGGCGGCGATCACGCGCTGCGGCACCTGGCTGCCAGCAGGGCCGTCGAAAAAGACGGCTGGCCGGCCGTTGACCTCTCGGCGAAGCGCTGGAAATTCCTGACGGCTTTTGGCAAAGATCGAGATCATGCTACTCCGATAGATATCTTTGGTGGAGACTGGCATTTCGGGCCGCCGCCTGCTACACTATAGTATTGATTGGTAAACCTGCCTGACATTCAACCTGCCCAGCGCCTAGCCGTGTTTGTGCTCTCCCCGCAATTTCTTCCTTCCTTGACGGATTTCCTGGAGACTCCATGAAGTCGCAAGGCTACGTTGCAGTCGCATTCTTTGCGCTCATTTCCTCTTCGATGGCGGCACAGCCCGACGCCAAGGGGATCGAGTTTTTCGAAAGCAAGATCCGCCCCGTACTCGTCGACAAGTGCTACGAGTGCCATGCCGCTGGTGCGAAAGTGAAGGGCGGCCTGCGGCTCGACACGCGGGCGGGCATGCTCAAGGGCGGCGACAACGGCCCCGCCTTGGTCGCCGGGAAGCCCGCGGCCAGTCTGCTGATCAAGGCAATCAACTATGACGGCGACCTGCAGATGCCGCCCAAGGGCAAGCTATCCGCACAAGTCATCGCCGACTTCTCGACCTGGATCGAGATGGGCGCCCCGGACCCCCGTGAGGATTCGGCGAGTTCGGAGCGAAAACTCGGCAGCATCGAAATCAATGAAGCACGGCGCTTCTGGTCGTTTCAACCCGTCCGCAAGCCGGAACCGCCTCCCGTTCCAGGCGATCGCTCTACGGCGCCGATCGATCGCTTCATTGCGGCGAAACTGGCGGAAAAGGGCCTGGAGCCAGTCACTGCCGCCGACAAGCATACGCTGATTCGCCGGGCGACCTTCGACCTGCTCGGCCTGCCGCCTACTCCGGCGGAAATCGATGCCTTCGTCAACGACGATTCGGCTGACGCTTATGCGAAACTGCTCGATCGCTTATTGGCCTCACCGCAATACGGCGAGGCCCAGGCGCGCTACTGGCTCGACGTCGCCCGCTACGCGGAAGATCAGGCGCACACCTTCGCCGTGAAGCCGTACACGAACGCCTACCGCTACCGCGACTGGGTAATCGACTCGTTCAACGCCGATCTCCCGTACGATCGCTTCGTGAAACTGCAAATCGCCGCAGACCTGATGGATAATGACGGCAGTCCGGCCTCGAACAATCAGCGGGCTGCGCTTGGTTTCTTCGGGCTGGGCGCTCAATATTACAAAAACAGCGATGCCGCCAAGGCCGCCGCGGACGAACTCGACGACCGCGTCGACACCTTGACCCGCGGTTTTCTGGGGCTGACCGTGTCGTGCGCTCGCTGCCATGATCACAAGTTCGATCCCATCCCCACGCAAGATTATTACTCGATCGCCGGCATCTTCTGGAGTTCCAAGCTTGCCGACGTTTCGATGGGCTCGAAGGAAGAGCAGGCGCGTTACCAGGAAGGACAGACAAAGGTCCAGGCGGCCGAAAAGAAAGTCAAGGACCTGTTGCAAGTGGAGAAAGACAAGCTCATCGGCGCCAAGATCGACCAGTTGCCGCAGTATTTCATTGCGGCATGGAAGTGTGAAGCCAGGAAACTCACCCAGGCCGATTATTCGACCGAAACGCAGGCGAAGGTCGACAAACTCGATTCGGCATGTTTGGGACGATTCACGAAGCTCATGAACCGCAAGAGCCCGGCGATTCCCGCGCTCGACGCCTGGCGGCGCAGCCTGCCCAAAGCCGGTGCGCCGGCCGAGCCTTCCTCGGAGGTCGTCAAGGCGGCCCGCGATTTTGCCGACGCCGTCAAGGCGACGCTTGCAAAGGGATCCGACAAGTCGAAAGACGAGATGATGCAGAGCCTGTTCGGTGAGAAGGGGGTCTTTCCCATCACCGATGCGGAGGTCGTCAACAAAATGCCTTCCGATTGCAAAAAGGAATACGAGACAAGAAAACGCGAGCAGACGGAAGTTGCCAAATCCGCGCCGCCCATGCCGCCTTCGGCGCATGGGCTTGCTGAGGCGGCGCCGGTCAATCTGAACGTTTACATTCGCGGCAATCCCGCCAAGCAGGGCGAACCTGCGCCGCGCCGATTCCTGCACATTCTGGCCGGCGATAATCCGCCCGAATTCAAGAAGGGGAGCGGGCGTCTCGAACTCGCACAGGCCATCGGCGACGCCAAGAACCCGCTTACCGCGAGGGTCATGGTCAATCGCATCTGGCAGCAACACTTCGGCCGCGGCATCGTGGGCACTCCTTCCAACTTTGGCGCCCTCGGCGAACGGCCGACCCACCCCGAATTGCTCGACTACCTCGCCGCCCGCTTCGTCGAATCCGACTGGTCGATCAAGCAAATTCACCGTGAGATCATGCTCTCATCCACCTACCGTCAATCTTCGGAACGCAATCCGCAGGCGATGCAGGTCGATCCCGACAATCGCTTGCTCTGGCGGATGAGCAGGCAACGGCTCAAGGTCGAGGAGTTTCGGGACGCACTGCTGGCGGTTTGCGGCAATCTCGATCGCACGATGGGCGGGTCGACGACGAATCTCGATAGCGCCAGCAATGTTCGGCGGACCGTTTACGCGAAAATCAGCCGGCACGATCTCAACGGCCTGCTGCGCCTGTTCGATTTTCCGGATGCAAATATCACCAGTGATCGGCGTAGCGAGACGACCGTGCCGCAACAGCAGCTTTTCGTCCTCAATAGCGCATTCATGGCAAATCAGGCCAAGGCGTTCGCGGCCCGCCTGAAAAACGAGGCCAACGACGACGGAGCGCGAATTCGCCGGGCATTTGTCCTTGCGTTCGGGCGAGCCGCCACCGATGATGATGTAGAGACAGGTTTGCGCTATTTGCAGGGAAAAGATTCCGCCAAGGACGCGGCGGCCAACAAACTGACGCGATGGGAACGCTACGCCCAAGCCCTCTTGGCAAGTAACGAATTCCTGTACATCGACTGACGCTGCATCAACGAACACAGACAGGGCCGATGGAAGGTGCCTCCATCGGCTGGGGGGAGAACGACAATGAAACGACAATTTATCTGCTGCGGACTGCTTCTGATCGCCTTTTTCATCCTGGGGGAATCATCCGAACCGCAACTGCTTCAGGCTGCGGACGCAAAATCGGAAGCCAAGCTCAAGAACCAGGTTCAGACGTTGCAGAACAGCCTGAACGCGGCTCAAACCCAGATCACGACGCTGCAAAACCAGGTCACGCAACAGAACGCTACGATCAAGCAACTAAACGGGAATGCCGATGCCAAGAAGGGCCTCGATACGATCAAGAAAGCCTCCTACATACATACCGTCATTCTCACTCTAAAGAGCGACTCGAAGAGCACGGAAGGGCAATCGATGCTGGACGACCTAGCCAATCTGCAAAAGATATCGACGGTGCGCGGTCTCTGGTATGGCAGCCCCGCCGATAAGGCCACTCCCGATCTCGCCAACAAGGATTTCACGGTCGGCATTACCATCCTGTTCGATGATTACGACGGACTGAAGTCGTATCTCGACGATCCCGCTCACAAGAAGTTCACCGACAAACATCTGAAGTTCTTCGAAACACCGGTTGTTTATGACGTTTTGAAAACCGCAACGCCGTGAACCCGTTACCCCACGGCTTTGCGTGGGTATTCGGAGTGAGTTGGGTAAGATATTAGCAGAAAAATGATGGGCAGAAAAATAAGAAGCCAGGTTTTGGTTTTATCTTTCTGCCCCCGATTTTTCTGTCTAAATGCTGGCTGGCCTAAACCCAAAACTAGGCGAGTTTGAAACTGCCGCTCGCCTAACGGCACACAGGAACCGCACATGCATCCCCTCTTTCTTTCCCGCCGCGAAATGCTTCAGCGCGTCGGCGCCGGTTTCGGAACGCTCGGCTTGGCTGCCCTCTGCCATGAGCAACAGCTTTTAGCAGCGCCTGTTGCGGCAAACCCGCTTGGCCCGAAGGCGCCGCATTTTCCAGCGCGGGCCAAGCATGTCATCCACCTGTTCATGAACGGCGGGCCGTCGCAGGTCGACACCTTCGATCCCAAGCCGGCATTGACCAAGTACAACGGCCAAAAGCCGCCCTCGTCGGACGTCAAGACCGAACGGCGCACGTCTGGATTGATGATGTCGCCGTTCTCCTTCAAGAAGCACGGCCAATCGGGGATCGAAGTGTCGGAGATCTTCCCCAAAGTGGCGGAATGCATCGACGACATTTGCGTGCTCCGCGGCATGTACACGAACGTTCCCAACCACGAACCGTCGTTATTGATGATGAATAGCGGCGAGACCCAGCCGACCCGGCCTTCGATGGGGTCGTGGCTGCTGTACGGCCTCGGCGCTGAGAACATGAACCTGCCCGGCTTCGTCGTCATGTGCCCGGGCAAGCCGGTGGTCGGGCCGGCCCTGTGGAGCAACAGCTTTCTGCCGGGCATTTATCAAGGGACGCACATTCACAATGGACGGCTCGATCCCAAGAACGTCATCGCCAACGTCAACAACACGTATCTCGGCCGCGATTCCCAGCGCGAACAGCTCGACTTGCTTAAGACCATCAACGAAAAGCACCTCGAACAGCGAGGCGGCGCCGACAATCCGCTCGAAGCGAGAATCCAGTCGCTGGAAATGGCGTTCCGCATGCAGTTCGAAGCCCAAGAGGTCTTCGACATGAACCGCGAGACCAAGGCCACGCGCGACCTGTACGGCAAGGGCGTGTTCGCCGACGGTTGCCTGATGGCCCGTCGACTGGTCGAGCGCGGCGTCCGCATGGTGCAAATCTACACGGGCGACGGCCAGCCCTGGGACGACCACGCCGACATCAAAAACCACGCGAACCTCGGCCGCCAGGTCGATCAGCCGATTGCCGCCCTCATTCGCGACCTGAAACATCGCGGTTTGTTCGAGGAAACTCTGATCATCTGGGGCGGCGAATTCGGCCGCACGCCCACCAGCGAAGGAGCAAAGGGCCGCGACCATAACAATCACGGCTTTTCCGTGTGGCTCGCCGGCGGCGGCGTCAAAGGCGGCATGGTCCATGGCGCCAGCGATGAATTCGGCTTCGCGGCCGTCGAGAACAAGATGCACGTCCACGACTTGCATGCCACGATTCTGCATTTGATGGGGATCAATCACGAGAAATTGACGTACCGCTATAGCGGCCGCGATTTCCGACTGACTGACGTTGAAGGCAAGGTGGCTCATGCGATCATTGCATAATTGAGAATTTATGTAGGCGCCCACATAAATGCGACAAGACCTCCCGTTTTGTCAATACATCTCTGGCAGCTCCCCCCGCTGTCTTTTGGCGTACCAACACTGTTGCACGCCCTCGGGCCGTGCGTTGACGGGCGGCGAATGATCTAGACTCGGCAGGTCGTCAGGAAAACCCATCAGACGCCTGAAATGTTCCTGATCGTATTGTTCAGCCAGTTCGACATTCCGCATCCAGACAGATCGCCAGCGTCGATAGGAGTCGGAATTAAGACCGAGAATTGCAATAAGTCGGCGTGCATCGGAGTCTCGTCCTTCAATGCTGCCGTCGGGGTTTACGCGAACGGCTTCGGCGGTCAGAACACGACTCGGGTCAGGTAACTCCGTGACGCCTTTGAGCAAATTGCACGTATGGCAGGCATACAGAAGATTCTCGTACGTTACTCCCAATTCCGGGCTGTTGACTTGCGGTCGAAAATGTTCAACATCAAACTCGCCGGTTATTCTTCCCCATTGTTCGCGAAGCAAACAGTACACGCAACGAAAGGTAAACTCGTCGCGAAGCCACGGGCGGTAGGTAATCGGGCGTTCGTAGCCGTGCGGGCCATGACGGCGCTGATGTGGCAAGGCCGGATAATCGAATGCGCCCATTTCAATAGCTTCCTTCCCGCTGGCGTTTCATTTCGAGGAGATGTTGGTGTAGGCGTCTTGCTCCTTCGATCGGTAATGGGGCTACTCGATCGCGGTAAACAACTGCTTTTCGCTGCAGTTCTGCAAGCTCGACAAGTTCCTCTGTCGTGATGTTACCTTGAATATCCTTGTCGATTAGCTCGATACGTCGTTCATTTAATTCATCCGACCAACCCTCGTCGTTGGGGCTATCGCCGTTTTCGGACTGGGCGAATTCCGTGGTTTTCGTCAGCAGCAGAGTGGAGGAATGTGCCTGCGGGAGTTGACCGATCAGTTCGGATAACCCACGAAGATGATCCTCGTCTGGATGGGTAAAGACGGCAACCACATTGGAATTCACGAAGGCTGCAAACTCTTGTCGTGCATCGCGGCCAGCGTGCAGCTCGGCGAAATCCTTCTTTTGCGTCAGGGTAAGCCGATCAAAGAGATGTGTTCCCAAGTCTTCCGAAAGCTCCTTTGCCTGATAAAAGTGAATGCTGTCACCAACGACGACAATCGCGTCGGCAGCCGTTGCACAATGCACAACCGCGTTTCGGATGTATTTGATAAACCACTTCTGGGCACCAGGATGTTGTTGCAACCCGGCGAAGAGCGCCATCGCGGTCCGCGTGGATTTGCCGGGCAATTCTTCCGGTTCGTCATGCACGACTTTGAACGATAAGCCGGGCACCGTCTGCTGCCAAAGCAACTCCAGAAACGCCATGCCTCGCATGTACCGTTCAGGTGTCGGTTGGCGTTGTCCGTGCAGCCACTCGAAAATCGATTTGACCTCACTCGATTCGGGGCTAACGAAAACCGGCATTGCCGCTCTCGACCTTCAAGCCTTCAGGCTTCCTTGGCGTAATACGTCTCGACGCAAATCCCCACCCTCTGAATTCTATCCGCGGCCCTTTCCGCGTTCAACACGAGCCAATTGCGTCGCATTTGACCTCATGGTTACCAAGCTGGCGGAGAAAGATGCGGCGTGCCACGTCATGTTAAACCCGCGCCCAGAACTTTTTCTCATTTATGCTCGGAAACCGCTCGTCCAGGTCGAACCCGATGCCCGGCCACGCTTGTGCCTTGAAATCTCGCAGCTTCTCGACCCAGCCGCGCTCCTCGTCCGAGCGGGATGTTTCCCCACCAACCTATAGGGCGAAGGCGATCGGTGACGAAAACCGCTGGTTCGATATCCAGAGGAACTGATCCTTTATGGAGATGTCGCTTGCCATCGCATCACTCACCGCTTGCCGATCGCGCACGCCCGGCTGCCAGGGATACGTGCGCGCTCGCTAAATCGCGGAGACCCAACATTTGCAGTTCAGTCATTGTCGGTCACACAGAAGAGCACCCAACGCCGCGCTACTGGTTGATAGACTACAAATGTTGCATCCCAGGCGATGTCAAAAAACCAGTCCGTCCATGCACCGCTAATCCGGTAAACGGAAGCTCGAAGCCGCGCATCCCCAACCAAGGCATCGACGAATTCGCGGCTCATTCTCCGTGCGTGTTCTTCGCCAAAACCAACAGATCTATATGCGCCGCCGACCAACAGCAAATGAGTGACAGCCCCTTCAAACTCGTACGTGCTGTACCACGTATGTTCGGGCATCGGCGCGAG
>Ga0206843_10211_pt2 | contig 13465 bp, 13 predicted proteins | sample Alteio_BWOrgCont_21_FD_152869 | JGI IMG/M metagenome (GOLD analysis project Ga0206843, IMG submission 152869) | Enriched cells from forest soil in Barre Woods Harvard Forest LTER site, Petersham, Massachusetts, United States -... | ecosystem: Environmental > Terrestrial > Soil > Temperate forest >...
GTCTTTTAATAATTTTAATGATAGTGCTTGTTCACTTTCTCCAACTGATTCACTTAAATTACTCCCAGCCCGTCTCTTTTGGAAACAGGCAAAAATACTTCCATAAAATCGCCTTACACAATTTTTTCAAAGGCGATGTCTGTATTATAAAACACCCATATATTTCTAATCAATCCACAAGAAACACTCATGAATGTGAAAATGAATTCACGTAATCGAAAGCTCGTTTTCACTTGCTTAATCTTTTTACTAAAATTCTTAAGCAAAGCATGATAAATATTATTTGTAAGAGCTGCAATACACAGAAATACTGTGTTTTCATTCATCTTGCTAAAAGGAGGTAACTTCCATCCAAAATCATTTTTTAGTGCATCAAAGTTTTTTTCACAGGTACCGCGTTGGTTATAAAAATTAAATAATTCTTCAACTGAACTAATAAGGTCATTAGTAATAATCATTTTATAAGCATATTTACCTCCGTATATCCATGTCTTAGGTGTTTTACCATATTTACCATTTTTCATTCCTTCCCTCTTCCTGTCCATACGCAATGTAACAAGACGATATTTATAATTAGCACCTGTAAATCCCCAATCAAATTCAGCACTTTCACATTCCCAGTCATAAAGTGTTGTTTTAATCAACTCCGATTTCCATGTTGTATGTTCAGCAAACATTTTTAGCATTTTTTGACTACTTCTAACGCCAACTACAAAATCAATATCTTGTTCATGTAAATAATCAAAAGTTTTTCCATTGTATCCACCTCTATCCATCCGCACTCTACCGACAGAAATTTGATTACTCTTCAATCCACTTACGCATTTTTGAACTGATTCAAGAATTCTAGCGGAAGGCGAAACGTTACCATTTCGCATTTCTATAAATATTGGTAGATTTCCAATACAGGCGACCATTGGTGCGAAGCCACGAAATTTTTTATACGTTTTTTTTGCTTCTCTGATATCTGTTTCAATCATAGTTGCATCTAAGTCAATATCATATTTTTGCTGAGTGTTTAATAACCCAATTTTACAAGTTACTGTAGCAAGTAATTTGTTCATGGTATCATTATCATCAGTTTCTCTTGTTGTAATTATTTTATGTGTCTTAGCCTTTTTTTGTAAAGATTCTTTATATGTGTTTTTACCGCTATGAACTCCTTTTTCTATAAGAATATCCGATGCTAAACTTTTCATGAGTCGCCCAATGGTATCGTGGCTTGGGATTTTAAGGTTAGGTATAACATCAAAATTTTTCTGAATCTTGGTAATATGGTTCAATCTAAAACCACCACAAAGATTTGTAAGCATCCATGAAATTATTACATCATCATAGCCATATTTAGCTTGTTTGGGTCGTTTACCCAAACAATCCTGAATAAGTTTAGGTACTGTAAGATCATGAATAGCCCTTAAAGTGGGAATTGCCCCTCCAAGTGGTATAATTTTTTTATTTGATCGTTTTGCTTTCATGCTAATAAACTCTTCATTTTACAAATAAACACAAATATTTGTAATAACACAAATATTTGTGTTATTAAACGTAAACCATAAATGTTTGTGTGAAATTGTGTAAATTTGCATTACATCACTTAAAACAGGTAACTTTACTTATGGCAACTAAAAATCCTTTCAGACCCGGAATAGGTCAGGCACCTCCTTTTTTAGCAGGCAGGAAAAGGGAAACTGAAGAATTTAAAAAACTCTTAACTCAAAATCCTATATTGAAAAATTTAGTCATTACTGGACTGAAAGGGGTTGGTAAAACAGCTTTACTTACGTCTTTTAAGTCAATAGCTATTGACAATGGCTATTTTTGGGCTGGGAGTAATTTAAGTGAATCAGTTGGAGAAAGTGAACAAGCACTATCATTAAAATTATTAAAAGACTTATCTCACCAAACATTCTTTTTTCCTATAGATCGCGAAATTCGTAAAAGAATAGAGGCTGTAAGTAATATTAAAATAAAAGAAAAAACATTAACCTACGATTCTTTACTTGGTATCTATCAAAATGTTGGAGGATTAGAGATTGATAAATTAAAGGCTATTTTGCCATTAATTTGGGAGGTAGTAAAACCCAAAGCGAAAGGAATAGTCTTAGCATATGATGAAGCACAGCTCTTAAAAAATAAAGCGGCTGAAAGGCAACATCCATTTACATTATTGCTTGATGTGATACAATATTTGCAATTAAGAGAAATACCTTATTTCCTGGTCTTAACAGGCCTTCCTGATCTTGTTGGGGATTTACATGAAGCAAGAGGATATAGTGAACGAATGTTTCACATAGCAAATTTAGGCAGGCTTACACCTGAAGAAGCAAAAGATGCTATCGTTAAACCTATAGAGGCTGAGGGTACTATAACATTTAGTAACAACGAAATACAATCTATAATTAAACACTCCCATGGCTATCCGTATCTAATACAGTTTTTCTGTTATGAAGCTTTTGATACGGTTTTACAGCAGATTAAAATAGGCGAAAAAAAAGTGCCTTATGTAGATGTATCTGATTTTGCCAAAGAATTAGACGCTGATTTTTATGGTGGAAAATGGAACATTGCAACTGATAGACAAAGAGAATTGATGACTGTAATAGCTAAGCTCCCTAATGCAAATGATGAGTTTGCGGCGAAAGAAATATCTGATAAGTCAAAAGAAATATTACCAAATCCTTTTTCTCTAAACCATGTAAATAATACATTAGTGAAGCTGATCGAAGATAATTTGGTATTTAAAAACAGAAGAGGTAAATACTCCTTTGCTCTTCCAATGTTGGCAGAATACATAAAAAGGCAATCCCGCTATGCAATAAGTATAAATTGATTTTTTTTATTGTAATTAATCCTAAAAAACAACTATTCAAACAACTTCTTTGGTGGAGTATTTAGAGCTTCTGCTATTAATGCAAGTTTCTTTATGGAAATATTATTATTTCCGTTCTCTACTCTATTTATAAACTCTCTTGTTAGACCAGTTTCATAAGCCAACTGACTCTGAGAAAGTTTCTGAGTTATGCGTAATTTGCGAATATTACCGCCGACAATAAGTGCAATATCAATTTTGCCTTTTTTCACATAGTAAAAATGCGAGTAGCAAAATTTATTTATGTGATATATACATCACTAATTAAAGGTTTAATTATATTTGCCAACATCTTAAAATCACTATAATGAAAAACATTAGCTTATTATCTGTTTTATCCTTGGTGCTATTTATTTCAAGCTGTACCGATGAAACCAAAAAATTCATTGGCAAGCACACTATTAATATCCCTCTTCTTATTAGAAACTACGATTTTAGTAAAAAAGTAATGGTTGGTGGAGAGTTAACCAATCCGGAAGTTCATTATATAGAACTATTTACTTCAAATCTTGAATTTTATAGAACAGATGATGGCAAACTATCTGGTCAATTAAAATATATTCATCCGGAAAGCGATCAATACAAGATTTACGCGCATGAAATAACTCTCTCAGAAGAAAATTTTGAATTGAAAAATATGCGTGTAGAAAACGACACATTGATTTTCGTTGTTTCTGCTGGACCCATGCAAAGTGTTTTGTTCGATGGCTGGTCATGCATTCAAGGGGATAAAACAATAATAGGGCTATCAAAAAAATTATTTCCTTTTTTACATAGTAGGCATTGTACCGAAAACATAATGAGAGAGCAGGGAGATTATTTATATTTTATCGCAGATCAACCGGCAGATAAAAAAACTCTCTATCAATGTCAAGTTGATTCTTTAACCAAGTATCTTAATGTAAATCCTAAATTTATTCCGAAGTGGGAAGCAGATATTGAATACTTATCTAAAGCGATTCACTAAAAAAAATACACTTTTTGAAAAAATCTTACACCTTGCAGGTAATAGTCATGTTGGCTATTAAATTTTAAATACACAAACAAGAAAAGAATAAGTGATGTAAGGTTTTTGTGTTTTTTGTGTTTTTTTATGTTAGCTATTTGATATATTTTTACTTCGCGTTAAGAGTAATACTCCTTTTTATTTTAAGTTCTCGTTTAATTATCTAAAAAATCCATTGCACAAATGCCGCTTCCTGAAAGACAAATAATGACAAATTGGTGCTGGGCCGCCTCCACGGTTGTTATATCAAAATATTATAATCCAGCCGGAAATTTAAATCAACGACAAGTAGTTGCAAAACTACTTAATAAACCACCGTGCGCGCTACCTATGCCTAATCCAATATGCAATGTCAAACAAGATTTTTCTGTATCACTTAACACATACGGTTATTTGGCTCAAGCGGTAAATACTACTGTTTCGCAAGATGATTTAATAAATTCTATAAAAAACAAAAGGTTAGTTGGATGTCAAATGGACTTCTCCGACATGGGTGGACACGCAATTGTAATTACAAATATTATTAATTCTCAAAGTCAAGTTTATTTAGAAATAGCTGATCCTGCTGTAGATAGTTTGTTTAATATTTCGTATCAACAATTTCGTGATAATTACAGAGGATTAGGAGGGCAATGGGCTCGCACCTATTTTACAAAACCTAATTCCAATCAGATATAAAATATAATTCTATGCCGCTAGCCGAATCTGCATCTTTCAAAAAGAATGAAAATAAAATATGGTCTATTCTCAATGAGTTAATAGAAGCCGGTTTAATTGTAATAAAGAATAAGCAAAACATAAAAATCGGTTTTTCAATTGATTTACAATTTGTTCATGCAAAAGAAATTGATACTATGGATTTTGGCAAACCCGAAGGTATTCGATTAGTTTTATTTGAAGGGAAACAAGCTGTTTCCATTGTTGATTTTATTTATAGTGGTCGGGAAATAACATTTTTACACTCGATAAAAAAAGATCATCTAAAAAATTCTTTAGACCTTATAAAAAGTATAGAAAAAGAGATTTTAAACAACCCGAAAAAGTATGCTGCTACTTACCTGAATTTTCTTATTAATCTTTCTCCATTTGTTTTAATTAAAAACAAATCTGCTATTATATATTTCAAATATGAAAAAAAGAGACTTATACGCCAAACAAAAAAAGACATAAAAAAAGAATTGAAATCAATTGTTTCATCAAGAGACAAACAAATCTTCTAATCATTTTTATTTATGAAAAATAAAACACTTCTACTTTTATTTACAATTACTCTTCTGTTAAATAGAAACTTATTGCTTGGGCAAACAACTCAGTCTGCCATATATGATGCGGTTGGCTTATTAAATGCTAAGAATGGGATAAACGCTATATTGATACCGGGTCATAATGAGGGCTTCGATGTTGTTAATCCAATCACCGGCAAAATAGAGTTAAATAGGGTTTCTTCTTTACCCCCCTCATATAAAAACAATTCCGAACGACGTGATTCTATTTTGGTTTCCATTTTAGCACGGAACGCTAACTTATCTCCCAAAGCTAATTTAGATGAAGTTAAAAACGCATATAAAAAAAACCCGTTTTTATTTAATATTTTTGATCCAATTAGTGTTTCAGAATTGCCCGACACTGTTATCTTTTTGGTCTCTCCAAAACCTTCAGGAGCTACAAATATTAAAGATAATATAGTAAATGGATTAAGTGACTTTATGATTAAACGTGCAGAACAAGAGTTAACACTTTCAATATTCGATAAGTTTCAAAAGACCATTGAAAGATACCCCGAATTCAAAATTTTGTTCCCAAAAACAATTTCCTTGATTAAACCAATAGACCCGTATAACTATAATACCACATTAAAAACCATTCAAGAGTCACTTCAGGAAGATTTAAAGAATTTTCTTCAAAACATTCCAACCCTATATAGTATTCCAAAATATCAATTATTAAATAAAGAAGTGCCCTCATTAACTTTACTGTTCGCTACAAGTAATATGGTAAACAGTATTGATGGAAAAAAACAATTAGCGACAACACTTTACAATTTAAACAATCAAAAGTTTTTAGAAGAAAAAAACAACTACTCTAGCTTTTTAAAAATTACTTGCATTTTATCAAATAGCATGAGAAAGAAATTGTTAAGCAACCCCGAAAATAAAGACGTAGATTATATAAGTAAAGAAGAGATTGATAATATAACGCATGGCGATATTAAATTCCGAAAACAATTAGCCCTATATTATATTGGGCTTCTATATCAACAATGCCAAAACATCTCTTTTTCAAACGGTCTTAAAAGTTTTTCGGTTTTGAATTTATTAGAATCCCAAAAGAAAAATTACAAAACAACTTTCGATTTATTATTAGAAACAACTGAAAAAATACATCAATTGGATACGGCGCTATTAGTAGTAAAAAACGAAGAAAAACAACGCAATAGTGATTATAATACTAATATTATTAGAGCCGATAGATTCCCATTATATATTGAGATAGTTACGAATGCCCTTAATTATGCCTCTCCAATAATCCTTTCAGACAGTAATAAAAATGTTGAGTCAAAAGAGTTATATACGGACTTAAAAAATTATTGGGTACCATTTATAGATAAGACAGTCAATCTAACTAAATCTTTTGAGCAAAAGCAATACAGTTTAGCCATAAATGAGTTGGGAGATTTACTGGCGACAACTTCTATGTATTTAGAAAGTCTAGATAAAAAAAATAAAACTCAACTTAGTGATTCTCTCAAGAAAACTTCTGGAAACGAGCTAGCAGCATTAAATACAGATATTACCGATTTGGAGACTAAAATTAATTCCATAAAAAAAATGGCAAATTCCGGTTCAGCAGTTAATAAAGCTACATTAAACGATGAACTACAAAGGATCAATCAAAAATTAAACGATGCAAAAACCAAAAAAGAAATTATCACCTGGCAGCAAAAAAAACCAAGCAAGCTATTATTTAGTACATCTAAAATATTAGAGTATGCGGGAGTATTAATATCTGTTAGTCAGGCAAATAATAGTCAAGAGGTCGAATCAATATTAGAACAAACTGCGTTGCCTCCTGGTAGTTCAAGAATAAAAAAAGTATCTCCTTTTAATATTTCTATTAACTCATACGTTGGAGGGTATTTTTTTCGAACAAACACTCCTGGTAATGGATTTGCAAACACTTACGGTTTAACCGCTCCGATTGGCTTATCTATTAGTACTGGATTTAAAAAGGGTGGTAGTTTAAGTTTATTTGGAGGCGTGCTAGACGTCGGTGGAATAATCGGGTATAAACTGAACAATCAAGGTGCTTATGAACAAAATATTAATTTAGCAGGACTTGTATCTCCAAGTGTACACCTAATATACGGATTTCCATTTTATTTTCCCTTATCATTTGGTGTTGGAAGTCAGTGGACTACACCTTCCACCTCAAATTCAAACAGCATAACATTAACACCTCACTTTAATATGTTTATTGCCGTAGATATACCTTTTTACAACCTTTGTACGACTAAGAATTAATTATATAAATTTTTTATCTCAAGAACACCGATGAAAAAAATAGACCTACACACACTCATACTGTACTCATGGTTTACTTTATTTAATAATAAAGTTACATAATTACAGTGGATCAAAGTATTATCTTTATAAGGCTTAGACGGCATCTGGGCGACAGTAGAAACGAAAATTTGTTACCTTAGCTAAGGAGCAATATTATATAAAGAAAAGAATCGAAAATTAGGATGAGAATTGATATTCATACACATACTAAAAAAGTAAAACAAGGCGACTCTGAAAATCGCAATATTAACGTTGATAAATTCACTGAAATTATCAAAGAAACTGATGTAAAAATTTTAGCAATAACCAACCATAACCATTTTGACTACGAACAATACAACAGCTTCAAAAACAATGTTAACGGTATTTGTCAAATATGGCCAGGCATAGAATTTGATATACTTGAGGAAGAGCGGAGAGCTCATTTAATTATAATTGTAAATCCTAAAAACGCAGAAGCATTTGCTAAAAAAGTAAATGAAGTTATTGGCTCTACTTCCGCAGACACTTTTACAATCAGCATTGACGATGTTGTCAGTACGTTTAACGAATTTGATGCTATTTTCATTGCTCACTACCATTCAAAAAAGCCCAATTTAATTGACCAAGACATAGAAAATCTTTTGAGTAAAGTTTCTAATCCAAAACGGGTTTTAAAAGAAGCGTCAAATTCTATTTCTGCAGGCATTTATATCAATCACGGGCACAACTCTATTCACGGCTCAGACGTTCAGAATTGGAACGACTATGTAAGCAATTCCAAAAGTTTACCAGAGCTAAGATTGCCTGTAGAAAGTTTTGAGCAGTTTTGTTTATTGTTAGACAAAGACGACACAACCATTAAAACCATTCTTGATAAGAAGAGCAAAGAAATTATTCAAATAAATCCATTCAACAGTGCGGCAGAAATAATGGACATTGATATTTACAATGACATAAACATATTATTTGGCTCAAAAGGAACTGGAAAAACGGATATTTTAAAGGCACTTTCAAAACACTATAATGGTAAAGGTTTCAAAACAGAAGTTTATGAATCAAGTTCTAAAAGAATAGATGATGTTTTTGACCTCAAAGGCACACAACTAAATATTGACATTGAACAGTTAGGAATTGATATTTGCTCCAACGAATTAACTTCGTTAAGAAATGCTACCGAAAAAGAAGTAACAAGCTTATCAAAATACTTGCTTTATTATTCTGCAGACGCAACAAATAAAATATCCAAATACATTAAAGTTGACAAATTCACGCCTCTTGATGAAAAGTCATCTAAAAGAAGTTTTGAGGATGTCAAAAATAATTTAAAGAAATTTAAGGAGTTCAAAGACTATTATACTACCGATGCAAAACTGAAAGAGATTATTGGTGAAGACCCTGTAAGCGAATTGGACAGCGTTGTCAACAGAATTTTAGAAAAGATATCTTCCGAATCCGAACAAAGATTTATAGACTACAAAAGCATTAGCTTCTTTAATAAATTGGTAAAACTGTTTGTGTCCGAAATTTCAAAAAAAACTGGGCAACCAGAAAAACCCACAAAGACGGGTTTTTCAGAGTATGCGAGCAACAGAATTGCCATTGAAAAAGATGTGAAGAAAATTATTGAAAATATATCCAAGACAATTGACCCTATTGTTGAAGAAGTTGGCAATTTAGGTAACAAAGGTAAGTTGTTTTGTAAAACAAACTTATTAATACAAAACGGTAAAATCACCGAATCTAAATACAAGCATATTACCAACACGACGAAAACTCCACAAAAATCAGTTGCAGCACAAATAGAACTCATTTCAAAGCATATTTACGCCAATACGCTATTTGAAAAAATTGACGAGCTTAAAAAAATTGAAAGTTCTGAATCTGTTTCATCAATCAATGATTTATTGCTTTTTCATAAACACTTTACATTAGACGATGAATTTTATACGCCTTCTAATGGTGAATCTTCAATGGTTCTATTACATAATGAACTCATGAAAGACAAAGAAATTTATCTTATTGACGAACCCGAAAAAAGTTTAGGAAATGATTACATCAGCGAAGTGATTGTTCCTTTGATAAAAGAAAAAGCTAAAAGTGGTAAAAGAGTAGTTATAGCGACACACGATGCAAACATTGCAGTTAGAACATTGCCATATAATTCCATTTATCGTGAACACGATATAAGTGGTTATTACACATATTCAGGCAATCCATTTTCTAATAGCTTAGTTTGTAGTTCGAGAAAAAAAACTAATTTAGATTGGAAAATAATAAGCATGAAAACTTTAGAAGGTGGCAAAGCCGCCTTCGGTGAAAGAGGGAAAATATATGGCAACACATAACGCAACAATTGAGAGAAAAGAAAATAGTGCAACTCTAAAACTTGCACTTAATGGAACTGTTTTAGACATTCTTCTGACAGAGGATAAACCTAATGATGTAAAATCAGTCTTTAATAAACTGTTGGGACAACTCAAAAATGGCGAATTTGACTTTAATTTATCAGATGAAAAAGAAGACTTGTATCATCACATTTGTAAAGAATATATAACTCAATTAAATACAGAACTTAAGAGCACATACAAGGAGCTACAAGATAACGGACTATTAAGGTTGAAGAATAAATAACACACCTGTAACTTTAATTATTCTTTAAAACAATGCTAACCAAAGAGGAGATAATACAGGCTGTAACTGATGCTGACATATTTAAAAGTAAATTATTTACACACGTTTGGCTCGTAGGGAGTTTTGCAAGAGATGAGGCTACCGAAAAAAGCGATATCGACTTCCTAATTGATTACGATATTTCGGAAATAGAAAATAACCCTTTAACAGATTGGGCAAGAGCATTAGACTTCATTGAAAACACATTTCATTGTAGAGCCCAGTTTATACCTTCAGAAGCTTATGTAGGGTTTAGAAATAGTCGTGCAATTTCGATTAAGTAGTTTATTCCTAGCAAGGATGGTATACCATTGTTTAATTTGCATTAATTGCGAGTTCCTTTTTTGCATTAATTCCGAAAAATGACAGAAATATTAGAAAAATATCATAAGATAAAATTATAAGTTGGATATAAAGTTATCTAGCTATACATTCACTTACTTCGGTTTATCAATAGGCATTAGTAAGTAAAATCAAAAAAAGAAATAACTAATTGATAATCATTAAATTGAAAAGGAGTGCCATTTGGCACTCCTTTTATTTTTTACCATTAAGTTACCTTAGCTGAGACTTGCGTAATTAAGGCTTGATAAAATCAAGGGCTTTTTTATTTGCTGGTGTTTTTTATAATTAACTATCTTTCTCTTTAGTAACCTGCACGTTTGCCAGTATAGTAACTTCTTCACCCAGCACCATTCCTCCGGCATCGGTTAACGAGTTAGATGTAAGTCCAAACTCCTTGCGGTTAATTTTACCTGTTACCTCAAAGCCTGCTTTTAAATTACCCTGACTATCTTTTGCTATGCCGCCAAATTCAACTTTTACCTCAACCGATTTGGTTATGTTTTTTATGGTTAAGTTACCAATGAGTGTAAAGTTGTGCTCGCTTACTTTTTTAAACGAAGTCGATTTAAAATTAATTTCAGGATATTTTTCTGCATCAAAAAAATCGGCGGTTTTTAAATGCTTATCACGCCCTTCCTGATTAGTAGATATGCTGTTTACATCCATCGTAAACTGAATGTCGCCGTGGTTAAAATCTTCGGATGGGTTGCTTATCGTACCACTAAATTTTTTAAACGAACCTGTTACAGTCGAAATCATAAGGTGTTTTATTTTAAACTCAACCTCCGAATGCATAGGGTCAATTGCCCATTTTGTTTTTTGTAATTCTGCTGTTTTTTCCATGCTGTTTTTATGTTTTAATTTGTTTAGTTATTATAAAGTAAAAATGGGTTTATGCTTGCTTTTTTGTGTTACACAACTTTTATAAAGAGTTATATTATTGCTACTATTTTTTTAGAAGCCTCGGGTGTTATCCTCCACAAGTAAATAAACACGTACAAAATAAATCCGGGGCAGGAGTCCACGAACGGAGCGAACCTAAGTTTTGTTGGGCAGTATAGGTGGGCAGACGGTGCGCCAAACAAAACGCAGGTTGGCGTTCGTGGTGCACTTTCTTTGCTTCGTTTCTTTGGGCAAGCAAAGAAATGAAGAGAAAAAATATTTTATTTTTTCTTCAAACAAACAAAATATCTTCCGAATACTTATGCTGTTATCACCAACAAACAAGTGCAGAAATAACAGAACCACATTTTGCTTTAATAAATTATGTTGTACATTTAACTTTTAAAACAACAAAAATTATTTTATGAAAAACATAAACCTATTGGCTTTTTGCACACTTAGTATTTTACTTGGGGGCGCGTGTACTAAAAACAGCAACAGCACCCACGGCATACCGGGCAGCACAAATAGTACTACTACCATAACTCCATCAGCCGCTACAAGCTACTTTGGTATTTTAAGCATTACATCGGCACAAACGGTGCAGCAGGGTAATAATTTATTTCCGGCAATTATTTTTAGTCAGGCTTATTTTTCTAATACAGCAACAGCTTACTTTTCGCCATCTACTTTTGTTAAGGTAGATAGTGTGAGCTTAAGTGGTAAAATTTTTAAGTTTTCTAATTACGAGTATCAAGATACCACGTATCAAATTACATATCCGCCTGCTACTTGGCATGTAAAAGGTTTAGCTACTATACCATCGTTTACCTACACAAGCACTACGCCCTTACCAACTTTTACAGGTTACGCTACCTTGCCCGATACCATACACATTGGGCAGGCTGTAACTATTGCAATTACAGGTGTAACCGGCAGCGACGAAACATCCATTATAATTAGCGATGGCAGTAACGCAAGCGGGCACACAGTTAGCCAAACATTGGCAGCAAGTGCAACATCGGTTACGTTTCCGGCATCGTCCTTATCAAGCCTTACGGCAACTACAGCTACCACAACTGCAAACGCTTTTATTAATGTGGGTTGCATAAAACATAATGTGCAAAGCGTAAATGGGTTACCTATGGATTTTCAGATGAGCTATCAGGTAGATAAAACCATTTATATAAAATAGGGTATATTTTTTATGTCCAAAAAATCGCTGCTTGCTTTGGCTTTATTTATTGCATTAAGCAGTTTATTTATGGGTTGCCACAAATATCCGGAAGACCCTTTTATATCGCTAAAACAAGCCGGTAAACGTTTGCTTGGCACATGGAACATAACATCGTATAAAATAAATGGTGTAGAGCATAGCCACGATTTTGATAGTTTATTAAGCCCGAACACGTTAACTGATTGTTATATTTTTTTTGAAGCCGGCGACCTTGTGGGTGATGGTGAATTTAAATTTCAGGATAAAAACAAGCAAACATTGTTTCCCTCAGGTGGTTTCAACACATTTTCGTTTGAGGGGGATAAAAACAAAGAAAACACTAAATTGTTTTTTTATCCTATTGATAGTACTAATGTTTTTGGACATTTATTTTTTTACGGACAAAAAAAAACTCCTACATATTTTAGTGATGGAGAATGGACTATTTTAGAATTGTATGGTGAGAATTTGCATATAACCTATAATGGCAGAGATGTTTATTTTAAGAAACAGTAAAACCTAACTACTTAGCAGCAGTTCATTTATTTGCTTTTTGTATTTACGTTTTTTTACATAACGAAACTTGTAATCCCTAATCATTTGCCTAATATCAAACCACGCACCGTACGAGTAATAAAAGCCGTTAAAGTTTAAGGTTGCATTTTTTTCCGATGTAAAACGGTAACCCACCATGCCAATAATGCCAATCCACTTGGTGGGTTTAAATGCCAGCAAGGGTCCAATGCCACCAACCAGCAAACCCGCCGATTTATCAGCCAATAGTTTATTAGTGTTTACATCGTAATATTTAAAATCGTAAGTGCCTACACCAATTTCCGATTGTATGTCAATTTCCCAAAAACGTTTATCCAAAATTACATATTGATAGAAAAAGGTTCCATAATCCATATTAAGCGTACGATTAACTGGCA
>Ga0206843_10259_pt1 | contig 13465 bp, 8 predicted proteins | sample Alteio_BWOrgCont_21_FD_152869 | JGI IMG/M metagenome (GOLD analysis project Ga0206843, IMG submission 152869) | Enriched cells from forest soil in Barre Woods Harvard Forest LTER site, Petersham, Massachusetts, United States -... | ecosystem: Environmental > Terrestrial > Soil > Temperate forest >...
TTTAGTGTGCTATGTCCTAATAGTTTACTAACTATAGTTACATCAGTCTTATAATAAATCAGGTTTGTTGCAAAAGAATGCCGGGCACAGTGCCATGTTATATGTTTCTGTATTTCTGCTTTTTTTAGCCAGTTTCTAAGCGTTTTTAGTGCCCCGGTATGGCTCGGCAAAGCAAATACAAATTCGTCTTGTTTCCCAGGTTCTGGTAGCAAGGTAAGTGCTGATTTATGTAGAGCCACAACTGTTTCGGTTCCGGTCTTCGCTCTTACTTTTGTCAACATTGTGTTTCTTAGATCAATATGCCTCCATTTCAATTCTACAACATCAACCCAACTAAGCCCGGTAAAACAACAAAACAAAAAGGCATTTCTTACCTGTGTGTTACTAATTGGTGTTGCGGCAAGTATTCCTATTTCCTCAATTGTAAGCACATCCTTTATTAAACTCTCTTCTCTTTTTATAGTTACATCGGCTGCCGGGTTACTTATCAATACCTTTTCCCGTATAGCCTGTTTGATCATTTTCTTAAACCGGGCGAAGTAGCTGCAAGCGCCTTCACCTTCGCATGTGCTTTTAAGGTGTTCAGCATAGTTGAAAATGATATTTTCGTTTAGCTGCTTCATTGTAAGGCTTTTTATACCTTGCTTACTCATAAAGGCCTTAAATTTATTACACGCCCCTTCCATGTTCCTCTTATCCTTCTTGGTGTATTTGCTAATATAGTGTTCAAAGTATGTTATAAAATCAACATCGTTCTTAAATGATGCTACTACATCATAACCTTGACTTACAAGCTCCTGGCCTCTTTTTAAGGCTATACTTTCGGCTAATGCAAGTGTCTCTTTGTTTGCTTTCCTTTCCGGCGCATTGGTCGCTTTATAGAGCTTACAATCTTTTAGATACTCTTTGTGCCTTTTTTTATTGTGGTAAATATCTAAATATAAAGAGGTGCTCTTGTCCTGATTAACCTTCTTCCTTAATGTAACACTCATAATTGTCGGTATTAGCTATTGTTTTCCTTTGGTTGGATAAAGGTAATATAATCCAACCATAAACTGCAACTCCGGGGACAATAGGGGGACAAAAAAAGCGAAAACAAAAGAAATTAACAAATGACTAATGGAATGAAAGCATTGATTTCATTGAATTTACTGCATAAAAAAAGCCACCAAAAAGGTGGCTTTGTGCCCCGAACAGGAATCGAACCTGCACTACCTTGCGATAACCAGATTTTGAGTCTAGCGCGTCTACCAATTCCGCCATCGAGGCTTTTCAGCGGGCAAAGCCTGAAAAGCTGTACCCTTATTTCTGTGGGGTTGCAAATTTATCAATTCTTTCCTTAATGCGCAACAGGTATTTTTTGCGGAAATACTGGTCTTTTATTTGCAGCAACAGCGCTTCGCCGGTTTGCCCGTTGTCATAGCGCTGCACCAGTAGCTTTGTGGCGTCGTCCCATAGCTCCAGCTGCTCGTTGAGGCTATTAACAGCCATTTGCCGGACATCTTCATTACCGGGCATTGCCTCATAGTCGCTGATGGCCTCGTTTATATCCATCATCTCCATAAGGAAGGCTGGCGGCAGGTTGTACTTCTCTTCGTCTTCCAGCACGCTGTTTAGTTTTAATATATATGCCATGGTAGCATCGGGGTTCCGGAGAGTCTTGTATGCGTCATTGTTCATAGCGGCCATTCGCACGGCGTTTGCCAGCTCTTCGCCACCGGTTTGCGCAAAACGGTCGGGGTGATACTGGCGGCTCAGCTCGTAAAATTTACCTTTTACCAATACGGGGTCCGGGTAAAAGGTTACAGGTAACTGGTATAGTTCGAAGTAGTTGGCCATGTATAAAGGTTGGGGTGTCTTATATTTGCAGCTAAATTACTAAAGATGATCTGCATAGGGCTAATAAGAGAACGAAAAAAGCAATCGGACTATCGTGTAGCGCTTACGCCTAAACAATGTGCCTATATACAAACAAAGTACCCGACAATAAAAATAGTAGCAGAACCATCGCCAGACAGGTGCTTTAGTGACGACGAATACAGGGCCGAAGGAATAGAAATAACCGGCGACCTTACAAACTGCAATGTGCTGATGGGTATAAAAGAGGTACCTGCAGATGCACTGATAGCAGATAAAACTTACTTCTTCTTTTCGCATACGAAAAAGAAACAGCCTTATAACCAGGGCCTGATGCGCACCTTAATAACAAAGCATATCAGGATGATAGACTATGAATGCCTAACTTATACCGATGAGCAACGGATACTGGGTTTTGGGCTGTATGCCGGTATTGTGGGTGCGCATAACGGATTGCTTACTTATGGAAAGAAAACCGGGCAGTATAAGTTGCCCGCTGCGCATGAAGTAAAAAGCTATGAAGAACTGATAAGCGCCTACGAACATATAAAGCTGCCAAATATAAAAATTGCTATGACGGGCTCTGGCAAGGTAGCATCGGGCGTGCTGGATGTGCTGACACAGCTGGATATTGAAGCTGTAGAACCTGCAGATTTTTTGACGCACCAGTACGAATACCCGGTATTTACGCACCTGAAAGGCGCATCGCTCTATGCACGTAAGGATAACGACCTCTTTCACCGCGATGACTTTCATGCACACCCGGAAGCTTATAAATGCCTGTTCTCATCGTACGTGAACCAGGCCGATGTACTCATGAATGGCATCTACTGGGAACAGAAAATAGCCAGGCTGTTTGAAAAAGAAGATATTAAACGAAACGACTGGCGCATAAACGTGATAGCTGATATTACCTGTGACACTGATGGGTCTGTGCCTATAAATTTGGGCGCCGCCACAATTGCGGATCCGGTGTATGGTATTGAGAGGGCTACAATACAGCGCACTACCCCTTTCCAAAACACGAAGAGTGTGATAGACGTAATGGCCGTAGATACGCTGCCTAATGAGTTGCCGCGCGATGCATCGCAATACTTTGGTGTGCACCTGGAAAAATACATATTGCCTGAGTTGCTAAAAGATACCAGCGACATACTGGAGCGCGCCACCATTTGTGAGAACGGGAAGCTTACGAAGAAGTATGCGTACCTGAGTGATTATGCTTTATGAATGAAGCTTGAAGGTAAAGTAGAATGTGGAGCCTTTGCCAGGTTCACTTTCGGCCCATATTTTACCACCGTTGGCTTCTACAAATTCTTTGCACAGCAGCAGGCCAATGCTATTCCCTGCCTCATTTGACGTACCGGGAGCGCTGACATTGAAAGGATCAAAAATGCTTTTTACCTGGGCGCTTGTCATGCCTATGCCATTGTCTTTTACAGAAAACAGAACAAACCCAGGTGTATCGGCACGGCCGGCGCCTACCTCTATCATACCATCGGCCTTTGTATATTTTATGGCGTTGGAGAGCAGGTTCCTGACAACAAAGGTGAAGTGATTTATATCGCCATATATCTTTGTCTCTGCCGGGATATGGGTTACAACGGCAACATTCTTATTCTTTATGGCAAGCCTCATCAGGTGCACCTTGTTACGGATAATTTCCATAGCATCGAAATTATCCTGCTTCAGCGTTATACCTTTTATCCTCGACTTGCCCCAGTTAAGCAGGTTCTCCAATATTTCGCCTGATATCTGTGCAGTTTCGTCGAGCGACTCCAGGATCGCTCTTTTATCCTCTTCAGTGGTATTGGGGCTTCTGTAAAGGGCCAGCAATACCGGCATGTTCACTACCGCATTATTAAGGTCGTGGCCTACTATAGAGAAGAATTTGTCTTTAACATCATTGGCATTTTTCAGCTCGTCCGTTTTTTTTGCCAGCTGCACATTCAGCTTACGCGAATTCCGGTACAGCAGCAATACAGCCAAAACACTAGCCCCCAGGAAGAAAGCAATAATGATGATGATGTTCCTTTTTTTCTCATTCCTCAGCTCAGAGGCTTTCAGCGCCGTTATTTGCTCATTCGATTTATTGAGCTCGTAAACCGCCTGTATATTGGCTATTTCTTTTTGCTTATTTATATCGTATATGCTATCCAGCAGTTCCTGCTTACGAAGCAGCCAGTGAAAGGCTTCTTTATAGTCATTGTCCAGCACCTGCACATTAATGATCCCATCCATCACATCGGCCTCCAGGCTCCTCAGGCCGGCTTCCCGGGTATTTTTTAAAGCCTCCTGTAGTGAAGCAAATGCTTTGGCGGGTTCTTTTTTAGTAGTGATCTCAGCTATATCCAGCAACAGCCTTATATATTCTTCAGATTGTTGTTGCTCTTTCGCAATTTTCTCGGCTTCGCCAAAATATTTTAAAGCCATTTCGTCTTGATTCCCATCCCTGTAAATATTTCCCAGGTTGGTTAGCGGTGAGATACGCAATTTTGCAAACATTGGATCCGTACTAAGATCGAGCGCTTTTTGCAGATATACTTTTGCTGTATCAAACTCATTCTTTCGGCAATAAAGCGAGCCAATATTACTATATATATAAATCGTGTTGTAGGGCGATATGTTTTTCTTTGAGATTGATAGTGCACTATTATAATAGGCCAATGATTTGTCAAAATTCCGACAGAAGTCATTAGCTGCGCCAAGTTTTATGTATGTGTTAATAATCCCGTCTGTGTCATGAATACTTTCGAATATCGCCAACGAATTAATAAAATACTCAATTGCCTTTTTGTAGTTACTTTTTCTTCCCTCTACTACACCTATTGAATTTTGAGCGTTTGCTATTCCTTTCTTATTGTCTAGTGCCCGAAATATTTTAAGAGCCTCTTCTTCTTTCTGCAGCGCCACATCAAATAAGCCCTCATTAATGTATATGCCTCCCAGCAGATTGATCATGGTTGCTTTGCCCAGGTCATATTTATTGGAAGAGAACTGTTCAATTCCCTTTTGGGCATAGTGTATTGCAGAGTCGTCGTTAATAAAGGTATAGTAGCGCACCATCTGCCTGTAGGCTGCCATTTTCAAAGAATCGGTATGGGCATTGTAAATATCAGACCTTAATTTGGCTACGTCAGCCTGTCCGAAAGCGAGGGTACATATAAATAAATTAACTAGAAAGGCGGTAGCAAATCGCATCATTTGTTTAATTCCTATTTTATTGATGGGGGTATAATTATGCACAAGATAGCAATACACTGCTTATAAAAGCATAGTTATTAGCTTTTTTATTCAACTACCGTGGTGATAATGTGGATAACTACTTATGCTTTACTATCTTTCTTTCTCACAACGATCCATTCGTCAATATTCACGTTAAAAGGCATGTTGCCTATTTTCACAATAGCGCGTTTATCGCGAAGCTCCGTTAAGGTACCTACCTGGTGGTTTTCCTTATTTCTTACCAGGTCGCCAATCTTTGGTTTACCACCTTTTACTTCATAGTTCTTATCGGCCTTCCTGGCGGCAGCAGCATTTGTTTGGACTTGTTTTTTACGAAACAGCACGTTTTCTGCAGCATTGATCACCTCCTGCTTATTCTCTGTTTTCTTCCAGTCTTGTATTATTTGTTTAAACTTCCGCTCTGTGTCTCTCAGGTAATCAAGCTCCTCCTTCTTTACCTTATTTTGTAGTTGCAGCGTTTCACGTTGCTGGCGCAGCTTTTCCCTGTCCGTCAGTTCTTCATAATTCTTCTTTAGCTTTTCATTTTCTTTTAGCAGCTTATCCAGTTCTTTTTCTTTATCTGAAAGCTTTACAGATTGCTGCTCGGTCTGGTGCAGCATTTTATCCAGTTTAAAGTGCTCTCGCTGTGTTAGCTGCCTTGCACGTTCTATTACGGCCGTAGGTAGCCCACTACGCTGGGCTATAGCAAAAGTGTATGAGCTGCCGGGCTTACCGATGCCTAGTTTATATAGTGGTTCCAGTTTCTCTTCATCAAACGCCATGGCGCCATTAAATATGCCACGCACCTTGCCTGCCATCACTTTCAAGTTCAGGTAGTGGGTAGTGATGATGCCAAGGGCATGCTTTTGCGCCAGGTCTTCTACAATAGCTTCTGCGAAAGCGCCGCCAAGATTGGGGTCTGACCCACTGCCCAACTCGTCAATGAAGAATAGTGTTTTACCGTTGGCAAAATCCATAAAGTGCTTCATATCCTGAAGGTGGGCGCTGTAGGTGCTGAGCTCATGCTCTATAGACTGTGTGTCACCTATCTGCACCATCAGCTGCTTGAAAATGCCGATCTCAGAATTTTCATCTGCAGGTATCAGTAAGCCCGCCTGTGCCATCAGTTGCAGCAGGCCCACCGTTTTCATAGACACCGTTTTGCCACCGGCATTAGGGCCGCTTATGATAAGAATACGCTCTTGCCTGTCGAGCGTAAGGTTCAGCGGAATGGTTGGTTTATTACTTTTCTTATGACGGAGCAACAATAACGGGTGGCATGCCTTGATCAACTGTACCACCGGGTGATTGCTCAGCCTGGGCATATTAGCATTCATATCCTCTGCCAGCAAGGCTTTCGCCCTTATGTAATCATATACGCCACTGACGTGATAATAAGACTCTAAATGCGGCGCAAATGCAGAAAGATCTTTGGTTGCCTGCACCAGGATGCGGTGTATCTCTCTTACCTCGGCCCTTTCCAGCGAAAATATTTCGTTGTTCAGCTCTATGGTTTCTTCGGGCTCTATGAACACTGTTTTTTGCGATTCACTTTCGCCATGCAGTATGCCCTTTACTATTCTCTTGTACTCTGCAAGTATGGCCGCTGTGCGCCTGCCGTTAAGAAAACTCTCTGAAATATCTGCGAGATAACCTTGCTTGTTCAGTTTTCGCAGCACACCCTCAAATGTACGCCTCGCCTCATGCCGAACCTTGCCCAGTTCAGACCGTATGTTCATCAGTTCGCGCGATGCGGTATCGCGCACTATGCCGCTGTCGTCAATCACTTCAGTAATAAGGTCATTGATCTTTTTCTCATAAACGATCTTTGCCGAAAGATCATTTAGCTGAGGGAAGAGGTCATTCTGTTTTTTGAACCACAGCAGTATATCCCGCATGTTCAAAGCCAGCTGCCGGCATGCCAGCAATTGCTCACCATTAAGCACACCGCCGGTTACAGACAGCAGCTTTAATTCTTTCTGCAGGTTTCGGGTAAAATCATTGGGGAAAGAATCGCTGCCATGTAATATCGACTTAAATTCATTGGTTTGCAACAAGTCCCGTTCCATCCGTTCCCTTATGGTGTGAAACCGTATATTGGCCACACGCTCACGGGCAGCATCGGTACGGCACTTTAGCTGAAGCAGATCACAAACTTTATTAAACTCTAAAACTTCGGCAGCATTCGCCGGGTATAACTGCATCATTTGTCGGTCTTCCTCATTTAGCCGTATTAATATAATATTTACCGGTGCAAATTTACGAAACTTTATATGGCTGCAAACAAGACCGCATTACCATTGTTTAAGCATAAAAAAAGCTGCCTCGTTGGGGCAGCTTTGCTTTCAGCATAAAGGTGTGTTATCACTTCGTCACTACGATCTTTGAAGTATAATGTTCATCGCCGGCAGTAATAGTTAGTATGTATATACCAGGTACATCTATTGCGATGCTGGTCTCCTTGTTTGCAGGAATAGCAAACTCTTTAATTCGCTCGCCAAGCAGGTTGCTGATGGTACAAGAGACCTGCACCTGGGCAGATCTTACTATTAATGAAAATACTCCTTTGCCTGGGTTTGGATAAACAGAGTAACCTGTGTTTACTAATCCCTGGCCAATAACACCCGTGGTTGTTAAACTATCGCAATTGATAACTGTGAAGTGTGTAGAATCGACATAGGTACCGCATGCATTAGTAACATGGTAGATAACGGTAACAGTGCCAGGAGCGCGCCCCTGAGCCAGACCCACGGGTAGCATAGGCCCTCCAGACAAAAAGGCCGCGATAGTAGTATCACTGCTCGTCCACATGCCGCCTGTAGCTGTATCCCTGATAACAGCAATTGAGTCGACACAGATATCTACGGGTGCAGCCAAAGGCCCTGCCGGAACTACTACCCGGATGCGCAACCTGGCGGTATCTGAGCCACAGCTGTTAGTAAGACTGTAAAATATACGTAGTGGCGCCGCAGTAGTTGCTGCCAAGGCAGTAACCACTCCACTTGCATCCACGGTAGCCAAGGCAGCGTCAGAGCTGCTCCATGCGCCACCGGCCGCACTGTCGGCCAGGTGAATGGTATCGCCTAGGCATACCTGCGTAGCGCCGGTTATGATAGACAGGTGCGGCAGATGTTTGATGACCATATGAATAGTATCTGATGTAGCGAGAAGCGTAGTTCCGGCAGCATCGTACAGGCCACATGAAATTACATTGCCGGTAGCCAGGGTAGATGAAGTATACGTAGACCCGGTGGCACCAGGAACAGCGGTACCATTCCGCATCCACTTAAAGCTGTAAGATGAAGCGCCAGTGACTGTTGCTGTAAACGTAACCGGTACGCCCATGCAAACTGTATCTGTAGCAGCATATGCAGCAGGCGGTACATTGATAGTTATAGATTGTGCGTTCGCCTCAACCATCATAAGTAGCAGGCATACTATACAGAAAAACAAGGGACGTAGGCTCATATCAGTTGCTATTTGGAGCAAATATAAGCGACGCAATTGATATTTTAAATTGTTTTATTGTATAGAATACACATTAATAGACAATAATAAGTAATGCTTATCGCTCACTCACAAGCATTAAACATTCCTATCGTCTGTTTGTTACAAATGAGGAAATATGTTGGCAAACGAATTTTGCAGGCCTTGAGATGCTTATTTTTCACCTCTCATTAACCTTTTCACATGAAAAAAATCCGTTAAATTGCATGCATCCAATATTATGAATAATTACGAGTGGCTTATAGCGCGGTTAGATGCTTTTATACGTAAATACTATGCAAATAAGGTAATACGGGGATCCCTTGTTTTTTTGAGTTGCCTGCTTTTTTATATACTTACTGTTAGTGTAGGCGAATATTACCTGTATCTGCCGGTATGGTCGCGCATTACTATTATGTCGGTGTTTGTTGCGCTTGGATTATCTGCACTCGTCGCATGGGTTATTATCCCGTTGGCTAAAATGGGTCGTTTGGGCAAGGTAATTTCTCACGAGCAGGCCGCCAATATTATTGGCATCCACTTCCCCGAAATAAGCGACCGCCTGCTGAACATACTCCAGCTTAAACGGCAAAACGACGGCGTTTCGAGCAGGGAACTGGTGGAAGCAAGCATTAACCAGAAGATCAGCCAGATATCGGTAGTACCTATTACAAAGGCCATCGACCTCTCCAGGAACAGGAAGTACCTGCCATTCTTATTGCCTTTATTATTAGTGGCTGTATTTATTCTTGTGGCTGCACCAAATGTATTTAAAGAAGGTTCATCCCGCCTGCTGCAACCTACAAAGGCATTTGAAAAACCTTCGCCTTTCCAGTTTGTTATAAAAAACCCATCACTGATAGCTATCCGCAATGCCGACTTTACCATTACAGTAGAAACAAAGGGAAACACTCTGCCGGCAGAAGCCTATGTGGAACTGGGAGGCGAACGGGTACCTATGCAACCATTAGAGAACCATAGCTTCCAATATACCTTCAAAAATATTTCAGACCCTGTAACTTTCCGCTTTTTCGGGGCAGGATTTTATTCGGCTGCAAACACTATCAAACTAGTGGAAAGACCTGTGCTGAAAGCTTTTAAAGTGGCCATTAACTACCCTGCATATACCGGCAAAAAAAATGAGGTACGCAGCAGCCTTAGCGATATGACTTTACCAGCTGGTACTGCTGTGAGCTGGGGATTTATTACCGAACATACCGATGCAGCTAGTATCCATTTCGGGAACGGTGCGCCGGTAGCGCTGCTCAACAGCGCATCTATGTTTGCCTACCAATATAGGTTCTTGAATGATACCGCCTACACCATTACCTTGCAAAATAAACAAGGCGGCATAGCAGACAGCTATAAATACCAGGTACAGGTAATACCCGACCAATACCCGGTGATACAGCTGCAGCAGTTTAAAGACACCGTATCGGGCAAGCAGGTACTGCTTACCGGTACAGCCGGTGATGATTACGGCATCACGCGTGTGTCTTTTAATTATGAAATAAGCAGCGACAAAAATAAAGCGGTGATCACCAAAAGCCTCCCCGTAAAAATAAACCCGGGAGCGCTGGCTACATTCGAGCAATACTTTGATATCCAATCATTAAACCTGCAACCGGGGCAGAAGTTGGCTTATTACATAGAGGCCTGGGACAATGATGGCGTGCATGGCCCAAAAGCATCGCGCAGCGAGGTAATGACCTACCTGATGTATGATGCAAAACAGATAGACTCGGCTATCAATGAAAGCTCGAAGCAGATAAACTCCGGCATCAGCAACAGTACCAGCAAAACGCAGCAGCTGCAAAGCGAGTATAAAGACATGCAAACCAAGATGCTGCAAAGCGATAACATGAACTGGGAACAGCAGGAGTCGCTGCAGGAAATGATGAAGAAGCAGATGGACCTGAAGACTAATGTGGAAAACATAAAGCAGAAGTTTGAAGAGCAGATGCAGCAGAGCGAGCAAAAGAAATACAGCGACAACCTGAAAGAAAAACAAAAAGACCTGGATAAACAGCTGGACAACCTGCTGAATGCCGAACTGAAAGAAGAAATGAAGAAACTACAAGACCTGATGCAGAAGCTGAACAAAGACCAGGCAGTGGACGCCATGCGCCAGATGGAGCAGGAGAACAAGCTCTTTAAAATGGATATGGAGCGCATGCAGGACCTGATGAAGAAAATGGAAATGCAGATGCGCATGGAAGACATGGCCAATAAAATGGACGACCTTGCCAAAAAAGAAAGAGACCTGCAGAAAGAAACAGAGGGTGGTAAGAAGGACGAGCAATCGCTTAGCAAAGAGCAGAAAGACCTGAAAGACGCGCTGGATAAGGCGATGAAGGAAGACATGAAAGAAACTCAGAAACTGGCAAAAGAATCGAAGCAAAACGATAAACTTGACGAGGAGTCGAAAGAAGGTGATGACGCAAAAAAAGACATGCAGGAGAGCGAAGATGAACTGAACCAGAAACAGGATAGCAAAGCCGGCAAATCTCAGAAAAGCGCAGCAGACAAACTGGCGAAAATGGCAAAATCGCTTCGCGATAAATCGGGAGACGGTGACCTGGAGCAGATAGAAATTGATATTCGCGCCACAAGGCAGATACTAAGCAACCTAATAAGATTGTCGTTTGACCAGGAAGACCTGGCAGAATCTGTAAAACGCACCTCTACATCTGCACAGGCCTATATAACTAACCAGGAAGAGCAAAACCGGCTGCACAGCAACTCTGTAATGATAAGGGATAGCCTGTTTGAATTGAGCAAGCGCGTGGAAAAGCTCCCTGTTTTTGTAAACAAGGAAACTACAGAGTTGGAGTACAACATGAAGAAATCTGTAGAGGCTTTGGAGACGCGCAACATAGGTGGCGCAGTGACCGATGAACAGTATGTAATGACCCATACCAACAACCTGGCGCTGATGCTCAATGAAATACTCTCTAACCTGATGCAAATGCAGGCTGAAGCAAAGAAACCAGGCAGTTCTGGCAGTTGCCCTATGCCGGGAGGCAAAAAACCAAAATCGGGCCCTGGTAATCAGTTGTCTGATATCATCACCAAGCAGAAACAACTTGGCGAAGCCATGGGCAATATGCCAAAACCTGGACAAAAACCCGGAGGTAAAGAACCCGGACAGCAACAAGGCAGCGGACAGGGGCAAAAAGGCAAAGACGGCAAAACATCTGGCGGCGAAAGTGGTGATGCTGAGCAAATAGCACGCCTTGCAGAGCAGCAGGCATCTATCCGCAGGCAGATACAGGAGCTTACCAGCCTGCTCAATAGCAAAGGCCTGGGCGGGGCAAAAGAGCTGAGAGAGATAGAGCAAAAGATGGATAAGAATGAGACAGACCTTGTAAACAGGAAATTCTCAGCCGAAATGCAGCTGCGCCAGAAAGAAATAGAAACAAGGATGCTGGAGGTAGAAAAATCGTTGCGGGAACAGGAGCAGGACGATAAGCGCTCATCAAATACAGGTAAAGACCTCAGCAGGCCTGTCCCTGCGGCGTTGCAGAAATACATTACTGATCAGCGGCAGCTATTAGAACTTTACAAAACAGTACCCCCTCAACTAAAACCATACTATAGGGATATGGTGGAAAATTATTTCCATATCATTGGCACTAAATGATTTTGTTCACCTTTTGTCAATTCAATATGAGGCAAATTTTAATTGAGGTCAAGACCAAAATTTATTAGAAAAATAATTTGATTCAACCCTATAAGTTCTCCTGCTGATTTTTAGATAATAAAAAGCCTGTTAAATCAATATGCATAAATTATTATCACATTCAATAATAATGCATTATTGATATTGTAGATATTTGGCACGGTTTTGGATATGAATAAATAATGTGGTGCGTATTTGAAATAATAAAAAAACAATGCGTAACTTCATAGTAAGTCAGTTCTAACCATCTAAAACGTATCTTATGTTTTTCACACGAACACACAGTTTCCACTACCAGGGGCCAAAGGAGGAATTAAAAAACAAGCTTATGGGCAAGCACGTTAAAATTCATAACCTGGATTTTGAAGTGCTTGAAGAAGATAACAAATTAAGCATAGTACCGCACGCGGAACAGGTAAACGCCATCAAGACGCTGCCGGTTACCACTGTGGATATGAAAGACGATAACAAGGGAACAAAAGTTACTGTCACTTCCAGGTTACGGCCGTTCGATTCGGGCGGGCCTATGCTGGTGATGATCTTTTGTATTTTTATGTTTGCAGCTTCTATAGTTCTGTTATATGTAGGCAACGAACCGCTGATCACTTATACACTGCTAGGCATCAGCTTGTTTATCTTTGCCACGTTTTGGGTACGTATGCAAATGGGCTATTTCGACTATGTACGTAAGGTAAAGGCTTATGTGAAGGGCAAAGGTGAATCGCCTGCTGTATCTATAAATACTGCGGCAATGCTACAGGCATAGAGCAGCATTTCTTCTCCAATGATCTGATATACAACCATTTCCTACAGGAAGTGGTTTTTTGTTTTACAGGCTAATATTCGAGAACGGCCTTATTGTATATAAGGCTTCAAGCTATCTATAGGCACCTCCCCTGAATAGGTTTTAATGAGTATACGGTTTTTATCATAAATATTGATCTGTGGAAGGGCCTTGTATAAAAATAGCTTATTTATAAAGTCAGAGCTGTCGATACCAAGGTAAAAAGGATAGTTTTCGAAGTGGGTATATTTAACAAAGTCGCTTACATAGGGCTGCTGTATCGCCGACGCTGCTAATACGACCTTCGACTTTTTGAAAAGATCCAGGTTTTGCCCCAGCATTACGGTTTCCTCCTGGCAGTGCGAACAAGTGGGGTTAAACATCATTAAAAACAGGTTTGCACCGTTGTCAAAGTCTTCATTTGTCAATAT
>Ga0206843_10260_pt1 | contig 13416 bp, 1 predicted proteins | sample Alteio_BWOrgCont_21_FD_152869 | JGI IMG/M metagenome (GOLD analysis project Ga0206843, IMG submission 152869) | Enriched cells from forest soil in Barre Woods Harvard Forest LTER site, Petersham, Massachusetts, United States -... | ecosystem: Environmental > Terrestrial > Soil > Temperate forest >...
TCCAGATGATGCCGTCGTTGCTGGTTTGTACGGTGGTGATGCGGTTATCGGCGTCGTAATCATACTTCTGGTAAAACTGGTCGGGCCAGCCACGGTTATAGCTGAGCATGTTTACCTTGCCGCTTATGAGGTCGTAGTCGTAATCTATGCGCTTGTATTGCTGCTTTATAAATGATAGTTCGGGAAAGTCTTGCGTAAGGGTTTGTACATTGCCTTCTATATCGTAGCTGTAATGAGTGGCGTAGGTGTAGCCGGCGAATATGGTATCTACGGCTGCCAGGTTTTCGAAATATTTTACACAAGCCACACGCTTACGTAGGTTTTGCTGAGCGCTCAGCAATTGCAGTGCGCCAAGGTTTTGTGCTGCGGTGTCGTAGATGGTCATTACTACATCATCGCGATTATAGCCCCGCATATACCACATTACGCTGTCGTAGGGTATGTTCACCAGATTGGTGATGAAGTAGGGTTGTGTGTGGCCATAGGGCGCTTCGCCAGTCTCTATGATCCGGTTTTGCTTGTCGTAGATGTTATAGGTATAATTGCCATTGATGGCTTGTTTGGCATTTTGCGAAAACATAAGCCTGCCGGCAACATCGTAAAAGAAATGGGTGGTGCCACCATCTATAGTGGTCTGCTGCGATAGCTGGTTGTTGCTGTTGTAGTTGTAGGTATTCTTCTTGCTGTACACAGGTGTGGGAGAAAGAAAAGAAGTGTTGTTGGCACGGGCAGTATCTACATTATCAAGGTTGCCACTTGTATTAGGGATGCGCGCGAGGCCTGCCGGTGGGACGGTAAAAGCGAGATTGCCTGCACGGTCGTAGCTATAGAGGGTGTAGTTAAATTCATCGTTTGCGTAGCCCAGCATCAGCTTTTCGCTCATATGGTCGAAAACGTAGCTTTTAAATGAGGCTGTGATACCGGTTCTCAGCGAATCCATGTAGCGGTTGTAGTTGTCCATGCCTTCGTTTATGGCAGAGTATAACCGCTGGCGTTCGCAATTGTCAAAAGTATCTTTTCCCGCCTCGTTAACTCCACCCGGTACTGAGCCCAGCAGCAAATTGTCGAGCTCTATACTTTTACCTATAACAAAACTGGTGCGACCGTAAGCCGTGATGCTGCCGGGTGTGCCTGAGCGTACCAATGTTAGTGAAAAGGAGCGGTTGAGGCTATCGCCGGGTGTGGCTACAGGCACACCTGAAACGAGATATGAGGACCTCATGTATTTAGGAATATAAGAAGGAAAAGCTACGTATACATTAAACAGGGTATCTCCTGAGGTGAAATAGCGGTACCAGTAGGTATCGTCGCCACAGATATAGGCGGTTAATTGCATTGGGCTGCTTACGGCCAGGTCTACGTCATTAGCGGTGCGAAAAATGGAGCCCGAGGTATAGCCTGTTGATGCCAAACTGATTATTTTTTTCAGAGTATCAAAATACCTATTATTCATACCTGTATTTCCGAAGTAAAGATTAGAAAAAGAGCTGGGTAGCGCTGGCTGTGAATAAGCTGGCGTATAGCCGGAATAGGAGGAAATACGGGAAGAAAGATATTGCGCCTGAACCGAGTCTATAACCTGGTAGGGAGGCAACTGCTGATAGCCATAAGTGTATTTTAGATAATCTTGTTTCTGTGATTTAAAATAATCTGAGTTGATAGTGCTTTGGTAGCTGGGCGTAAACACTACACCCGGTATGCCGTGATTATACAGGTAAGCCGACAGGGTGTATACATCCTGCGAAATAGTATAGGGCAACGTAGTACCATCGGCCACAATATCGTAGAAATCCTGAACGGTAAAATGCCCACCGATCCACACTGCTTTCTGATGTTTGATAAACCTGACGGAAGTAGTGTCGAAAATAGAAGAGTCCCTTGGGTCGAACGTGGATGGGGGACAATATATAAATCCGATCTCACCAGGTAGCTGCAGCGCGGAAAGTGGTAGGTCCACGATCTCGCTGTGGCGGGTTCCAGTCAGGTGATAGTTGCTCAGGAAACTTTTGTACTCCCAAAGCTCGGACTGTGGTACAACATTCAGATTTATACAGACGGTAATCACAGAGCTATCTACAACCGTACTGTCGCGATAAGAATTATCAAATAAATAATGAGGGTCGACCCGATCAAGCCTTGCTATAAAAGTGTCCATATTTGCAGTGCTTGCAAACGTAAATGCAGCATAACCTGTGTATACCGGCATTACCACACTATCGGCAAGTGCACAACTTTGAATAAATGTTTCGTAGTCATCGCTGGTGTACATTCGCTGCAGGTTGGCATTCATAAAATTGATCAGCATAATGTCGTAATACGGATGATCAGTACCGTATATTCCGTAGTATTGCAGGGTATCAACGAACTGGTTATACAACGACCTCATTTGTGTGCACGGAATGCATTGCGCCAGGGCATTGTTCATATAGGTCATAGAAGATACACTGTCTACCCAGCCAGTCATGGTACAGGTTGACGGGACAGGGGTAGTCACCACTACATTTGCAATAAAGCTGTATTCATTGATCAGGCCTTTACCCGTCATCAAGGTGGGAGAAGAGTTGATACAAGAAGCGGAGATAGAAAAAGAACTGCTGGAAAGAATGTTGCCACAGGGAGAATGCAGGTAGAGCCTAACTGTATCGGCCAGGCCGGGGTGGAATATTTTGAGCGTATACAATGATCTTGCCGCGTCATATAATGCTATAGACCTGACGCCATTATTTCGCGCCAGCAAAACGCCAACACTTTTTTCAAATGAATTATGGGTAGTATCCATAGTGTAATTAACGGTTAAAGCACCCTGATGAGTCAGGGCATTTTTTACCGCCGTTAAATTCAGATAACCCGTCAGATCCTGGAAGTAACCTGCGGGTCCGCAATCGCTGACCGGGATAGGCTGGGGTGTTCCATACTGGAAACAATTGATGGTATATGGATTGCAAAGGTCATTGAGCGCTACACTATTGGTGGTGAGTGCATAATTGATCTGCGCGAAAGTAAAATTACCTGTGGGGGCAGCGCCTGATGTATAAATGCTGATAAGTGAATCTTTGATGTTTGCTGCAAGGGTGGAACTGCCCGCAATGCAATTTGAGAGGTGACCCATGATGGTGTCTATGACGCCATATGCAGTTAACGAATCGTAATAATGGTTTAACGCTAATGTACTATCGTACGCGGCATCTGTGCTGTCGGGGTCAAGGGTCGACATCCAACCAGTTCCCGGCCCGGCAAATGCAGAATCATAAGTACTAACATTATCATTGTAAACCACCGGTGGAATGGCAGCGCCCGGATCGAGCTTCATGCGGGCAGCGGAGCAGTTTTCGCAGGTTGTACCATCGGCCAACAAGATATCATCAACATATTTCTGCCTGTTAGAAAAATAGGCGTTGATAATTTTGCTGAAATAATAATTTTTGACCGCATCGTTAACAAGCACCCGGTTGGTTATTTCATTGGTGAACATCCCCGAAACACATTGATTGAACATTGTAGAGTCGCCACAAGCACAATAGGCATTCATGAAAATAAAGGTGTCCAGCGCTATATTTCCTCCCGGAAAAGTTCGGAGAGAATCTTCCACATCGGAATAGCCATAATCATACATAATGCTTACAAGGGGATCAGCGGCAATAATGTCGTCCATGTATAGCAAGCCCATGCTTTCGGCGGCGCTGGCATTGGGTATGGCGAACACTTGTGTTTTGAAGGTATCGTTAAAACAGTCGAGGAGTTCACAGTATTGTGGATGCAGCGGCAGCAGGTCCATTGCGATGACGTAATTTCCCTCTGCAATAGCGCCGTTGTACACCATGATGAAGGAATCGGCGGGCATGGAGCGGAGGTTGTGGTAGAGTACTCCGCCTACTGTTATGGTGTCGGGTAGGGTGGGGACTGTGCAGGAGTCTTGGTAGCGGTAGTGTAGGCCTGGGCGATAGTTACAGGTGGCGGTAGCATATCCTCCAGGCAAAATAGTCGAGTCACGAATTGCATATGTTACCCAATGATGTATCGAGTCAACCATGTATGTATTTGTCCTGTGCTTTATTATTATTGTATGACCGCTCGGTAGAATTCCGGTGTAAATAAAATTTATCGAATCGCCAACCACTGTGCCGGGTATTTGAATAGTTGCAGTTGTGTCGAAATAGCCGGTATAAAATGTACTTATATATCCTCCCGGGGTAATAGCTCCATTTTCCGAGGCTAAATCTGAACTATTTGAAATCAATTCAAAATCTCCCCAGTCCCAGGTAACTAGCTGACATTCCCCGTAAAGTTGAGTGCTTCTTAATGTATCTGGATTGTTGGCAAGGTCGCCAATATGAAATGTAATTAGTTGTGTGAATGTATCAACAGTTGTGCACGTATCTGATATTGTTGCATTTCCAGATGAGAAGCCAGAATCCCAGCCCGTTCCCGGGCGATGAACATGATATTCTATTGTTTCTCCATATAAAAAATTCCAAATGCTGGTATCCGCGTGCCGATTTATATTACATTGACTATAGCAATATACTCGAATTGAATCAGGAATTGCTTCTGTAACCCGTAAAGTATCCGGAGGGCAATTAATACTAAATATCGAATTATTAGTCCCTACCACCCCGCCACTTGCCGTTGAATACTGCCCATAGATAGCATTTGGGAAGAGCTGCTGCATCATTTGCCACTGCAATTTAGAGCAGTAATCGCTATCAGTTTTATTGCTGGCTGCGCACGGGAACTCAGTATTATCTACACTTTGTTTTATAAAATAGGGTTGTGTGAGGAAACAGTTTGCCACGTTAAAAAAAGAATCTATAGAGGCATCTACATCAGATGGGTATATGGAGAGCGATTTATGAACATCGTATTTTGCGGGGCCTGCGCTAAAGAACCTTGTGGGGCCTGCATAGTTTAATGAAGAACTGCTAACTACGCCATCTGTTCCTAAAACGGTGTCTTGCTTTAGTACAACGGTTCCGCATTGGTCTGTTATATAGCAGTCGTAGTTGAATTTCACAGAGATGTACTGACCCGGGCAAGCGAGGTAGGGCGAAAAGTTTAGAAAGTATTGGAGGGAATCCGTTGCCTGTACCTCATTGTAATAACTGCAATCTTCTGTTCTTGTACCGGCAAGCGTGTCTATTACCTGGTTTGTAGAAGGATATAAAAGGTCTTGCTTGTAATATACGGGAGAATCTACAACGATAGGCGTAAGTGCATGGGTTGTGGGCAGCGGGCCATAACCTATCATAGACGAAGCTATTTGCCTGCCATGATAATCGGTAACGGACATAGATAGCTGTTGATTAGGATCCTGGGTAACCGTCATTCTATAGAAATTATCCCAGCCAATGTTTGGGCCAAATAAAGAATTAAGATCGGGCCGGCTGGGGCTTACATAGCTGTAGGCCACTGTATTTGAGTTTCCTATCTGCAGCGCCTTTCCTGCGCCGCTTTGCGCTGAAACCCTATCCAGGTAGCCTGGCTCATAAATAGTTTGTACCATTGGGTAACCTTCTGCATCGGGCACATATTGTTGGTATTTTTGCGTGTGGGTATTCTTTGATGAGTAGTAAATACTGGCTAAAGCGTTTGTGTCAAGTGGATGGATAACTGCATTATCAGGGCAGACAGATGATAAAGTGTCGAAATTGTTAGCTGAATATGGCTGGCCCGTTGAAATCAGATCCAGGTCGTGCAGATAAGAAAATGATGTATTGTTGACCGGGGCTGGCAATGTTTTGATGCATAGCCTTCCTTCAAAATCATAGACGTTATCTGTGGCAATAAGTTGATTTAAGTTTGTATTAAACCTGGTGATGCTTTGCCTGTTTTTCAATAGCCCGTCATAAAAGCTCATCACGTGTTTGAACTTTCCACCTTCTGCAAAATTTATGGTGTATTGCCAGTTTAAGCTGTCGTGCATATACGCTGGTATAGTATAAACTATGTCAGGTACATGTGTATTTACTGAATCAATAGGGCCGGAATCGGGGAGCAGATAAGACCAATCGCCATAGATGGGATACTTGTAGAGGTCGGAATCCGGCCTTATGCACCGTACCCTATATACCAGGTAGCCGGAAGGATAGGTGATGGGTATACGGTAGTAGTTTGTATCAAGGTATACACGAGTGCTGTTATTTTTAAAGTTATACGACAAATCCGCCATTGATAGAGGAGACAATATTCCTGCCGAAGCTGATGCGTTATAGTTGTCAGCATACGTCCATTCTAATTCATAACTAATGGGATTTACGGGTTTAGAGGATGGAAAATCCCAGGCAACGTCCAAGCAATTATTGGCAGCATCCGGCGTTTTGGTTATTAAAGGAGTTACTGCGCCTGCTCCGTAAGGTTCTTTATCGTAGTGCTGGGTAACGATGGAAGCTTCTACTTTAAAATTTTCAATGCCGGCGGCAGAGGGAAGCGAATTGATTGGTGATAAAAAACAGCCGGTGAGCACCACTACAATTTTATAAAAACCGCTGTACTTTTTTAAATTGATATTTTGGTAAGCGCCAGGTGTGCTACCATCGAAATTTATACTTAAAGTATCATTGATTTGTACGGGAGGATGTGTGGTATCAGACGGATTGGTATAACCGGAAATCGAATAGGTAATAATGGCACTGTAATTGGAAAGCGAGCTTAATAAAAAATTTTCGTCGACATAGAACTTAACAAATGCATTGACGCTTTTTATTTTTGTTCTCGCCGGCCATGTTGGCACAAATGCGAGCGTATCCCAATCATTACACCAAACGGTGAGTGTATAAGGAAAACCGTGCGCTTGTATATCCTGATCAGTTACTATTTCAGACCGCTCCGAAGGGTGGAAATTAAAGGTCTGAGCAGAAGTATGCCATGAACAAACTAAGAACAACAATAACATGCGTAGCAATAGCGCGCCAGAACGGAAATATTGTTTCATAAACCTGCTCATAAAATCAGTTTATATTTTTTCTGAAAGTTTATATTGATCATACTTCTTCAATTCGATCTTTCCTTTTTTACAGGTAAAGTAACTTTGCAAGTCGAGCGCGCCTTTATCTATGGTTTTGCTAAAATCCGAACATTCTACTTTTGCTTCAATAGATTGGATCCCTTTGGGCGATCTTTGCCATGGCTGCAATACAACCATTTTATAGCTTACAGGCAACTTGTTTTTTCGATCATAAATGATCTCAATGCTTTTTACGTTTTGAGAAGGTGGAAATTTAAGGCTGATATTTACGATATCGCCCTCTTGTTTATACTTCTTTACTATAGCGGTTTTCATTACCACGTTGTTCATAAAGGTTTCGAAAGCGCCATTTTTAAACAAGTCATTCTCTACTGCTTTTTTAAGTTTTTTGTTCTTCTCATTATCAAGGTTCACAATTGATAGTTCTTTATTTCTATGGTCGGCCTTGTAAAACCAGTGGCTGGTATACAGCATAGTGAAAGCATCACTGCTATCGAATAGAATTTTATCATCATTGCTTAGATGCATTTTGCCTATGACCCGATCCTTTTCTCCATTGGGGAATTCAATATTCTTAACGTAGCTGTAGCCTATGTTTTTAAGGCTTACAAACTCGGTTATCAATTTTCTTAACTCCAGCGTGGTATCAAAGGCTTGGCCAAAAGCCCTCGCAGGAAGTATCAGAAAAATAAAAAAAGACGTGGTTATTAAAATGCTCTGTTTCAATTCTATTATAATTTTGTGTTTCCGCTACGCGATTCTGATACTGTCATTACGCCTTTAGTAGTTTCTTTTTTCACCCTCACCAGCGTACCTTCCTGGTCATATTCATACATTGTAGCAAAATTATTTTCGTCTAAAGTTGCCACCAGTTTTTCATTGACCGGGTGATAAACAAACGCCTTCATGTTGGCATTTACAGGATATATGCGTATGTCATCTATATAACAAGCGGCAGGCAAGTAAACCGCAGCAGTGGTAGAACCACCAGGTACGGCGAAAGTCGCCTCCACCTGCTGCCAGCCATCTATAATAGTTGACGTTTTCTGCAGCGGAATAGTAGTACCACCCCCAATAGATATTCCGCTGCCACTGCCCAGGGAGTAGTCAATAGTATTGGCAGCAGTTACTGATTTTCTTATCCAATAAGACATGATATAATTTTCTCCTGGATTCAATTCAAAAGGCAAATATTCATTGGCTGAACTAAAGTTATAACCTCCACCTGGCGTGCATGGATAGTAAACGTTGTAGTAGTTGACCATCCCTGCATAATAGTTTGTGTTAACGGGAATATTTACCTGATAAGGCGCCCCACTATGCACATCGGGAACGTAAAGTGAGTTAAGGCCGGTATGTGCAAAACCCCTGGAAATGCTCAGCGCGCCGGTGGGGGCGAGATTCAGTATATCGTACCCGGTTATGCCCAGTGAACCTACACCGAAATTATTGAACGGTGAATAGATATAGTTCATTATGTTGCCTTCGTACTGAAGCAGGTTATAGTCTTCAAATCCGTCAGACAGTATCTCGCCTTGTTTTGAATTTGATGCCACCGCTACGGGAAGGTCCTGGTTGTAGCCAAATACCGCAGTAGAATAATTACCTATGGCGTCGATATTTTCTACTTCTTTGCCAAATGGGGAATACTTGGTAAAGGTGCGGCTTGTGTGCCAGTTGGGATCGCCGAAGTAAGGGGCAAAGTAGTTGTAAGGTGAAAGGAAACACGATGTAGGTAAACCTGTGGGCGGCTTATACATACTGGTAGCGCTGAATAGGCCGGCATTTCTGGCTGTAGTGCCCGTATAAGTCCGGTCCGCGACATAATTGTATTCCCTTGCAGTGCGCCATATACCTCTTTCGCCAATAGTAAAAGGATTAACGGTATCTGCATTGGCTATGTAGCGGTGCAGAATCATGGTGTTAGAGTCGGAGAAACTTGTAGCTTTAAGATTGATGAGGTCCGTTAATGAATAGCTTAAAAGATTGGTGGTGGCGTTTACCGGATTATCCATTGAGGAATAACTCTCGACATTTTCATTCAGCATATTGGTTTGCCCTGAGTTGATAACCTTGATGCTTACATTGCTTAATAGTGAACCAATGTCCCAGCCGGGCGTGTTTAGTGGAAAACGAGGAAGAATGTTGACTCCGGTGCACATGCCAACATCGAAGGTATTTCTTGTAGTGTCGTAGGTGGTATATAGGTAGGTATAATTATAGGTAGTATCGAAGGTGCTGTCGACCCCATATACCGGGTTAGGTGTAACATCAAAGTATATATTCCATAAAAGACCTAATGTATTTATGTTTCCATTAACTGCATGATTATGAAATTGTACTGTTGTTGTTACATCTTCAAAAAAAGTTGTATCAAAAAAACCTCTAAAACACTCATAATTAGAATCAATATAATGGAATTCATAGTTAGGGCAATGCACCGTTAAATTGTAAACAGAATCCGAACTATAAGAAGTGACGCACGTGTCGTTAACAAAACATCGCCCACTACTTGTAGCCCTGACCGGTGTCCGGATATATATGTCCGGATAATGGAAGCATTCATGTATATAGGTTGCGTCGCCATTCAGATTTACAGAATCCCTTTTAAAACAATAAACGGGAGCAAGGCCATAATGAAACTTCAAAGTATAACTGGTATCATAATGCCGATGTGGTGTCACTGCGATTAACGTATCTGTGCTACATAACGGCACCACACCCAGCACCCATGCAGCTATGTTATGCTTTTTGTTGTAAGGATCTGTATAAGACACCAACAGTTCATCACCGGCAGTTAACGGCGTAGTATTGGTAATATTGAGCGCTCCTACATGATGCGGACCTACGGAAATAGTTCCGGTGTCTTTATAATTAATGTTGTTGTAAGATGGCCCCATCCCTTTATATGCCCAGTATGCGGGAATATTTGTAGTATATTCTTTGTCCAGGTATTCATTGGTGACGGATGTAACAACAGGTTGCCCGGTATTAGGGTCGTACACTTCATTTTGCATTGTTGTAGTGGCACCCTCGTTAAAGGTTTGCACATTATCGAGTATGCCATATTGCTGCACTATCTTTGTAACCGCAGCAGATTGAAACTCGTTAATATATCCGTTACTCCAATCGAAACTTAATGACAACGGCACCGGGATTGGAAACGGACCGGCGGTTATAATAAAGAAATTCAGGTTGGCGTTTACAGTAGAGTTATGGGTTTCTTCCTTTTTGTCGCGGCAGTCCATTGTTATATCCGTTTCTATACCTAATTGCTGGGTTTGCAATTTCATGTTTGTTCCATCATTCACCAGGCATTTTACGTTATTGTCAAGTTTGCCCCCGTTTTGTTTGTAATTAAACACCTGGTAGCTTATAGGAGTTAGTGTATCGTTCGGATGCTTGTAAACACCATGCTCTATTTTTTTAGGCTTGCCATGCATGTCATTAAAAATGAGGCTATATCCCTGGGTCGCAGTTAGTGTGTTTCTTTGGGAAAAGAAATCATAATGATTCTCAGGGAGCGTCTTAATAGAAGTTGAGATCACCTGCGCTGGAAAGTCTTTTGCAGTATAAAATTCATACTTGTCACCGCCCTGCGAGGATTTCCCAATGCCAGCATTATAGCTCCGTACTGTAACAAGCCTATAACCAACCTGCCCCGGTGGAAACAGAGATTCCCCGATAGGTGTTTCCTGGTATAGGCCAACGGGATCATTGGGTGGCCAGGTACTTGCGGATTGTCCATTATAGGGCACAGGCGTTCTTAGTGGGTTTTCATCGCCGCCAATAAGGGGCTCATAACTGGCTACACCAGAGCTTATTTCGCCTAGCAACGGATCTTTAATAGTATAATCATATGTCTTTCCGTACTTCACTTCTGGCTCACTTCCTCCTGCAAGTATTTCCCAGTTATCCTCAAACTCTAATAAAGCAACCCGCTGACCGCCACCTTTTTTGCATAAGCCCACGCTTTGTAATCGTATAAAACTTTTGCCTAGGTTTACTTCTTTTCCATCACCATGCTTTACCATATACACAAGAGGGCTTTTAAACATACTGCCTATTTCGCCAAATGATTCTTTCAAACCGGCAAGTATTGCGTTAAGGTCGCTTTCATTTGGGTCAGAGCCGGGGTATATTATTTGAGGCAGGTAGTACCTACCTACATTAAGTGTTGTGTAGGTAACAGGGTTAAGATTGCCACCGCCACCTTGCGGATTAACAGGAACTAATTTTACATACCCATGCAATGTGTCATTACTGCAAATGCCTATTTCGGCGACTTTTGCATAACCTTTTATCTGCTCATATTTATCGTTGCCACCTGTAAGGCCTACGTTAAAACTGAAGTACATGCAGTTCTTACTGAAATCGAAATCCCCGCCGAGATAATTGCCGGCAAATGATAACGCGGGCAATTCACGCCCTGGCCTTCTAAGAAAATAAGTATACAAGTTGGGTGAATTATTATCTTTATACAGCTGACCGTCTTTTACAAAAGCAGGGCTATTCCCTATTCCCTGGATCTTAAACATTTCATTTACGGGCTTGTCCTGTACGTAGGCGTAGTCGTTAGAGCTATACTGAATCGTTATGCGCCCTCCTGAAGGCAACATCACCTCGCTTAAAGACCATGCAGACGCACTGGAATCAAATCCGGTATTAGTTTGATCTACGTATGGAAACTCATAGTTCGTCATATCCCCTGAGTTGGCTTTGTAATTTCCCCATCTATCTTTTTCTGATAGATTATACCCAGGGTTATTTCCATATTTAAATTGATATGGGCTGATCATGCTTTTTTTTGAATTACCGTAGCTAAAGAATATTTTAGTGAGGGTCAATTTACCGTTTGAATAACTGAGGCTATTGGGAATACCCGAACATAGTCCATACCCGTAAACAAAGAACACGCTTTTGATAGGGACAGCCGCGCGGCCATTAATATACCTGTCATGTTTGTTATACAGCTTTATTGAATCCAGCTTGTAGGAAATAGATGGTGAAGATTTAAGACTGTCAAAAATGGATTTCTCACCATTATTTAAAATGGCGGTCTGAATACCTCTGGCGTCATCTCTTTCCGAAGTATAAAACTCGGCTATGAAATTTTTTGTTTCTACAGATTTGATATACCATTGCTCTCTTGAACCACATACAAAACTTCCTTTATCATCCAGCGGGTCGCTCCAAAATCCGGGGTTATATTGAGCAGTGTCTAGTGACGGACCGTATGGTGCTACCCATCTGTAATCACTGTCAGTTCTTGTATAATTAAATTTAGTGAAACTACCAAGATCGTCATCTGACGCGCCGTTACCCGTTAGGTCGACGTAATCCGAGGAAAGTACGGATGTAAGCAAAAAGCTATGTGCATAAGATGGAGTAACAGTACTGTTATAGTAGTTGTCTCTACTTTTATTATTGTTCCTGGTGGCCTCCGTGCCTGAAACAGGCACAATTCCCCTGGCTATATAGCTTTGAGTTGAGGGTGGATCAATAGCGAAGGTTGCTTCTCTTTGCACATTATTCATAGCAGGTATTCCGTAAATATATTTTCTGCCATCTTTTTGAACCTGGACGATCTCTGATATCTGGTGCTTTTTTCGCTGAAAATTGCCGGTACCTATCCTGTTGATTATTTGGTCTGCCGGTACCTGACCGCCTTTGTAAACAAAGGGCGCGCTGTTGATAATTACCGGATTTGTTCCGATGCCGGTTACTGTATCTTCCTCTGCGGTGCGGTAATAAATTAGATTTGCACGAGCATCACGTTTTGCAGCCGAATTGTTTTTTATCGTTGGTAAAGCTTTTGCCTGATCTGGTGTAATGGCTCCGGTATTTCCAATCGAAGAAAAATAACCAGGGTCTACGGCGGTCAACTCGCCAGCTTGTTTGAAGTATACGTTTTCGTAAATACTTCCATTCACCGTGCTTGTAAATCCTTTTTGAGTACCAGACCGCTGATAACTAAGCCATGGGCCCGAACTTATTTCTGTGCCTGAGTGTGTATAATCGAGGCCATATTCATAAAGATCTCCTATACCCGTTTCTACTTTGCCTCCATTGCTCTTAGAACTGCTGGTAGTTAGCGGGTCATATACATTCCCAAAATCATTTCTGAAAGGCCTGAACATACCTCCTGTACCTTGTCCGCTAACATTGTAAACATCATAGGCCATTGCCGGAGGTGGCAGGAATTGCATACTTTTATTAAACATGCCGTCCTTATCTCGCGTGAAGTCCAGGATCGATTTATAATCCGTCCGTGCATTCTGCAGATACATATAACCATAGGCATCGCGTGAGGCATCGTTATTAAATTTAAGCTTATTGAAACTCGCGTTAACGGTAGCATAAGAAAATATCGAAACTGCCTCCAGTCCCAATTTTAAACGCCCATAAATTGAGCTCATGGTACTGCTATTGGTGATAACAGGCACATAATTATG
>Ga0206843_10261_pt1 | contig 13388 bp, 12 predicted proteins | sample Alteio_BWOrgCont_21_FD_152869 | JGI IMG/M metagenome (GOLD analysis project Ga0206843, IMG submission 152869) | Enriched cells from forest soil in Barre Woods Harvard Forest LTER site, Petersham, Massachusetts, United States -... | ecosystem: Environmental > Terrestrial > Soil > Temperate forest >...
ACAAAAATTTACCGTTTGGCGATATGGTTATAAAAGATGGGTTTGTAACGTTTTCAGCCGTACTAAGCTTTTTTAATTTCCCTAAGTTTGAATCGAACTCGTAAACATAAATGCCTTTATCGGGTTTACCACCGGTATAAGTACCAATAAACAAATATGTTTTTAATTTAGTTTGTGCTTTTGTAAAAACTACAACCAATAATAAGAACAGTAAGGCGCTTAATTTTTTCATAGCTACACAAATATAAAGCGAAACGCCCCAATAATTTACCTAACAATAACCAAGCGTTTGTTTATAATGCCTTCTATATTTGCTATACTGACGTTATAAACGCCCGGTGTTAGTGTACTAACATCGATGCTTGTTTTGTTTTGTATGGCTTGCGATAGAATGAGCCGTCCGTTTACATCATATAGGCTGATGGTTTGTTTATCCGTACTCCCAGTTTCTATTATAAAATTATTTTGTGCAGGGTTGGGGTAGATTTTATAGTTCGAATTTTTTATGTTGTTTGCTATACCCGTTGTTGTTGTATCTATATACACTACGGTAGAATCGACCGAATAATTATTGTTAGTACTTACCGTGTTAGTGGTTGTAATGGTTACACTACGTGTACTATCCATGCCGTAATTAGGTATATCAACATAAATAAAGTAGCTGCCTGTATCTACATGGTTAAATGTGTAACCTCCTTGAGAATTGGTAGTTGTACGTGCCGCGCAACCACCACCCGGGTTTCTGCCAAGTTTTACATCAATGCCTTTTAGCGGCGCGCCCATTACAGTGTTATGCCCGGTGTAAACTAAACGTTGGTTAAGGAAACTTGAATCAGCAGTAATAGTACCGCTTATAACACCTGTACCTGTTGGTGCTGCTACATCAATAATGGTGATGTTGTAATTATCGTTTAAACCATTGTTGCAATTGGTGGTAGCTACATTGGCCGAATCGCACAGGTAAGTACTTTTTATTGTACTGTAATAATAAGTTGGTATAGCACCCGGATATGAATTGGTATCGGCTACCACCTTAATATAATAATTGCCCGGAGTCACATTGGCAAGTGTATAACTGCCTGCTGTAAAAGCTGTAGAATCAAAAGCCGCGCCTGCTTTATGTTGCTGGTTGTATATATACACCCAACCCAATGACACTAAATTACCTGTACCTGTATCTTTTATAGTACCCGTTATGTTATCAAATTGGTTAACAGTTAATGTATTTGAGTTGTTTGTACTTGGACAATTATTTGCATCAGTAACAGTTACCGTATAATTAGTGGTGATGGTAGGACATACCGTTGCAGATGATGTAGTAATACTACCTGGTTGAATTAAGTATGTATAAGGTGTTGTGCCTCCTGCACCTAAAACAGCAATGGTATCGCAAGTACTTGCACAAAGCCCATTAGAGCTTAAACTAACTGAAGTGGTTAAAACAGATGGTTGTGTAATGGTAACTGTATTACTAATAGTACAAGTATTAGCATCGGTAATTGTGGCTGTGTAATTACCAATGGATAAGTTAGTTGCTACCGGGGTATTTTGACCTCCATTCCATAAAACTGAATAACCCGGAGTACCACCACTTATATTAACAGTAGCTGTGCCATTACTGAGACCTGAACAACTTATGTTTGTTGGCGTTATAGTAACTGAAAGCGGAGCCGGTTGTGTAATATTAATGCTTGTTGTAGCCGCACACCCAATTGCATCATTTACAACAAGTGAGTATGTGCCCGGCGATAAATTAGTAAGTGATGCTGCATTACTTCCTCCCGGAGTCCAGGTATAAGAATAACCAGGCGTACCACCACTTGGCGTAGCAGTGGACGAACCGTCATTATTACCATTGCAACTTACGTTTGAAAAAGGTGCATATGCAAAAAGTTGAGCCGGTTGTGTAATGGTAGTAATAGCTGTTGCGATACAACCATTTCCGTCGGTTACGGTAACACTATAATTACCGGCAGATAAATTTGTAATAGATGTTGTGTTAGCTCCACTGGGAGTCCAGGTGTAAGTATAACCACTTCCGCCACCGCTTGCACTTGCAACAGCCGAACCATCGCTACCACCATAACAACTTACATTGTTTATTGCGGTTGCAGTAACTACAAGCGGAGTTGCCGGCTGGTTTACATAAGCCGTAACTGAATCTTTACAACCGTTAGCATCGGTTCCGGTAACAGTATATACACCTGCACATAAATTTGAAATGGTTGCTGTTTGGTCACCTGTTGACCACGTGTAGCTTATGCAACTACCTGTTAGTGTTGTGTTACCATTACACACACCGTAACAAACAGGACTGGAAGTATTAGTATACATATTTGGTCCCGGGTTTACCGTTATAGGAAGTGTATAGGTGTTCGAGCAACCATTTATATCTGTTCCTACCAAGGTATATGTTGTGTTAACAGCAGGCCATGCAGTAACACTTACAGCGTTTGTTGAATTTATACTTCCGCCGGGTTGCCAATAATAACTGTTGGCACCACTTGCCGTAAGCGTTGTAGTTAAATTTGGGCAAATTGTTTGTGAAACTGCCGTAGCAAGTACAGTTGGTAATGGGTTTACGGTTACAGTAGTAGTTGCTGTACTTGTAGCAACAGCTGTACCATATATAAGCTCTGTGCCACTTATGGTATAAGTAGTATTAGTTGCAGGGTTTGCCGTAACACTTGATCCGGTTGAAGTGCTTAGCCCCGTTACAGGAGTCCATGTATAAGTTGTTAAACCGGTTGCCGTTAAAGTACCTGGTGCACCGGCACATATAGTAGCTGTATTTACATATAAGGCTACTGCTGCTACTATAACCCGTATGCGGTTATTATTTAAATCAGCAATATATAAATTACCTGTTGCATCAAAGGTTGTTGAGTACGGAGCATTTAATTCTGCAGCTGTAGCTTGCCCCCCATCTCCAGTAGAACCTGCTGTACCGTTTCCGGCAATGGTTGTTATAATGCCGGTGCTTTGTGTTACTTTACGTATGCGTCTATTAGCCCCATCAGTAATATAAACATTACCTGCCGCATCAACGGTTACTCCTGTGGGGTCAGATAATTCTGCAGCTGTAGCTTGCCCCCCATCTCCGATAGAACCATTTGCTCCGTTTCCGGCTATTGTACTTATAACACCTGCCGTATTTACCATACGTATAACATAGGCAGTTTGATCGGCAATGTATAAATTACCTGCCACATCTACGGCTATTCCATTTGGACTTGTTAATGTTGCCGCCGTTGCCTGTCCACCGTTCCCACTTGAACCCTGCGTTCCGGGCGTTCCGGCAAAAACGCTTATAACGCCTGCCGTATTTATCCTGCGGATGGTAAAATTGATATTATCAGAAATGTATATATTACCTGCTGCATCTACGGCCACCGATCTAGGACTATTTAATTCTGCAGCTGTTGCCTGTCCGCCATTGCCACTATTACCCGCCGTTCCGTTTCCGGCTATTGTACTTATAACACCTGCCGTATTTACCATACGTATTACATTATTGCTTCCATCCACTATATACATATTACCTAAAGCATCAAAGGTGGTTGAGTACGGAGCATTTAATTCTGCAGCTGTAGCCTGTCCTCCGTCGCCACTATAACCGACTGTTCCGTTTCCGGCAAAAGTGCTTATAACGCCTGCCGAGGTTACTTTGCGTATACGTCGATTAGACTGATCAGTAATATACATATTACCTATAGCATCAAAGCTTACATTGGTTGGACTACTTAATTCCGCGGCAGTTACTTGCCCACCATCTCCACTGAAACCAGCTGTTCCGTTACCGGCAACAGTAGTTATAATTTGCCCATTTGTTTGTAAGCAAAATATGATAGCTAAGAGGGTAATTAATTTTTTCATGCAATTACGGTTTTTAAAAATGTGGAGCCAATTTATGGAAAACTGTTTGAAGAAAAAAACTTATCGACAACTTAACAATTACTAAATACAAGTGAGGATGATAACAGCAATTCGAGAAAAATATTAAAAAAAATTTGCGCAGTTAAATAACTGCACTATATTTACAACCACATAACTGCATAATGAAAATAAGAAGAGACGTGTTTCAGGCCATAGCCGACCCAACCCGACGAGCTATATTAAGTTTAGTAATGCTACAAGCAATGACACCCGGTGCAATTGCCGAAAATTTTAATTCATCAAGGCAAACAATTTCTAAACACATACAAATACTTACCGAGTGCCAACTGCTAAAACAGGAAGAATTGGGTAGAGAAATTTATTATCATTTTAATCCAAAAAAAATGAAAGAGATAGAAGATTTTGTTGAGCCGTTCCGCAAAATGTGGGACGATAGATTTAATAAATTGGAAAGTGTGATGAAAAAATATAAATCGAAAAAATAAAATACGATGGAACAAAAAACAAAAGTTAATGCCGAAAACGGCAAACAGGATTTAGTAATAACAAGGGAATTTGATTTGCCCGTTGAGTTGCTTTTTAAAGCACATACAGAGCCTCAACTCATTGAGCAATGGATGACGAACCCTTATGCAACAGCTAAAGTGCTGAAGTTTGAAGGAAAAAAGCATGGCAGTTATCAACTGGAATCTACTGATGCAAACGGGAAAGTTGTTTTCCGCTCTAATGGGGTAATCCATGAGTTTATTGCGAATAAAAAAATCATCCGTACTTTCGAATTGGAGAATGCACCTTTTGGCGTTCAACTTGAGGTATATGAATTTGAAAAACTTACTGATAACACCAGTAAACTAAACATGCATGTAATTTATCAATCTATCGCACTAAGAGACCAGTTGTTGACAATGCCTTTTGCTCAAGGAATAAATATAGCGCATAACCACCTGCAAGAAATAGTAAACAAATTAAAATAACATAGCATGGAAAAAAGAAACAAAATAATTTATTGGATTGCCACAAGTATGTTGGCTTTGGGCATGTTTGCCAGTGGTTTGCAACAAGTGTTGCACACACAAACAATAATGGAGTTAATGGTTCCGTTGGGTTACCCGGCGTACTTTTTTTATATATTGGGTACGTGGAAAATTTTGGCGGTTATTGCCATTTTAACACCGGGGTTTAAATTGCTTAAGGAGTGGGCTTATGCAGGTTTATTTTTTGCGATGACGGGTGCATTACTATCGCATTTGTTTATTGGCGATTTTGCTGCAAAATCAATTATGGGGCCTGTTTTTCAAACCGTTTTTATAATTTCGTCGTGGTACTTTAGACCTGCCGATAGAAAGATAAATTCGGCTAATTAAATAATAACATGAACCCGAAGGTTGATTTTTATTTTACAAAAGCCAAAACATGGCAGCAAGAAATTGAGCAGCTAAGAGCCATTGCGCTTGATTGCGGACTGATGGAAGAATTAAAATGGGGTTGCCCTTGTTACACGTTTCATGAAAACAATATCGTTTTAATACATGTGTTTAAAGAGTACTGTGCGTTTTTGTTTTTTAAAGGTGCTTTGTTGCAAGATGCTAAAGGCATTTTAATACAGCAAACAAAAAATGTACAGTCGGCGCGCCAAATTAGGTTTACCAATGTACAGGAAATAGTAAAAAAGAAAGCCGTTTTAAAAGCCTATATTTTTGAGGCCATTGAAGTAGAAAAAGCGGGCTTAAAAGTAGAACTAAAAAAAACGGAAGAATATACTATGCCCGATGAGCTAAAAAACAAATTAGCTAAAGATGCCACTTTAAAAACTGCTTTTAAAGCCCTAACACCAGGGCGACAAAGAGGATATATTTTTTATTTTTCCCAAGCTAAGCAAGCTAAAACCCGCGAGGCAAGAATTGAGAAATGTGTGCCGCTAATTTTAAGCGGAAAAGGATTAACTGATTAATATATTTACTTGTGGGTGATAACACCCGGCTATAAATCAAAAATAAAAAAATAAGATATTTATCAACTCTTCTCTTGATTAAATAAATCAGCTACGTAAATCAAGCTATCTTTTATGGGAATGAAGGTGTAGTTTAATTCTTTTGAAACTTTTGTATTATCGTAGTAGTGTTTATTTTGGGCTGATTGTAGCATGCTTTTGGTAAAGGCTCTTTTTTTACCGGTGATGGTAGAAAGAAATGCATCGCCATAAAGTGCAAGGTTTAATAAAATTGTACTTGCTTTTATTTTGCTTGTTGGCTTACCAAAATTTTGTTGAAGCTGATGGGTAACTTGTTTAAACGAACAGTTGTCTGCATTGAGGATGTAACGGTGCCCAAATTTGTTTTCATCCATTAACCTAATCATGCAGTTGGCAACATCGCGCACATCAACATAACCTGTTATGCCTTCGGTGTAAACGGGCAAGCCTTTGTGGCAACGAGTGATGAGTTGTGTACTGCTTTGCCCCCAGCAGCCTGCACCCAAAATAACCGATGGGTTTACTACTAACACATTTAAACCTTCGGCGGCACCACGCCAAGCTTCGAACTCGCCACGGTATTTAGTGATAGCGTATGATGAGTTGCCGGAAGATGTTTTCCAAACAGAAAACTCATCGATGTATTTTTTATTGGCTTCTATTTGTAAAGTGGCTACTGAGCTAACATGACAAAATTTTTGTACGCCTTTTTCTAAGCAGGTGTTTATAACGTGTGCTGTTCCTTCGGCATTAATGTCGTACAGTTGTTTGCTATCTGCTTCATCGAACGAAACCATGCCCGCACAATGGTACACTTCGGTAACATCGGTAAAGGGTGTTTGCAAACTAAAATAATCGGTAACATCGGCTTCGTGCCACTCAATGAGCGAAAAATATTTTTCTACTTCGGTGGTGTAGTAAGCAAGTATTTGTTTGGTGTTTTCTATTTTAGCTTGATGGCGATACAGGGCACGCACTTTTTTTTGCTGCATGACTAAGGCTGCCGTTAAATGACTTCCTAATAAACCTGTGGCACCGGTAATTAAAATCACAAATTAAAATTTACAAACAGTAACAAAGTTAAACAAGCTAATGAGGTTAGCAAGCCTACCGCAAAACCTGCATACACTTGTTTGGGCGAATGCTCGTTTAAATACAAGCGTGCAAAACAAATTAAGCCTGCAATGCCTATGCAAATGCAAATGGGTGCAATGTTGCCTGCAGTAGATACAAACTGATAAAAATAAATTACCCCCAAACAACCCCCAATGCCCGATGCGTGGGCAGAAATTTTAGTAAAGAAATTTATAATGAAATCGATAGCCATTACCATAAGCGATACCAAAATAATTTGCTTGAAAAAATAAGGCAGCGATAAATCGTGCAGAATGTACAGCAAGCCCAAATACAAAGTAATGGTTGATACATAGGGCATAAAACGCTCGTTGGCTTGACGCGCCTGCATATCTTTTATATAGCCCATTTTTTTTAGCAGCACCATATTTAACAATGGCAATATCACTGAAAAAATTACCACAGCCGCCAGCAGAAAAAGTTTTTTTGCCGGAAGTACAAAATAGGCAAAGTAATTATTGGAGAATAAAAAATAGGCTGTTAAATACGTCAGCATAAACATGGGATGAAAAAGATAGGATATGAGGTTAGCTAATTTTTTCATCGGTAGATTTATTTTTAAAGATATAAAAATAAGCCGTAGCTATAAAACCAAATACAAAAGGAATGCCGGCATAAAACTTATACTCTACGTGTCCGAAAAACTCGCAGCACATCCAAAAGGCGTTGGCAAAAATCCAAAAACAAATGGCAATGTTTATATATACTTCGTTGGTTTTGCGCACCATGTATGTAAGTATAAATGCTACTGATAGGGTGGGAATTATCATGGCAACACCCAACACGCGCCACTCCATCATCCAACAAGTATCTTTAAGTAACCAAAGCGGTATGTGCAGGTTTTCTATTTTGCGTAAGGAATATTTACCCTGCATTTTTATTTATTAAAAAATATATCGGCAATGGTGAAGATAGAAAAAACTAAACTGCCTATGCCATTAACGGTACCAAAGGCTAAATTAACTTTGCTTAAATCGGTTGGTTTAACTAAACGATGCTGATAGATTAGCAAGCCTATGAAGCAAGCTGCACCCATCCAATAAATAAAACTAAAGTGCCCTTGTATGCCAACGGTAATAATTAAAAGCGCGGTTACCACATGCACCACTTCTGAAAACTTTAGCGCGCGTTTAATGCCCAACCATGCCGGTATAGAATTTAAATTATGTGCTTTATCAAACTCGGCATCGGGGAGGGCGTAAATAATATCGAAACCACCGCTCCAGGTAAAAACTACAAACGATAATAAAACGGGCAACAAACTAAAGTGACCTGTTAAAGTTAAATAAGCACCAATGGGTGCCAAACTTAAACCTACACCCAATATTAAATGACAAAGTGGTGTAAAGCGTTTGGTGTAACTGTACCCTAAAATTACAAGCAATGCCACAGGCGATAAATAAAAACAGATTGAATTGATAAACCATGTGGTTGTAATAAACGCCACCGAACAAATAATGGTTAACAACAAGGCTGATGTTGGACTAATTACACCCGCAGGCACTTCGCGGTTTTTGGTGCGGGGGTTTAGGGCATCAAATTTTCTATCTATATAACGGTTAAAAGCCATAGCTGCACTGCGGGCAAACACCATGCACAAAATCATGTAAATAAAAACAGTAGTATTAAACTTGCCAATTTGCTTATATGCCAACAAAAAACCAATTAAGGCAAAGGGCATAGCAAACACGGTGTGACTAAATTTTATAAGCGACAGATATTGGTTTATTTTTTTAAACATATATTATTCTTTAAAAATAAAAATAATTGTGATAAGATAAAGAACCGGTATAGAACTTAACACCAAGGCAAATACCACCGGATGATGCCATTTGGTAGGCATTTGAAATTGGGTGCGCCTAAAAATTACAAATACCGAACAGATGATGCCCCCAATGGCGCAAAACATGCCCCATTTTATTACTGAGATGGATATACAAGATAGAGCGGCTAAAGCTCCAAAAAATAATGCTAAGTTGGTGAAGAGTTTTCCTATACTGATTTTCATTTTATCATTTGCTCACTAACGTTGTTGCAGCAATAAGCGGGGTTGCGGTAACTATGCCGGCTTCGTTTATTTGCTGCAAGTAAACATCCTGCAGGTTATTAATTAAATCTGCCTGAAAAGGCATTTGTACTTTTATGTAATTATCGGTAAAGCCGTGTATAAAACCATTTTTATTTTCGGCTTCGAACAACACTTTGCGTGTGCTGCCTATGTGCTGTGTGTAAAAATCGCGTTGTTTTTTGGTAGATAAGATGCGCAGCATTTTGTTACGCTCTTTACGTACAGGTATAGGCACTACGCCTTCAAGCGCAATGGCATCGGTATTTGGGCGTTCGGAATAGGTGAACACATGCAGATACGAAATATCCAAGGCATTAATAAAATTATAGGTTTCTAAAAACTCGGCATCGGTTTCACCGGGGAAACCCACTATAACATCTACACCAATGCAAGCGTGTGGCATGGTTTGTTTTATACGAGCTACACGCTCAATATAAAGCTCGCGCATGTAACGACGGCGCATTAATTTTAGCATGGTGTTGCTGCCACTTTGCAAAGGCACATGAAAATGCGGAACAAATTTATTTGATTGCGCAACGAAATCAATAATCTCATCTTTCAACAAATTAGGTTCGATGGATGAAATACGGAAACGCTCAACGCCTGCTACTTTATCTAATTCTTTTATGAGGTCTAAAAAAGTTTCTTGTCTTTTTTCGGTATCCGATGTTTGCGTAAAACCAAAGTCGCCAATGTTTACACCCGTAAGTACAATTTCTTTAATGCCTTGTGCGGCAATTTCGGTAGCCTGTGCAAGCACATTGCTAATGCTATCGCTACGGCTTTTGCCACGCGCTAAGGGAATGGTGCAGTATGAACACGTATAATCGCAACCATCCTGCACTTTTAAAAACGAGCGAGTACGGTCGCCGGCAGAATAAGACGAAATAAATTCGTTAGTTTCATCGATTTCGCAACTGTGCACCTCAGCATTTTCGGTTTTAGAAAGATGCTCTACATAGTGCGGCAGGTTAAATTTTTCTTTAGCACCAAGCACTAAATCAACACCGGGAATTTGACCAATTTCGTTGGCTTTTAATTGAGCGTAACAACCAATAACAGCCACAATTGCCTGTGGCGAAAGTTTTTTTACGTTGCGTATAAGTTGTTTACATTCTTTATCGGCATTTTCGGTAACAGAACAGGTGTTTAGCACATACACATCTGCCTCGGTTTCAAAATCTACTTTGGTGTAGCCTGTGTTTTCGAACTTACGGGCAATGGTAGATGTTTCGGCAAAATTTAATTTGCAGCCAAGGGTGTGAAAAGCTACTTTTTTGCCATTTAAAATCATGGGCGCAAAAGTACGAAAAACATGGTGGTTTTGCTTAAAAAAATAAGATGTTTTATACATTATTTAAACAAGAATAAAAAGAAATATATGTTTTTTTGCCCTAAGATTTAGGGATTAGAGGGGAAAACCCACAGCTGTAATCAGCAAAGATGTGTAACATAAAGCCTGAGGCTTGTAACCAAGCAGAATGTCCAAGTGATTATTAATAAAGGATTTTCCTTTAAATATGGCTGAGGTAAGTGATAACTCATATTCGCCACTTTTTTGTACTTTTGCTGCCTAATTGAATTCAAACAACATGAAACAAACCTTCGTATCTAATAGTCAGGAATCGACGAGGATGTTTAAAAGTGATTTTTTAGAAATGTTTTCTAAAATACATTTTATAACCCCTTTAATTCTTTTTGTGCCTGTGGTAGGCTATTTTATTTATAAAACCTTTTTTGTTTTTCATGTAGCGGTGCTATTGGCTATTGCCTTATTTGCATTGGGCATATTTGCTTGGTCGTTAACCGAATATATAATGCACCGTTTTTTGTTTCATTACCACCCAACATCCAACTTTGGTAAAAGGGTACACTTTATATTTCATGGCGTGCATCACGATTATCCTAACGACGCCAAGCGTTTAGTTATGGCACCGGCAGTTAGTATACCACTTGCGTTTTTATACTATTATTTATTTTGCGCTATTTTGGGTGTAGAAAACGTAGCGCCTTTTTTTAGCGGGTTTGTATGCGGGTATCTTTTTTATGATATGACACATTATGCCATTCACCACTTTCAGTTTAAAAACGGTTTGTGGCAAAAAATTAAAATGCACCACATGGTGCATCATTACAAAGATGATGAAAACGGGTATGGGGTAAGTTCTAAATTTTGGGATATTATTTTTAGAACCGATTTTAAAAAGCAAAACAACAAGCCTACCGTTTAATGACCGATATTAAAAACATTACCATAACCGACCCGGTTTATAAAGAAAAAACAAGCTACAATTTTATTGAACGTTTTTTTATAAAACTCCTTAACGATAAGCGCGATATGGCGTTTATTAAATTGTGTGGTTTAATTTTTTGTACTACCGTACCCTTTGCCGTTTATCTTTTTATACCGGGTAACTTAAACTGGTGGCTGGTACTTATTTACTATGCGTTTAACTTTGGTGTGCTAACAGGTTCATTTATTCTAATGCTACACTTAACATCGCACCGCCCGCTATTTAAAAAAGAATATAAATGGATGAACAACATTATACCCTGGGTAATTGGTCCGTTTTTTGGCGAAACACCTGAGTCGTATTTTGCACACCACTTGGGCATGCACCACGCCGAAGAAAATATGCCGACCGATTTAAGCAGCACCATGAAATATCAGCGCGATAGCTTTAGCGGTTTTATGCATTACTATTATGTATTTATTGTAAGTGGCATTTACGATTTAGCTGCTTATTTAAAAAGAAAAAACCGCATGAAAATCAGGAAGGATTTTTTGGCGGGCGAAATTTCGTTTTGGATAATTGCCATTGCATTATTATTTTTTTAATTGGAAAGCCAGTTTGTTTGTGTTTGTTGTACCTGTGTTTGTGGTTCGTTTTTTAATGCTGGCAGGCAACTGGGGTCAGCACGCGTTTATTGACAAAAGCAAACCAAAAAACAGTTACGTAAACTCCATTAACTGCATTAATGTGGGCTATAACCACAAATGCTTTAACGATGGTTACCACATTATACATCATTTAAAACCTGCCATGCATTGGTTGGAGTTGCCTGATGAGTTTTTAAAAAATTTAGATAAGTACACCACCGAAAATTCCATAATTTTTGAAGGCATAGATTTTTTTATGGTGTGGTTTTTTTTAATGACAAAAAATTACAAAGCCCTTGCTAAGCACATGGTAATTGTAAATCCTAACATTACTACGCAGGAGCAAGCCATAGCCTTTTTTAAAGAGCGTGTGCAACGCATTGATGTAAGCGGTTACACTACGCCGCAACCCGGCAATGCAAAATTACAAACGGCGTAGTTTGTATTTACTCCAAAATTAATACAGAGTTTGTTTATACTATTGCTTGCGATTAGGCAAGTAATCGGTCATTCAAAATTTTAAACATGAAAAAAGCAATCTTAGTTTTAGCTGCTATTATTTTAACGGCAAGTGTACAAGCGCAAACAAACCCTACTTATAAAGTAATAAAAAAAATTAGTGTAGCAGGCGATGCCGGTTGGGATTTTTTAACGGTAGATGAGGTAGGGCAGCATTTATTTTTATCACATGGTAATGTGGTAAACGTGGTCGATTTAAAAACTGATAAAACCATTGCTACTATCGAGGATACAAGAGGCGTGCATGGCATTGCCATTGCTAACGATGTAAATAAAGGGTTTATCACCAACGGAAAAGATACATCGATAACCGTATTCGATTTAAAAACTTTTACTGCGCTGGATAAAATAAAAATAAAAGGTTTAAACCCCGATGCCATTTTGTACGATGCCTTTACGCACCATGTGTTTAGCTTTAATGCCAAGAGCAACGATGCTACCGTTATTGATGCAAAAACAAATAAAATTATTGAAACCATTAAATTTGATGGTAACCCCGAAGTTGCCGTTACCAATGGTAAAGGCGCCATTTACGTAAACATAGAAGAGAAAAGTACGATAGTTGTAATTGATGCAAAAACCTTAAAAATAAAAAACACCTGGAGTTTAGCACCCGGTGAAGAACCAACCGGCTTGGCTATAGATGCTAAAACAGATAGATTGTTTTCGGTGTGTGCCAATAAATTAATGGTGATTGTTAATGCCGAAAACGGAAAAGTAATAACTACGCTGCCTATTGGAGAAGGCACAGATGGAGTAGCTTTTGATGAACAAAAAAAATGCGCTTACTCAGCCAACGGAGAAGGAACAATTACCGTTGTGAAAGAAGAGAATGAAAATACATTTAAAGTGCTTGAAACGGTTGCCACACAAAAAGGTGCGCGCACTATTGCTTTAAATAGTACCACACACCAATT
>Ga0206843_10262_pt1 | contig 13336 bp, 9 predicted proteins | sample Alteio_BWOrgCont_21_FD_152869 | JGI IMG/M metagenome (GOLD analysis project Ga0206843, IMG submission 152869) | Enriched cells from forest soil in Barre Woods Harvard Forest LTER site, Petersham, Massachusetts, United States -... | ecosystem: Environmental > Terrestrial > Soil > Temperate forest >...
AGTAATAGCATCCGCAAGTTGATATCTTTCATAACGTTTGGCTTTGATGTCAAAAGTAAAATCAGCAATTTGTTTAAAGTGATGATTGCTACGCAGATACGGAAAGCCAATAATTACTTGGTTAGTGGGGAATATTTGTTTAGCCATGCTGATGGCTGCTATTAAGTCTGTATCGCCGGATAAAATAACGGCTGTGTCGCATGTTTTGTCCAGAAACAATTTCAATAGATAGCAAGCGATATTTATGTCTGTTTCTTTTTCTTCGTGAACAAAATAACTTGTTTTACAGTTCCGGCAATAGGCGTTTTTTCTTTTAAAATTACCGAGGACAACATTGACACCGGTTGACTTGAGAGCATCTATGTACAGCAAATGGCGGTTAACTACGCTCTTATCAGCTTGATGTCTTGCCAGAGCCGAAAAATAGTAAATGCCTGCAACTGCCGAGCCTTTGTCAAAGTAAGGCAGGTCGGTTAAAAGGCTTTCGCAAAAACGTCTATAATCAAGCCATTTACATGCTTTGCTTTCTGCTTAGCCAGAGCGGCTTTCATTGAATGATAGACGTTAAATCCGTCAATCAAAAACTTTCAAAAGTCCCCCTCAAAATAAAAATCCCTAGGTTGGCTTTCGCCCTCCCAGGGGGCCTCAAAGCGTACTCTGAGGGTAGATGAACAAATCATATCATAAGTATTCGGCATTGCTATATACCTAAATCTTAATATTCTATAGAGTTCGCCGTATTTTCGATGAACATTATAGGGCTTTATTTAGTGGCAGTTGTTGGGACAGGCAAAAACGAATTAACTCTTTGCCGGCATTGGTAGCTTTGCAAAAGTTGCCTGTTTTATCGATAGTTATCAAACCTGCACTCAATAGAAAATCTAACCATTTTTCAAAACTCCATTTTTCAAATATGTCTGGATAATTTGTTTTAGCACGGTCGAAAATTAAACGTACTCTCGGAATGGGAAGATTGCTGCCGTGCAATGCAAACATAAGTTCTAATTGCGAACCGGTAGCTTGATGATATGCCAATAACAAATATCCATAGATAAAGGAAGACATCGACGCATGTTTACTCTTTGATAAAGAGACAACCGGTAAAGAGATGCGCCTGTAAGTGAAGGTCTTACTTGATATTTGCTTTACCAATAAAATAAAGCCACGGCTGGAAGCTGCTGGCCATGATGTAATTTGGGCAGGCGATAAACCTGACCCTGGCGATAGCCTAATTCAACCTCGACTTTGGTTTTTGTTCACGCCATATTATTAGGCGTGGTTAATAGGGCACATACAGCGGCCAAATCTTTAGGCAAACGAGTAAAACTTTTCCGTAGACAAAAACGGTGGGGTCAAGAAAAACTCGCGGCAGAAGCAGGTATAGATAAGGCTTACTTGGTAAGTTTTATCTTCTTTTGTCTTTGTCAGTGCGGACTAATTGTTCCGACGCGCCTGTCTGCCTCGGCTTCGCACCAAATTTGGAGCTCAACTAATTCAGCTCTGTCGAACATTTGGTCGAATATCTTTTTCGTTGGCAGATACCTAATTAAAACCATCGTATTTTCGTAAGTCGGAAACTTTTCGTCCAGCCCATATCCTTGGTATTGTTCCGGTATCACAACGCTAAAAAACGAAGGTTTGGGCTCGACGGCTTGAAAATACCGGACTACACAAGCTTGTTCATCAAAATGAGCCGAAGGAATGTTTTCGTTTATCCATTTTTCAATATCTGAGCGAAGTTCTTCACTTACCGTAACCTGTAATATCGGGTCCATCTGTACATGCATCCTCATTTGCGCTAATGAAATTTAATCACGGGTATTTTAACACGCCGCAAGCGCAACAAAGGATTGCCGCCACTTTCTGAAAAAGAAGTAATGGCCTTTGGGGGCACCTCACAGATTATTTCGGCAGAGAGAAAACATGCAAAGGCTAGAAAGCCCCGAAAGGCTCGCGGCATCCTTCCGCGAAACCAGTTGAATCCTCTTCTTTGACAAACACCCAGCAGGTCTCCGAAAAGCGGAAATCCGTTTTCAACCGCCGGATCATTTCCTCAGACTCTGTTCCTGAGCACAGTTACCCGATACATATTTTGTCCTTCTTGTTTACTTGGGGATGGAAACAGAATTGTGCACGAGTGTTGCAGGGCGGGCCGACGGCTTCAGCTATCGGCCGCCCCGAGGTTGGTGTTGTCATCCGTGACATAGTGGAGTTGTCCTAACTGACGCGGCGGCGCTGTTAGTTGATGGGGTCGACCTCACCATCCTGGCTGACGCCATAGCACTGGAAATACACATCGTCGTGCCCCGCCAAGCGGTTGAGAATCATCAAACCCGAGCGGGTTTGAGAATAATCATTGGCGTGGAGGATCACGATAACGTAATACGTACGCTTTTCATAATAGAAGTGCTCGCTGGACACACAGGGCAGCTCGATAAGCGGGTGAAATCCCGCGCTGATTGGCGTGATGATGGACACTTCTTCATCCTTGAACTGGTGGAAGACCTTCCTTGCCTTCACGATGTGCTCAGCACCTCCAGGCAGCAGAGTGATGATGGGCGCCTCCTCACCGCTTAAGTGGGGGAAGGATTTCATCGATTGCTCGATGTGGTCTCCAGAGAGCAGAATAAGCAGTTTGGCTTGCCGCGCCCAACGACGGTGGGGACCATCTGAAGTAGCGGAGCAAAGCTGGCTCTGAGGGGTGCGATTCGGGGGATTATTCTCAATGCGGAAGCTGACCTCCAGATGTCCACCCCGCTCCCAGCAGCAGTCCTTTTCCCAAACGGTGGTGTACGGAGCACTGTACTCTCGGTAGAGGCAGGCACCCCGTCTGCGGGTTTCCGCACGGATATCCTTCGCAAAGGTACGATTGATCCAGTAAGCGGTGTTGCGAAAGCGCCGCATCAGCATGTTGGGCTTCATGACCGATCCTTTCATGATTGCTTGGGCTTGTTGATTGTTGTTCGAAATCAGCCTTCTGTGTGTTCCAGCGTCAAAATTCCACTGCACCACCGAACGATGGCACAGCGGTAACTGTTTTTTATGCTTAAACCCTTTGTAGGGTTATATTTTCCTCGTGACGCAAGAACAATACTGACACCATAACTTATAAATTTGGTGGTAGTAAAATCAATACCCGCCCCTGATACCGACAATTGCCCAAAAAGCACACCTGCTGCTTGATAACAAGTTTTCGCTCAAAAATCAGGATGCAAAAATTAGAAAATTTTCGCGTTTATTTGGTTAATTAACGGTCATTTGCTGGTATCGAAATTAGTGACTATTAGCACTAGATCATATTCGTTGCTCCTTAGACTTATTGTCGTCCACGTTATCATGGAATAAAAAAACCCAAGAAAAGAACGAAGTACCAAGAACAGGAGACGCCGCTTGGTTGCGTCGCCCGTTCTTGGTACCTGCTCTCATATAACACCTCAGAGACTCGATTGCCGGGTGCTGTTCGACGGCGCGGTGCCGCCCGGTGCAAATTCTATTGTCCAGCCTCTTGCGTACTTTTGAGGTCATGCCTCATTTTGGCGGCAAGAGCGCCGTCTGGATCAAGGTCAGGATTTTTCTGGATGGCGTCTAGCACCTCTTGAAAGATTTTTTCGGCTTTATTCCGGTTCTCCTCCAGAACCGCAATGTATAAATTAATGCGGTCAAAGTCTTGTAAGAGCTGTGCTGCATCAAGGTTGTCCGGGTCCTTCTCCAAGACGGCGGCGATTTCTTCCGCCTGGCTTCGATAGCCCTGCAGATATTTCTTATCATCAGCGGGGAAATGCAGATACAGCACCCCCAGGTTACTCTTGAGCAGCAGCACGAGCCTAGGATCCGGAGGATCCATTTTTTGGGCTGCCGCGATAGCGCGCTGCCAGAGCGGAATACCCAGAGAGAGCGCTTTCTGGCGGTCCTCCTCAGGCTTGAAGGGGTGGTTGTCAAAAACTTGTCCGCACTGCATCTGAAAGATGTCCACTACAAGAACGTAGTGATCCTGCCGCAACTTTTTGAACTGATTCAGCGCTTCTGGGGGGATCTGCTTGAGCAAAGCCGTGTCGATCTCCGCGATGTTCGACTCCAGCTCTGCAATTCGCTTCTCCCAGTCACCCTTGTTGCGGGCATCTCGGGCAGCGGACAGGGATGCCGCGAAGATCTCCACTAACATGGAGTAGTGCTTTTTGAGCGCCAACTGCAGTTGAAGTTCATCCGTCTCGGAGTTCCGGTGACTGAGAGCGCCTTCCAAAAGCCGGACCATCGATTTAAGTCCATCAATCGCCCTCTTCCAGTCCTTCTTATCAGCAGACTCCTGAGCAACGGAGAGGGACTTGACCGCCTGCTCGATCAGCTCCCTCTCGCGCGAGGCCATCGCGTCTATACGTTCGTATAAACGATGGAGCGTGCCGCTCTGCTCCACAGAAAGAGGCTTGCCTAACTGCGCCATCCGGTCAGCGGCCGCGCGGGCGCGCTTCACGAGTTGAAGTGCTCTTAAGCGCGTAGACAGTCGTTCCTGCTCTGGATCGCGCAGATGTTGACGAAACAGTCCTTCCGCTTGCTCTGCCAGCGTTGTTGTCTCGAGAAAGAGCTGCTCCCCCAGAAGGAGCTTAAGCTCCGTGATTTCAGTTGCGGAGTGTGGCAACTGCAATTCGGACTCCAGAAGCAGCTCCGTCAGCGCCAAAATTGAAAGCGCTCCATCCCAGTTCTTATTCTTAGCCGCCTGTTTGGCGGCAGCAGCGGAGCGAGTTGCTTGCGCCACCAGATCGGATAGAGTATGACTCGGCTGCGCCTTAGCGATGGGAAGTCGCGGCAGCTCGACCCTGCTGTGCTTCTCCTTCGGGAGCGGGGCGGCGCTATTTCCGACCCAGAAGAGCACAACAACTCCCACCGCGAGCAGCAGCAGTATGCATGCCAAAAAACGCTTCGTCCAGAATGGCGTGGATTGCGACTTACGAATCGTGCGGACCATCGGTGACTCCTTGTTCGTGATCGACCTAAGGCACTCTCCTCCCGGCATAATCGAAGCCCGTCCTTCCCCATCTCTCTCACGAGAAACAAAGAAAGACTAAAAACAATAGACTTCAAATCAATTACATATGCCAGCGGGAGACCAAAAACTTCGCATTTACCCTGTCATTTTTGCCATGCTTAAAACAACATTCGCCACCTGAATTGTTAAGAGGTTGGTAATTAGCTCTCCAGCCATATGAAAGGCACAAGAGCGGCTCTTTTTCTGTAAAGCCTCCGGAAGATTAAATTAGGTCTTGATAGCTAATGTACGTTTTGAACAAAATTAAATGGCTATTTACAATTAGCGCGGTTACTCTTTTCGTTAATTTGTTGATGCACAATACCTTTCCCGCATTGCCTCTTTAAATCATAAACACTAGTTAGCACACTCGCGCTAGCCGCTTAACATAACGATTAATATATAAAACCAAAATAATTGGCGCCTTTAACTCGGCGCGAGATTATCCCCTAAATGGAACCCTTGAAAGCAATGAAAGTGTAATATCCAGCCTGAATTCTTGCGTTTGCGACACAGTTTGTATTTCTTAAAAGTGTTAGGTTCTTGCTGACAAGCTTTTTAAACTGATACTGTATAGTACCGTCTTAAAACCACTGCCCCGAGGACAGAACATCCCCAGAATACCCAATAAAACGGACTCGGGACAACACTTTTTTGGGTGTTCTTTGCAACCGCTTGAACAATCTTCAATGCCAAAGGCAGAAAGGCAAATTGACATGAGTAAGCGCAGCGATAGTGAGCTCGCCTGGAGAAGGGCGAAAAGATGGCAAAGCGAACAAGGTGGAGATGCCTCAGCCAACCAAGGCAGCATCGCACCTCAGTTCGTCCCGGAGGAGGGATCGGACGGAAAACCAGCCCAGGGGCTGATTGAGGATGTGCTACCAGTGGAGGGGACACCAAACATGAAAGCGCAGTTGCAGACAGCCGGCAACGCCTCGACCGTTGCTACCCCTGCGTCGCAGTCGCAGATCGCAATTTCGCCTATTCCTGGCGATTCATCTACGATCGTGGTCGGCAGCGGAGAAACGATCGTGCTGGCGGGAACCGGGGGAAGGAATATCAACGTCCTGCAAGACGGCATTTGTCAGCTTGCTCCCGCCATAGGTAATACCAATCCCGACACCGAGATGGCGGGAACTGTAATTGTCAATCCGCGTGGACAGTTCTATGTTCTGCCCCAGGCGCGGGCTATGAGCGATAAGATCCACATCGCCTCCTCTCCGCTTCTCTCCCCTTCCTCTGAGCCGACTAATGTACAGACCAGAATGTACGGTGTGGATCAAAGGGGCTTGCTCTTTATCGAGCGCGAGGGTATTCTCCAGGTCGGCAAGCTGGAACTTGACCCAGGCACTCTGGTCTATGCCTACCTTGGTCAAGGCAACCCTACCGACGCAGTGGTTGCGCCCTATGCTTGCAGGGTTTTCCATTGTCTCGACTCTGAGCGCAGCCATGTTCGGATCACCGCTGAACCTGGTTGCGTCACGTTTGTTAGTGGTGGTCCGAACACCACGGTGTTCATGGACCGACATTCGTTTGTCGTATGCACCCGACAGGTGCATGTCGAAACGGCGGAGGCAGCCTGGTTTGAAAAACACCGACCACCGCTTGCCGGTTCTGACGAGGTGGTGACATCGGTCACAGTTACAGTCGAGGGATCGGCTCGTTCGACGCAGCCGGACAACGTGAACAACTCCACCCAGCAGATCACGCTGGAGGAGGGAACGGTTTACCGGTGTGACGACGTGCTCGATTTCACTGAGAGGTGGGAGACTGCGGGATTTTGCATCGACCCGCGGACAGTCATTCTGTCCCTGGAGACGGCGATTTCGAAATGTGAGGGAGAGAAGCCACAGGGGCACAAACCCGCTTATGTGGCGGCTGCCAGACCAATGTTACTGAGCGCAGGTGTCCTGAGTAATAAGACGTCAGGATTGAACCACCGCGCGCCTGCTCCTCCGTCCCCGGCACCATCAGCACCAAGTGCCCTTAGTCCGGTTCGTTCCGCTGCTACTCCTCGACCCTGGCAAGGAGATGTGGAGGCGAGTCGCTCAGGGGTAATTCGTAGTCCACGTGTGAGCGAGGTTGCCGATTTTTCGGATCGCGCAACACCTGCCACTGCCCTGCAGTCGGCAGCAATCGTCGTCGATTCCTCGGATGAAGGTGCCCCTCTTCCGGGAACTACTACTCCTGCAACCGTCCTAAAATTGGAGGCTCCTGCAATCAATTCCTTAGCCGAATGCACCGTTCTTCGGGGACCTACTATTCCTGCGGTTGTCTTACAGTCGGCAGCACACGCGGTCGAAAACACTGTTGCGCCAAGAAGGGTCGTGATCGAAATCTGTCCTGGCAGCAACAGTAAGGAAGCTCCCTTTGAACCGCGGTCCCATCTGCGCAACATCCACTACAAGGTGCCTGCGACTGGGTGCATCCGGGCAAAGGGTGCGAGTAATTTGGTAGAGGTATTAGCGGACGCAACGGTCTGCCTGGTACCTGCGTCCGACGCCGCGGAGGTCCTGTTGCACCCGGGAGCGACTCTCATAGAGTGCGAGGGGTGCGACTGGAACAAGGTGAAGCAGGTTTGATCAGAAGAGGGAGGGGCCCACACGACTGTGTGAACCCCTCCCCTCCTCTGCGACGAGCGGGACAACTACACGGACAAGCCACCGTATGCTTCTTCCGCCTTCGCACTTTTTCTTTTTGCGCCGTCGCGCCATCCTCGGTAAACTTTATTATTTCTCTATTCCGATTGCCTGTGCTTCCTTCCGTAATGAATCCATTACCCATGATCTGGCCAGCACACCGTAAGGCATGCGCTTGTATTCAGCCACGCGCAAAAGTAAATCCATCATTTCAGCGTCTGATCTAAAAGCAATAATGCCGCGCTCAATTACTCTTTGCCTGGCAGCGGCCCGGCCTCTTTCAAAGCGTTTTTGTGTTTCGGCAGAGCGCCTAATTTTTGTTGCCATAATTATTTTTCCTTTTCAAATAATTCACGATAAGGTTTTGTAGCGTCGCTAGCATGAAACATATGATCATGTCCGTGTGGTAAATATTCAATTCCCACCTCAAGTAACCGACCTGTCGATGTCCAACCCACTACCATAATGCGATCGTTACCGCTGACACTTGGTTCAAGGTCAAAATCTTTGCCGGTTGCGTAGACCTCATCAGCCTCCTGCTCGGTAATTCCGTGCTTGTCTAAAGACTCATAGTTATAGGTGATTTTCACCACTGGCTATCCATATCCCTTTGTTGAACAGTGTATAACATGGTGCAACCATAGTCAAGAGACAATAGCAAAAAAAACTGCTCGAGATTAGGGTAATCGCCTCTTCTGCTGCCCATCTGCACCTGCTCAATGCAAACCCGCAGCCGTGCGATTGAAGCAGGGTAGAGCGTTAGCAACTGGTTAGTTGCCTCAGCCCAATGGGCAAGCGCTGTGTATACTCTTCGATCTTGAAGCGCCTCAGTCTCCTCCTCGGGACATAGTTCTTCTGCCACAGCTACACCTGGCGGCAGAACCGTGCCAAGCATGTCATTGCAGCGATCTAAAAGCTCATCGGCTTCTTTCGCCGATCTCGACAGACTGGCGATTAGATCGACATAATGCCCACCCACAAGCGCTGTCTTGACGCTAGCTAAAGCCTTAGCGGCGGTAACGTAGTTGTTAAAAAACGCGAAAGCTTGGTCTTGGTGCCTAAGCAACCAGGTTATACCTGGCGGCCTGTTAGTAGCCAAGCCCAACGGCCCTGGCATAAATTGTCGGGCAATCATTTCCAGAAAATCCATGGGTCCTCCTTTGCGAAACTTGAAAGGGCGATTGCTAAAAACCGAACCCTGGTGGCGACTAAGCACCACCCGGGCCGGCTTCTGGCTTGCCAGAACAACTTTCACAGCCTTGCTTGCAAGAGCAGGGCTTGCAGAGCGTCCCCCAGGGCGAACGCAGTTCGTTTAATTTCCGCCGGGTCACCAGCCTGCTGGGCAGCCCACCACAAGCGGACCGCTTGCAGAAGATCGTCAGCCTCTGCCCAGGAAAGCAGCCGTGCCAGGACCGGCAATGGATTATCGGCAACCAGCAGATCGGCCATTTGCTTCATGGATGACAGAAACGCTGCCTCCCAGCTCAATTGCTCGCCGTCGCGTTCGGCTTCTGGGGTGCGCTGGAGTGCCCTGTAGCGGACCCAGGCGGCTTTTGCCGCATCGACAGGACGAAGCGGGCCACTGATTCCGGCCCCCTGGCCCAGATTTCTGCCCAGACGCGCGAACGCTATTCCCTCGTCCCGCAGTCCGCTTTGTTTGAGATGATTGGTTGGTCCAGACAATCCCTTAATATTGTCCAGGATCTGTCCGACCATGATCCAAAATTGTTGTGGACCTTCTTCCACAATTCTCTCCTCTTGGTCTTGAGTTATTTGGTTTAGTTTTGAGACCGGCCCGAAGCAGCACCGTGCGGCACCCCCCCGGGCCGACTTCTCGACAAGAGACATCACTCGGGTAGCAGCTCGTCTTGCAAGCGCAATGCCCCCCGGATGATCCGCACCATTTCTCCGGCGGTGAATGGCCGCGGATTGCCTTTCTCGTCGATGTAGCTTGACACGTCCATTCCCGCCTCCCGCATAAGAGCAATCATTTCGTCGAATGACGGAAGCTCATCCTCCGAGTTGTCCGCCTGATCAACCTGGCCGAACGCCGCGTCGAGATCGTCAACGCAGGAGCTCACGCCTAGGTTACCGTGTTCCCTCAAATAATCCAGGGCGGCTCCTAGAGAGAGCCCATCCACCTTCACAATAATAGGAACAGCGTTGGCTGGCGTCCCGGCATCGGCTGCTTCAGTGTCTTCTTTTTCTTTCATCAATTTTCCTCTGGAAAGGTTTATTCTGTGCGCAGCGACAACCAGGCACAGACGTCTGGTAATGCTCGACTTACCGTTTCAGATATAGATTTCTCTGTCCTCGCAACGAGCGAAGTCAAAGAATTCATTTTGGTCCTTTTTTTAATGGGGTAGAGGGTTTTCTCTTATCTACGGTAGTGTCGAACTCTATCTAAACATGACAAATCTCTCTAAGCTAAATCAAGCTTGATGTACCTATGTGGCGCCGGACAGAGCGGCTAGCATAAAAGGCAGAGTTGCTTGACAACAACTCCTCTACCGGAGGGGCTGACTGTTTTATGACACAGTTCTTATGTGCTCTTAGCATGATCAATAGTTGCTTTACAATTGCGCTAACCTCCGTCAACATAGGTGGATGAATAGAAAACACGAAGTTTTGATTGGTCCATATCGCAGCGGCAAAAGTTGGCTCTTGCTTGAGCGAGCCTTAAAGCATTGCTTAGAGAGAGCCCAGGATGCCAAGTCTGGCTTGAATAGCGAAACTATAATTATCGTGCCGTCACAACGCTATCGTAAATTAGTAGAAGACCGACTAAAGAGTCTGATTAACAAACAAATAGATATAGAGTCTTCTGACAATGGCGACATTCCGAGAGCAGAGATCTCCGGTTTGTGGGGCTTGAAGATTCTTTCTTTTTACCAATTTTGTCAGACTAATTTATTGCAAGCAGGAATTTTTGCCAAGCTATTACCCGATGCAGCTAAAGGTGTATTGCTAGCAGCGGTTTGCAATCAACTCGTAGAAACAGGCAGAATATATAAACTAAAGTCAATCATAAATACAGCGGGCGCGCAAGCATCAATACTGGCTTTATTCGACGAATGGCAAAGAGCTGGATATGCGTCTAGCGACATTTTAAAGAGAGTACAAAAAGCAAACAGCGGTGAAGTCAACGATCATAGGGGAGAATTAGCCGAGATTTATAGCGCCTACGAGAACGCTATGAGCGAACTGAATTACATTGATCAGCATGGTTCGGTTTTACAGCTGACTGATTTTTTAAACAACAAAAAGCAGATAAAACGGCTGAGCAATTTTATTGCGGTTGACGGTTTTGACCGTTTCAACTCTATGCAATTAGACCTATTAAAGGCGCTGAGCAAGCATGTAGAAGAGCTCTATATTTCTTTCGATTATGAAAAGCCGCAGAATAATTTGTTCGAAGAATATGAATGGAAAGTACGCAGTTATGATCAAATAAAGGCGCACTTAGCCGAGTCTTTCGAATTTAAACCAATTGCGAAAAAAGTGGAGGAGGAAAAAGTCCCCATAGAAACTTTAATTGCCAGCGATCGAATAGCTGAAATGGCTATAATTGCCGGGCGCATTAAGTCAGCCATTCTTTTCGATAAAATAAATGCAAATGAAATAGTAGTTACAGTCCGCAGTCTTTCACTTTATAAATCGGCTATAGAAGCGGCTTTTAAAGATGCTGGCGTTGAATACCATATAGACGATCCTATCGGTATAGAAGCACTGCCTATTATTCGCTTTATTATGTCTTTGTTAGCATTGGCGCAAGATGATTTTAAGCGCAGGCAAGTAATTGATTGCTTACGCAGTCCATATTTTTGCGCGCAAGCTTTTGGTTTGAAAAGCAGCAGCATCGAGCGATTAAATGAGCTTTCTCTCAAAAGAAAAGTCGTAGCAAGTAGAGAACAATGGCAGCAAGCTCTTGAAAGTGAGCCGGCATTGAAAAAAATAACAAATGCAGTTTTTGATACCCTAAGCCAACCTGACTCAATTGCTGCGGTAATAGATTATGTAAGCTGGGTAGAAGATTTAATAGACAAAGTATTGGATTTATCCGCTATAGATGATTATTTGGAGCCACTATCTGTCTGGAAGCAAAAAGAAGCATTGGCCCAGTTTAGACGACAGCTTGCTCATTTAATTCAAGAAGAAAATATACTAAAAACACTGAAACGAGACTTTAGCGTTTCGTCTTATCATGAGCGCTTAAGCAAACTGATTGAGAAAGCGAATTTTGCTCCCCCGCCGCTTGCCTCGAATCAAGTGTTAATCGCCAGCGCAGAACTCGTACCCAACCGGAAGTACAAACAGATTTATTTGGCTGGTGTTTTAGAGGGGGAATTCCCTGCCATCAAAACTAATACAGGCTTTCTTGCTGGGCACGAATTAGAGCAATGGCGGCGTCTGGGTATATATATATATAACCCGCGATTAGAGGCTGGTTTTGAGTATGCCTTATTTGCATCATTGATCAATCGCGCCAGCGAAAAGCTGATATTGTCTTATCCGAGCATTGAAATTGGCTCAAGTAAAGATGAGCTTTTGCCTTCTTTCTTTTTTAATGCTATTAACCTAAAAGTAGAAAATGGAGACCCCTTATCTTTCGATAAATTGGAAGCATCTTTTACTTCACCGCGCAACGCACTGGCTAATAGTTTTTGGCAGGGACAAAAATCGTCCGAAGTCGGGGCAAGCAACAAATTAGAAGCCATCAAAAGTTTTATTGATAGTTTGCAAGAGAAATTGAGCTTTGCTGAAATTAGATCTAAACAGTTACTGCAAAGCCCTGTGAACGGCTATTTAGTGGATTATGTAGCTGCTTCGACAATCAAAATTACTTTGCCTGAATATTGGAATGCTGGGCAATTAAATGATTACGGTAAATGTCCATTCAATTTCTGGCTTACACGTCTGCTAAAAATCACTCCCCCTGAAGAGCCAGAAATTGGTTTGTCTATTCAAGATAGGGGTACTTTCTATCACAAAGTACTGGAGCTTTTTTATCAGAATATAATAGACAAAAAAATACCAATAAGTTTAGAGCAAGAAAAGGCGCTGCGAGAAGTCTTTAATGAAGCAATTCACGATACTTTTATTTGGCTTGAAAAAGAATCTTGGTTTAGACCAGATGAATTTTGGCAACAAGAAAAAAATGCTTTAGCTTTTCGCTTGAATAATTTCTTTACTGCCGAATTCAATCGCTTTATAAGTGACATGGGACAGTATCAGCCTTATTTGGTTGAGGGTGTTTTTGGTCCTGATAATCAGTATCCGCCGTTAACACTAAGCAAAAATGGCAAAACAATAAAAATTCGGGGCAAGATTGACAGGATAGATATAGAAACAAATAGTTTTGGTCAAAACAAAAAACTGCGTTTAATTGATTACAAATCAGGTTCAACTTTTATAAGTAGAGACGATTTTGAAAGCGGCAGAAATATGCAATTACCAATTTATGCTCTGGCTGCTGAAAAATCTATTTTGCCAGGCAGTAATGTTGACAGCTATCAATATTTAAGTATCGGTACCGGTAAAGTATTATCTTCTAAAAAACAAGATGGGATAAGCGTGCGGAACGATTTAAATTTATTGCAAGACAAAGTTTTTTCTTTTGTAGAAAATATTGAAAAAGGTGATTTTTCAGTAAAACCAAGTAATGACAAAGTTTGCT
>Ga0206843_10263_pt1 | contig 13336 bp, 4 predicted proteins | sample Alteio_BWOrgCont_21_FD_152869 | JGI IMG/M metagenome (GOLD analysis project Ga0206843, IMG submission 152869) | Enriched cells from forest soil in Barre Woods Harvard Forest LTER site, Petersham, Massachusetts, United States -... | ecosystem: Environmental > Terrestrial > Soil > Temperate forest >...
GGAAACCCGCAATATGCAGGCTGGAAATATAAGCTGGCCATTCGCGATACTTGCGGTTACATTAGTGCAAAAAGCACGTATCATCAATCTACATTTGTTCAAAATAGCGGCTCTGCTTACATTGATAGCGGACAAGTTAATCTTCCTACCGGATATTCGTTTTTAAGAGACGATAATAGTACGGGAGTTTGGCATGTTTTAGCTAATGTATCAACCACTTCTTGTACCGACCCTAATTATTCAAGTTTTCCTAATGCCAGTTGGCGTGTCGATGCTTTGGGTTTTAATTGCAACTCTACTGCGGAAAGACTTTCGGGGGGTAACAACAGTATTGATGCAGCAAGGGTAAGATCGCATAGTAACCAAAATAATAATAGAATGGGAGGAACTACGGGTTTAAAGCAGCTATCTGTAAACAACTCCTCGGTAGCTATATACCCCAATCCAAACAATGGTAGCTTTACTATAGAGCCAAGCAGTGTAACAAAACAAACCATGCAGGTTTATGATGTAAATGGTAAACTTGTATTAAGCCAAGCTATAAACGGTAAAACAACTATAGATGCAAGTAACCTAAATGAGGGTGTTTATAATATAAGCCTTATTAGTAATGAGGGCGTTATAAATAAGAGGTTGGTTATTGTAAGATAAAGGTTAGCTGATTGATTAGGAGGCTTTTTGATTGCTGCCTTAGTATCATCAATAGTTTCAAATTTTCTTCATAAAGGCTCAATAAGTTGGTGATTAAATTATAAATAAAAAGCCCAACCTACTTATTTTCAGTGGGTTGGGCTTTTTAATGAGCAATTTTAAGGATATAATAAAAAATGTTAAAAAAAGTATTATTTTTGACTAACTGAATTTTTATAACACTACTAACCTTTTTTTATGACTAAAAGACTAATCGCATCTCTCGCATTTTTTTTAACAATTAAATTACTTGTTGCAAACCCCATAACAGCCATAATGGCTGAAAAAGTAGCCGAAAATTTTTACAAACAAAATACCAGCGTAAAAAAAGTAAAACTGCAAATGGTTTTTACAGAAACGTTAAGCACTGGTACAGCAGCTTATTATGTATTTAATGTAAACAATCAAGGTGGGTTTGTTATTGTTTCTGCCGATAATGCTGCTCATCCAATAATTGGTTATTCTACAAAAAACCAGTATATAGTTCCAAATAAAAAATCGCCATTTGCTATATGGATGGGTAAACGCAAGGTTGAAATGGGTTCAATTATAGAAAGGCAACTAAACGCCAATGAAGAAATTAGCGGTGAGTGGGAAAAATATAGCACTAATAGCAATAGTAATTTAAGATTAACAAACCCAAATGCTGTTGCCACAACAAGTGTATCTGCATTGGTGCAAAGCACTTGGAATCAAGAACCGTTTTATAACGATTCATGTCCGGGTGGTTCTGTTACAGGCTGTGTGGCTACTGCCATGGGTCAAATTATGCGCTATTGGAGTTATCCGGCTCATGGCACAGGCTCCAGTTCTTATTGCGATTGTACACCTACGTTTCAAAACAGTTACGGAACTTTATATGCTAATTACGGTGCGGCTACATACAATTGGGCTAACATGCCTTTAAATATATCATCGTCAAATACTGATATTGCTAAGCTAATGCTTCATTGCGGAATAAGTGTGCAGATGGATTATTCTCCTTCAGAAAGTGGTGCTTGGGTAATTAAAAGCGATGATAGTATTTGTGCGCAAAATTCGTATGTTAAATATTTTAAATATAATGGCAGCACCATTCAAGGATTAACGCGCGCTAATTACACCGACCCAAATTGGATTGCCTTGTTGCAAAACGAATTAAACGCAGGGCGCCCTGTACAGTATGTAGGATGGGACCCCAGTCAAGGAGGGCATACGTGGGTTTGTGATGGGTACGACGTAAGCAATAATTTTGATATGAATTGGGGTTGGGGCGGAGTTGATAACGGTTTTTTTTCTATTAACAACCTAAACCCCGACGTTTTTAATTTTTCAAGTGATCACGAAGCATTAATTGGCATTCAGCCACTTTCGTTATTTGCTTCGGATGCCGGAGTTCAATCAATTATTAGCCCAATAGGGTCGTACTGTAATAGCTCGGTTAACCCTTTAATTAGTTTAGAAAATTTTGGTACAGGTACACTTACCTCGTGTACTATTAATTATTATTTAGATAATCAGGCTGTTAAAACACAAAGCTGGACGGGTTCTTTATTAAGCAATCAATCAACCAGTGTAAGTCTTTCTTCTTTTACTACAACAGCCGGAACGCATACACTTACTTGTTATACAAGCAACCCAAATGGCGTAGTAGATAGTAATGCAAGTAACGACCAATCAGTAAGTGTATTTGTAAATGGCGTAAAAGCAGCTTTTACATTTAGCCAACCATCGTTATGCTCACTTCCATCTACCATACAATTTACCAATAACACATTAAATGGAGCTACTTATGCTTGGAATTTTGGTGATGGGTCAGCGAGTAGTACAGCTCTGAGTCCGAGCCACACCTATACTGCCGCAGGCACGTATCAAGTTAAATTAGTTGCCCAAGGGCTTTCAACATGCCCGAGTGCCGATTCGACAACCTCAACTATATATATTGTAGGTGGACCACATTCATCATCGTGTACACCAATTGTATATGGCAGCACGTATTATGGCATTCTTAATTTTGCACTTAATACTATAAACAATCCATCAAGTTATGCTAACGAAGGGTATAAAGATTTTACGTGTACTAATTCAACCATTTTAACTGCCGGAAATAATTACTCGGTAACAGTTACTACAAACCCATACTATACCGAAAATGTAAAAATTTGGATAGATTATAATAATGATGGTGTGTTAAATGCAACTACTGAATTAGCCTTTACTTCTAATGCTATGATTGGCGCAGCTAACGGCGGTATTATTTTTACTCCAGCTAATGCGGTTTTAAACACGCCATTACGTTTACGTGTTATAGATGATAATTCGAGTTATATTATTTCGGGACCATGCTATAATCCAAGTTACGGGCAGGCAGAAGATTATACAGTTATTTTTAATGCAAATACAGCTCCACCGGTATGTAATTTTACAGCCAACATAACTACCATTTTACAAGGAGGAACGGTTAATTTTACCGATCTGTCTAACAATGTACCTACTTCATGGAGCTGGACATTTTCGGGAGGAACGCCTTCCGGTTCTTCAACTCAAAACCCATCTGTAGTTTATAATACATTAGGAACCTATCCTGTTAAGCTAAAAGTAAGTAACTCCTTTGGGGCAGATAGTTTAACTAAAACTGCCTACATTAATGTGGTAAGTGGTTTAAATATGTGTTCAGTAAACACAACCTCCTTATCAGCCGGAACTTTATTTGATAGCGGTGGACCCAGTGGTAATTACAATAATAACGAAAGCTGCAGTTTATTAATAGACCCGGGTTGCGCGTCAAGCATTACACTTTCTTTTCAGAGTTTTAATACAGAATCGTATTACGATGAGTTATTGGTTTATGATGGTACAAGTACAGCCGGTACATTACTGTTAACGGCCTACGGAACATATATACCAAATAGCGTTACAGCACCATCGGGCAAAATGTTTATTACCTGGGTAAGTAACTCTACTAATACATTTAGTGGTTTTCAGGCAACTTGGACATCTGTACTAAAAACCAATCAGCCACCGGTTGCACAATTTTCGCCATCATCTTTACATCCATTATTTCATACCACAGTAAATTTTACAGATAACACTACACAATTTCCGAATATTTGGAAATGGACTTTTGGCGATGGCAATAGTTCAACACTTCAAAACCCAAGTAATTTGTATTTGACTTCCGGTACAAAAACAGTAACGCTAATTGCTACCAATTGTGTAAGTACAGATACTGTACATAAAGTGCTTACTGTGCAGCAAGCACCGGCTATACAAGTATCGCCTGATACATTGAAAGCAACTGTTAATTGCAGCGATTCGGCAAACCTCTATTTAAAAATTCAAAACTCAGGAAATGGAAAATTAGCCGCATCTATTTCAGGCAGTTATTCTGATTCGGTTAATATTTTAGTGTTTACTGATAGCTACAATATAACCGATTATAACAATACTATTTTGGCGATGCAGCAGTATTTTCAAAAAGTAAAAATTACGCAGTTTAGCGGAACTACACCTACTGCTTTACAAGCCGCGTTAACTAAACAAGATGTGTTACTTTTTCCTACGCAAAACAATTATGCGTACTATTTTAGTACGCTGGCAACGGTTGTACAAAATTTTGCCAGCCAAGGCGGCATTGTTATAGTAAACGGAGACCCATACAATACTACAAAAATGTACGACATGGGTTTATTTACCGGCAATTATGCAGGCGAAGATTATAGCGGTGTTACTTTAACTGTGTTAGACACCAGTAACCAAATTACAAAAAATGTACCGCTTAGTTTCACCTCGTCTTATTACACCTACTACCACAATATAACCAATGCTAATAAAGTAAAATTAGTTACTACAAATGGGTACGATGTTGTTAGCTACTGTAATAAAGGTGCCGGTAAAGTTATTTACATGGGCTTTGATTATTATACTTATGGAAATGAAATGAGTCGTTTAATTTCTAACGCGGTAAAATATGCATTGCCTAATGGCTTATCTAAATGGATAAGTTTAAATAAGTTGGTAGATACAGTTGGCGTTTCTGCAACAGATTCTGTTTTAGTAAAATTTAAATCTGTTGGGTATAATGCGGGGCAGTACACTTCTTATATCACAGTACAATCAAACGATACAGCTCATCCGTTTATAAATATCCCCTGTATTATGAATGTGCATGGCAATGCAGGTTATTCGGCAAATCCATCAAGCTGTCTAAATTTTGGAACCGTTATGCAATATACCTCCAAGGCTGATTCTGTATTTATAACAAACACCGGATGTGATACATTAAAAATAACATCGATTATTTCAGGACTTGGTGTGTACACTAATTCTCCATCATCACTTATGATTATGCCGGGTTATACAAAAGGTGTAAATATTATTTTTAGTCCTATAAATACTGGAACGCAGTCTACCTCATTTACATTAACTACCAATATTGGAACTAAAATAATTTGTGCTACCGGTAATGTTTCGCCTGCTCCTATATTTAATGTTAATCCAAAAAACATTACTGTAAATCTATCAGCTTGCGGGTCTTCTACAACTATAGCCGTTGCAGCACAAAATAGTGGTCAGGGTGTTTTGCTTTATTCAATTCCTGGTACTGGAAATGTGGCGGCGCAGGATACAGTTAATGCCCTTATAATGACTTCTGGCGTTGACATGAGTTCACGATACCCTAATATGGTAAATGCTATCACACAAAATTATGCGAATGTAACATTAACACAACATTTGTACTCAACCCCAACTGCCTTATCAGCTGCCTTGCAAAATAAAAAGGTGTTGATTTTTCCGGCACAGTTTAGTGGCACAAATTATTATACTCAAATAGCAAGTGTGGTACAAAACTTTGTATCTAACGGTGGTATAGCTATAGTGTGCGGGTCTTATGATTTTACTACTAACATATATGACTTAGGGCTTTTTACAGGAACTTATGTGAGTTATACTTACTATGGTACTGTAAATGTACTTGATACAAGTAATAGCATTACTAAGCAATTACCACTTAGTATAAATGCGCAAGATTATACCATATATCAGTCTATTACAAATTCGGATAAAGTAAAACTTGCTGCCTATAATAATTATGATGTGGTAACTTACCGTAACATAGGCTCGGGCAAAGCAATTTTTATTGGGTATGATTATTATTACGATGATATAAATTCACAACGTTTATTATCAAATTCGGTGAAGTTAGCTGCAGGCAGCATCCCTCAATGGATTAGCTTATCAACGTCTGCTGGTAATGTAGCTCCAAATGCAGCTGATACTATACGAGTAACATTAAGTAGTGCCGGACTAACCGGAGGAACCTATAGCGGAAATATTATTGTACAATCAAACGACCCACATAACCTATATGATACTGTTGCTTGTACGCTTAATGTGTCCTATAACCCTTGCACCAATTTCGCTCATCATACAGCAGGTTCTTGTGGTTCTTTGGTTGCTTTTAATGATTCAAGCATTAACTTGCCAAACTCTTGGTATTGGAATTTTGGCGATGGTACAAGTTCTACACAAGCTAACCCAACGCATACATATACAGCAACTGGTACTTTTACTGTAAAACTAAAAACTTGTAACTCATTTGGGTGCGATTCTATTTCAAAAAATATAACCATAAACCCCGGTAACCCTCCGTCTGCAGCCCTTTGTACGCCTGTTGCTACAAACCCTTGTTGTGGTGTAGGTATATTTAATGTGAAATTTAATACAATAAATAACGCTTCGGGAGCAAGCATAGAAGGATATAAAGATTTTACCTGTACTGAAAGCACAACCGTTGCCAGTGGTGGAACCTATACCATTACGGTTACCACCGGAAGCTCCTACGATGAAAGCGTAGAAGTGTGGATAGATTATAATAACAATGGTTTATGGGATAGTAATGAATTAGTTCTTTCTACCTACGATCAATTTATTACGCATACAGCAACGGTAACTATACCTACTAACGCTGTGTTAAACACACCTTTGCGTATGCGAGTTGGTGATGATGAATATACCTATACACTTACAGGCTGCTCAACACCATACGAAGGGCAGTATGAAGATTATACGGTTATAATTTCTCCAAATAGTTTACCACCTACCGTTAATTTTTCAACCTTAAATACAAATAGCTGTAATGGCAGTTTCAGCTTTACCGATTTATCTACAAATAACCCAACCAGTTGGCTTTGGAATTTTGGCGACGGAGGACTTTCTTCGTTACAAAACCCAACTCACACATTTGCAAACCCCGGTACCTATACTATAACCTTGGTTGCTACCAACGCGTTTGGAAGTGCGGCATATTATAAAACAGTTGTTGCAAATTCATTAGCTGCTTCAATAAATGTTAGCGGTACTTATGTTGCAGGCAATGGTTTAAGTTTTTCATCGAGTTACACAAATGCGTTATCGTATAGCTGGAATTTTGGTGACGGATATTCTTCGGGCTTGCAAGCACCGGTACATGCTTATTCAAACACCGGAATTTATTTAGTAACCTTAAATTTAGTTACACCAAGTTGTACTATAACCAAATACGATACGCTTACAATTGGTGTTGCAGGCATTGCTACGATAAATTTTTTCGATAATGTTGCAATAGCACCCAATCCGTTTTCAAATACATGTACGCTAAAATATACCCTTACAGAAAATTCAACTATAAATTTAGATGTAGTAAATGTTATTGGGCAAACTATTGTACCAATTAAAAATAACCACAATCAATCTCCGGGCACATACGAAGTGCCTATAACTATTGATATGGCGGGGATTTATTTTCTACGAGTTGAAATTAATGGCTTGTATAAATTGTATAAGATTATTAAACAGTAATTCGCCTTGTCATTTCAACCGCAGGGAGAAATCTAGTATAAACAGAGATTTCTCCCTGCGGTTGAAATGATAAATTAGAGTTTTTGTTTAAAAGAACATCTTCAAAAGAATTTTTTTAATCCTTCTCTTTAGATTTTGTAGCCCCTATTTCTTTTGCTTCGTAACGTATGAAAAGAGAGTAGGTTTTGTCAGCTTCAACTTTTACATTATCCATTTTTACGCTATACCAATAGTTAGCTATAAATTTTAATGAATGAGTGCCTGGTTTTGTAGTAATTTTTGCTAAACCTGTTGCATCAATTTTTGGGTGCATGGTATCTTTATCCACAATAACTTTTATACGACTTTTGGCAGGTTTGCCATCGGGACCTTGAAACCTAAGAAGCAATAACGCCCTATTAGGTTTTACACCTTTAATTTTTGTGGGTTCAACCTTGGTTATTTTGCCACAACCTTTTTCGCAATTTTGAGCGTGGCTAATATGTACAAGACTTATTAAGAGAGAAAGAAGAAATATTTTTTTCATGGCTAAATATACCAAAAGATTTTATTGATGGTTTGTAGCTTTCACATAAAAAAACTCCATAGATTTTTCTATGGAGTTTTTAGTTTTAATTGCTTTACGCCCGACTCTATTTTACAATAAAAATACGTGTTTGAATTTGAGGTACTTTAGCATCTGAATACAAAATAGTGTAAACACCATTGTTTAAGCCATTAAGACTAATTACGTTATCGATGCCTGATGCTTTTTGTTGTCCAACTAATCTTCCTTGTCCATCAATTACGGTAAGCTGTCCTTTTGCAAATTCTATACCTCTTATGGTAACATTTATATTGTCCTGCGCAGGATTAGGAAATGCAATAATTGCAGTACCATCAGCTTTTGAAGCTATAGTGTGTATATCAGTTGCAAGTGTTCCGCAAAAATGCACTTTTGCAGAATCTACACAATAGTTAACATTGGTAAAACTTGAATTAGTTGCGCTTATGCTAACATTTGCAATGGTATCTTTAAAGTTGGGTATATCTACATATACAAAATAACTGCCTGTATCTACATTTGTAAAAGAATAGTTACCGCCATTATCTGTAGTTGTTCTGTTTGAGCAACCGCCACCGGGGTTTCTTCCAAGTTTAACATCTATGCCTTTTAAAGGTGCACCCATAACACTATTGTTGCCACCATAAGCTAAACGCATAGCAAAGCTTGAATCGGCAGCAACATTACCACTTATAGTGCCTGTGCCTGTTTGTGCAGGTGTTTGTAAAACAGTAATGTTGTAACCCGAATATGTAGTAGTACGGCAACTGTTATGAGTTATAAATATTGCTGAATCCCATTGGTAATTATTTAGTTTGTTGCTATAATAAGTACCAATTGCATTGGTATAACTTGCTGCCGCTTTTGCTTCTATAAAATAATTGCCATAAGGTAAAGTAGAAAAAGTATAGGTGCCGTTTGCATTTATGGTTGTACTGCCGGCAGTATCTAAAAGCCCAACACTGGTTAATTTTTGCCTAAACACATATACAAGCCCTGCGTTTACAGGTGTAGTAGTAGGCTCAGTTACCAAACCCGAAACCATATCGGGGTTATTACAAACAACACGCACACGGTTATTGTATGTGTCGCAGATATATAAATTTCCTACAGCATCGAAATCAAGCCCTAACGGATAATATATTTGGGCAGCAGTTGCTAATCCTCCATCTCCGGCAAAAGTAGGTGTTCCGTTTCCAACATATGTGCTTATAATGCCGGCAGTATTTACTTTGCGGATACGATTATTAAATTGATCGCCAATATATAAATTACCTGAAGCATCAAAAACTACTCTTCTTGGGTTGTATAACTCAGCTGCTGTTGCCTGTCCGCCATCTCCGGCAAAGGCAGATGTTCCGTTTCCGGCAAAGGTGTTTATAACGCCTGCTGTATTTACTATACGGATACGGCCATTGGTTCCATCAGCAATATACATGTTACCTGTAGCATCAAAAGCTACATCAAACGGATTACCTAATTTAGCTGCAGTGGCAGCTCCCCCATCTCCACTAAATCCATAAGTTCCGGTACCGGCAACAGTGCTTATAATGCCCCCAGTAGTTACTTTACGTATGCGTTCATTTCCTTCATCAGCTATATACAAATTGCCTGCGGCATCAAAACGTACTCCTTCGGGGTTTTTTAATTCTGCGGCGGTTGCGTATCCACCATCGCCACTAAAGCCCAGTGTTCCGTTTCCGGCAACTGTAGTTATAATGCCCGATGCGCTTATTTTTCTTACGCAATTATTATTATAATCAGCTACAAATATATTGCCTGTTGCATCAACCGTTATTCCGGTGGGGTTATTTAATTCTGCAGCAGTAGCTGCCGCTCCATCTCCACTATAACCTGCTGTTCCATTACCGGCAACAGTAGTTATAATGCCTGCTGTATTTATTTTACGAATATGTTGATTCGACGGATCTGATATATAAATATTACCTGCCGCATCAACTACCAGCGCACCCGGAGCTAATTCTGCATTAATAGCCGGACCACCATCTCCGGAGTAAGCTGCTACACCGTTTCCGGCAATAGTGCTTATTATTTGGGCATTACTTACAAGTACGCAACAAAATGAAATTAGTAGTAGTAATTTTTTCATATATTTTATTTAGTATACCAAATATAATAAAAAAGCCCCGATAGATTTTTTCTATCGGGCTTTTTAGGTTTAAGATTAAGGATGGTTTATTTTACAATAAATATGCGTGTTTGAATTTGAGGCACTTTAGCATCGGAATACAAAATAGTGTAAACACCGTTGTTTAAACCATTAACATTAATTACGTTATTGATGCCTGATGCTTTTTGTTGAAGAACTAATCTTCCTTGTCCATCAATTACGGTAAGCTGTCCTTTTGCAGATTCTATACCGCTTATGGTAACATTTATATTATCCTGCGCCGGGTTAGGAAATGCAATTATTGCAGCACCATCAGTTTTTGCAGCTATGGTGTGTATGCCTGTAGTAACTCCTCCGGTTGTAAAATATTGGCTAAAGCCACAACCAAAATCGTTATTAAAAGTGCCTGTGTAATAATAACCATTCATTGGAATGCTTGCTCCGCTAACTAATTTTTTAACTGTAAATGAACCTGCTGTAACACCGTAGCTTGGGTTTTGGTCCCAAACCCACCAATGTAAACCGTCGCATCCGCCATCGTTAATGGCTAAATTATAGAACCCTAAATTTGGTAACGAAATTGTATCAACGTAGGTTTTGTTTGTACTATCTACCAGGCGAGAAGCAACAACATTATTATTCATATCGGTTATTTGCCAAGTGGTTTCGCTTTGGTCTCCGCTGCCAATTATGTTTACACCCTCGCTATTTGTTTTTAGGGTTATAACAAAAGATGTTGGCCATGTAGGTGCTGCTATAAAAGAGGATTGAAATGTATTGTTAGTTACATCTTCATCGGCAGCACCGTTTACGGCTGTAATTGTTGCGTTGAATTTATAAATCCCACTAGAGCCTCCTAAGGACATATTACTTAATGTGTTTAGCGGTGCCAGTGTAATGTTGGTATCTTGCTGCGAAAGTAATGTACCGTTCCAAGTATATTGAGTGGCAGCAGAATCTGTAACGTTGTAACTAAAGGTAATGGAATTAATAGTTGAACTGCCTGCATTATGAACACGCACAATGGGACTGTTACCCGAGGGGTTTTCTCTAAAATGATTCTCGGAATTGCTGGGCGATATAATATCATTTAACGAAGCATCAACCGCGTGATTAAAATTGCCATAATAAAAAACGTGCCCTTCTAAAGCATAATCGCCATAATTTCCGGTGGTTGTGTACGCATCAAAATTTACACCTAATGAATAAGTTGTACCTGCGGTAATGGCGGGTAAAGGATGCGTGTTTGTGTTTACGGCATCGCCAGGACACCAGTTACCTCTATTATAAATCCAAGTGCCGCCTTGCGCGTAAAGTTCGTTTAAACCGCAATCGTCTCGCCATACAGCCTTTTGAGCTATAGCGGCGTTATTTAATGATACGGTATAAGTGTGGCTTGCAAATTCGCAGCACTGTGTTGTGTTATCTGAACCATGCCCGGTTACTGTAAATTTCATTTCAGAAGATTGTGTGTTAGCGGGTGCAGTAAACGTTTGTACCGGAATGTGATTTGCAATTGGGTCGGCCGAATTACCATAGTTAAACGCACCACGCCATAGTGGGTCTACTCCAAATACATTTCTTTCGGGTGTACCTTCAATAAAAGCAAATTTTACATTGGCTGTAAAACCACCTGAGTAGCCGGAATAAAAAATTCTGATTTTTGCCGAATCTTTTAAAAGGGTATAAAAATCAGTAACATCATATACATAATGTTGTTGCCAGGTTGAAGGGAAACGAGGTGTACCCGTGTTTGCATAAGGTGTTATAAAACGACTAAGCTCAACGGTATCAGTTTTTGTCATTACATAATTAGTAACGGTGTAATCCCACTGATGGCAATATTGTGTGCCGGCGGCACAGGCATATTCGCCTAAGGTAAAAACCATTAATATTTTTCGGTAACTGGTACTTCCGTTAGGAAACGCCACCGCGGTATCAAAATTATTATAGTTGTTAAGTTGCACGATGTTTGCCTGGACCCATGTGGTGTCTCCGGGCGCGGCATAAAGTGTTGCACTTAATGCCATTACGATTGTAAGTAAAGTTTTTTTCATGAGGTTTTTTTTAAGTGACTAATGTATTAAAAAAAAATAGGTGTTGTTGCAGGATAATGTGAGAATAATGTAATTGTTTATAAAAGTTGTGTAAATAACTAACAAAAAACAAAGCCAACCTTTGCCTCAGTTCTAAAAACGTAACTTAATTTAAAAACAACAACATGAAAAAAAATGTAACAACAATAGCTATAGCGGCTATATTAATGGTAGCAGGAACGGCAATGTCGTCTTGTAAGAAATCTACAACTACTACCACAACACCTGCAAGTACAACTGATACCAACACCAATTCGGCAAAGGATAATCAAGATGCGGAAAACAACTCGAATGATGTAGACCAAATGGGTTCGGAAGGAATGGATAATGGTAACATCAATTCTAACTACAGATTAGTTGGTGGTACAGGTGGGATGTTAAGCCCAATGTCGGGTAGTGTAACGGTTACTCCAAGTTTAGCAAATAAAACAGTTAGCATAACTTTTTTAAATTATGTTGGTTTAGATGGTCATTTACGTAGTGGTACTATTTTGTATGATTATTCTACATCATTAGCCGGTGCAACTAATTTCCGCGACTCGGGGCTTGTAATAAATGTTACTACACCTAATAATGATTATTATGTAGACAGTAATAAAATACAAATCAACAAAACAATTACTAACAAAGGTCGTATAACCAACGGTAATTTAACATGGCATGTTACTACAAGCTTATCTGTTGTAAAAGTGGATAATGGGGGTACCATACAATGGGCTTCGGTTAGAGATAACTCATTGTTAAATACAAACGCAATTGCTTATCCTACAAGTTCAGTTATCGTTCCGGCATCTTTTACTACGTATAGTACTGCTATTAATTGGTCGACTGCGGTGGTTGGAATTACAGGTACTGCAAGCGGAACATCGGCTGATGGCGTAAGTTTTACATCGAACATAAGCACTATGCTGGTTCGTAATTTTAATTGTTCTCCATCTGCAATTCACATGCACTTTCATCCTTTTGTAGCGGGGCAAATTGACTTTACTCCGGCAGGTAAAACAACCCGTAACATTAATTTTGGTAATGGTACTTGTGATGAAATATACACTATTA
>Ga0206843_10264_pt1 | contig 13297 bp, 9 predicted proteins | sample Alteio_BWOrgCont_21_FD_152869 | JGI IMG/M metagenome (GOLD analysis project Ga0206843, IMG submission 152869) | Enriched cells from forest soil in Barre Woods Harvard Forest LTER site, Petersham, Massachusetts, United States -... | ecosystem: Environmental > Terrestrial > Soil > Temperate forest >...
CAATAGACGTAAAAGCGGCCCCGAGCAATGGCTAAAGTCGAGTCTTAATGATCTGCTTGACAATAAGAGACTTTCTGCCCAAAATTTGCACAATGAGTTTATCCTCGTAATTTCGGAAGCAGCATGGCAAAAGGGTCCTTCAGTAATTTATTTAGTCAGCAACATCAGCAAAAAGTTGAAGAGCTTGTCGCAATTGCAAAAGAGCAAGGGTTTATTACCTACGAAGAAATCAACGAAATTTTGCCGATGACCTTCGATTCCGCAGAGCAGATCGATCAAGTCCTGATCTTTCTGAGCGGGATGGATATTCAAGTCTTGAATCAAGCAGAGGTTGAGCGGCAAAAAGAGCGTAAGAAAGAAGCCAAAGAGCTTGAAGGACTTGCTAAACGTCCTGAAGGAACCTCGGACGATCCGGTCCGCATGTACCTCAAAGAAATGGGGTCTGTGCCTCTTTTAACGCGTGAAGAGGAAGTGGAGATCTCCAAGAGGATCGAAAAGGCGCAGATACAAATTGAAAAGATCATTATGCGTTTTCGTTATTCCACACGCGAGGCGATCTCGATCGGTAATTATCTGATTACTAGCAAAGAGAGATTTGACAAAATCATCGCAGAGAAAGAAGTAGCGGATAAGAATCTTTACTTTAGCCTATTGCCAAAGCTTTCTCAACTTCTCCGTCAAGAAGACCGGATTTTAGAAAAATTGCTTCTCGATCTGTACAATCCTGAAGCTAAGAAAATCGATAAGGTTAAGATTTCAGAAGAGATCGAGAAATGCCGTATCCGCACCCAGGCTTACTTAAGACGTATGCATTGCCGCCACAACATCATTGAAGATTTTGGCGAGGTGATTCTCACTGCTTACGATCGTTTCCTTACTCTTGAAAAAGAGATGCAAGAGCTGATTCCCCGTGCTGAAAAAAATAAATTTGCCGCAGCTAAACTGATTGCTGTAAAGAGAAAACTGGCTAAACGAGAGCTCGCAGCGGGGAGATCGCTTGACGAATTTAAGAAAGATGTCCGCATGCTTCAGCGCTGGATGGACAAGAGCCAAGAAGCCAAGCGCGAAATGGTAGAGTCCAACTTGCGTCTTGTCATTTCCATTGCAAAAAAATATACGAATCGCGGCCTTTCTTTCCTCGACTTGATTCAAGAAGGAAATATGGGTCTGATGAAAGCGGTGGAAAAATTTGAATATCGCCGCGGTTATAAATTTTCCACTTATGCCACATGGTGGATTCGACAAGCTGTCACCCGTGCGATCGCTGACCAGGCCCGAACGATTCGTATTCCTGTGCACATGATCGAAACGATTAATAAGGTTCTGCGAGGTGCTAAAAAACTGATGATGGAGACAGGCCGGGAGCCAACGCCTGAAGAGCTCGCCAATGAGCTTGGACTTACGCCAGAGCGTGTCCGCGAAATCTATAAAATTGCGCAGCATCCGATTTCGTTGCAAGCAGAGGTTGGCGATGGAGGAGAAAGTCAATTTGGTGATTTCCTTGAAGATACGGCAATCGAATCGCCGGCAGAGGCCACAGGATATGCGATTCTCAAAGACAAAATGAACGAGGTCTTATCGACGTTAACCGATCGTGAACGCACCGTTCTCATTGAACGTTTTGGGCTCCTCGATGGCAAGCCTAAAACTTTAGAAGAGGTCGGCGTGCGTTTCAAAGTCACTCGTGAGCGTGTGCGCCAAATCGAGGCAAAAGCTTTGCGCAAGATGAGACATCCAACACGTGCAAAACAATTGCAAGCATTTCTTGATTTACTTGAAGAGGAATAATCAATTCCCTCTACAAAATGAAACAAAATCATTCCCAGCATCAATCAGAACACTCTGAGCATCAATATCTTTTGTCAATTTTTTCTCAAGATGGCCTTTTCAGCCAATCTCTTAATCATTTTGAAGAGCGTCCCGTCCAAAAGGAGATGGCCCAGTGCATTCTTGAAGCCTACAGAGAAGATCATACTGCATTAATCGAGGCGGGAACAGGAACTGGAAAAAGCCTGGCTTATCTTGTTCCCGCAGTCCTTTGGGCATTAAAACATCAAGAAAAGACGGTAATTACCACTCATACCATTGCTCTGCAAGAACAGCTTCTGCATAAGGACATCCCCTTTTTACTCAAGACGATGAATGTCGAAGTGAAAGTCTGTCTTGTCAAAGGAATGAATAATTATCTCTGTTTGCGAAAACTTCAAGAGTTGCAAGAACAGCTTCAGCTCTTTCCCTTTGAAGAAACAAAAGAAGTACAGGCCATGGAGCAATGGATTGAAAAAAAACAGGAAGGATCGCGCTCAGACTTCCCCTTTCCTGTTTCTTCAGAGACATGGGAGAAAGTCCATGCAGAAGGCGAGTCATGCAATCATGTCCATTGCCCCCATTACAAACGCTGTTTCTTTTTCAAAGCACGCAAAGAAGTCTCTCAAGCGCAAATCCTGATTGTTAACCATTATCTTCTTCTTGCAGATCTTGAAAAAAGACGTCGAAATCCTGATCAGGAATCTATTCTTCCTTCTTATGATCGCCTAATCATCGACGAAGCTCACAATTTAGAAGATATTGCGCTGAAAAGCTTTGCCCAAAGATTGGATCGGATTGCTTTTTTGCGCCAGTTAGCCAAACTTTATTCCGATGCGCATCCCGAACGCTCCAGGATCATCTTATTGAAGCAAGCGCTTGCTGTAATGCCCAGGATTCCGCCCATTCTCATGCAAAAGCTCGACATTGAAATTCCCGCATTAAAAAGAACTTGTCAGGAGAAACTTGAAGAAATGTTTGCGCAGCTATCTCATTTTTTTGAGGCCATTTTCGAGGAAAATAAGAAGGACTTTAGAGAGAAAGAGAACAAAAGAAGAATTACCGATGGAATTACTGAACATCCTGCGTGGAAGGGGACGCTGATCCCCGGACTTTTATCCCTTTCTGATCAAATCGGGCGTCTCTCTTTTATCCTTAAAACTGTTCTTGCCGACATCGAAGAATTTAAAAGTAGTTACGAAAAATTAGCTTCCCATCTTATAGAAATTCAGGCGATCGCAATACGGCTTGACCAAGCTGCAAATTTTTTAGTGCAATTTACCCAGGATGAACCTAAAGAGAAAAGGGTTCGTTGGCTTGAATTTAACAAGGGTAACATTGGCCTTATCGATGCTGCTCTGGATGTTTCCAGTCTTCTTAACGAACAATTGTTTGCAAAGTTGCGCACTTCTGTTCTCTGTAGCGCGACAATGGCAACCGCACGATCCTTCCATGATTTAAAATCACGGCTTGGCCTTTCGAGCCAGGAGAAAACATTAAAAGAAGCCATTTACGATTCCCCTTTCAATTATGCACAAAGAGCTCTTTTTATCGTTCCCACAGATCTTCCGCTTCCTACGACCTCCGAATTTTTACCTGAATGCATCAAGGCGATTGCAGAAGCGATCGAAATCAGCAAAGGAAGTGTTTTTTTATTATTTACATCTTATGAGATGCTTCAGAGCTGCTTTCGAGCATTGTCAAATACATCTCTAGTGCAAAAATTTCCGTTTTTAAAACAAGGGGACTTTCCCCGCAACCTTCTCCTGGATCAATTTAAAAAAAGAGAAGGCAGCGTTTTATTTGCGACAGATTCATTTTGGGAAGGTGTCGATGTCCCAGGAGAAGCCTTGCGTTGCGTGATCATCGCTAAACTGCCTTTTTCTGTGCCCAGCGATCCTCTTTATGAAGCTTACGCTCAATCTTTGGAAAAAGAAGGTTTAAATGCATTTTCTGAGTATGCGATTCCCCGAGCCGTGATTAAGTTTAAGCAGGGCTTCGGTCGCCTGATGCGAAAAGGTCAAGATCGCGGCTGCGTTATCTGCCTCGATCATCGCATCGTTAAAAAAAGTTATGGAAAAAAATTTTTGCAAAGCCTTCCCAATTGCCGCACCTGTTTTGCTCCCAAAGTAGATGCCTTTGCTGAAATGCGTTTATTTTATGAAAGGACAAAATAAAAAATTGGAGTGTAGCGGGATCGAACCGCTGACCTCAACAATGCCATTGTTGCGCTCTACCAACTGAGCTAACACCCCGAAAACGAGAATTTTAGTCCTCGGCGCCTTTTTTTCTCTACTTTAAAAAGGTTCGGGAGAGTATTTTCGAAAGAGCAACTTGAGATCATTCCATGAGCTTTTTTGAGGCTGTTCCCTTAGCTCCTCCAGATCCCATTTTGGGGTTGACAATTGCTTTTCATCAGGACCCCCGTCAACATAAAATTAATCTTGGCGTCGGTCTCTATATGACCGATGACTTAAAGACTCCTGTCTTAGCTTCGGTAAAATCTGCAGAGTCCCTGCTGTTAGATTCTGAAAAAAGCAAAGAATATCTGCCGATTGATGGGGATCGCCATTATTTAGAGTCCATGGGCTTAATGGTTTTCGGCAAAGAAATTTGGACAAAGGAAAAAGGCCGAATCGCAGCTTTTCAAACAGTGGGTGGGACGGGAGCATTAAAAATCGGCGGGACCTTTCTCAAGGAAGAGAGGGAACAGGATATTTATATTTCCACGCCAACATGGCCCAATCATCAAGGCGTATTTTCCAATTGCGGCCTGAAGGTAGAAAATTATCCTTACTATGATACGAAAAAACATCAAGTCGATTTTGAGAACTGGATCGCCTGTTTAGAGAAATTAACTTCTGGGACAGTCGTTGTTATGCATGCTGCTTGTCATAATCCAACAGGGTGTGATCCTACCCTGGAACAATGGGAAACGCTATCTGCTCTTTTTAAGAACAAAAACCTTATCGCCTTTTTTGATTTTGCTTACCAAGGGCTTGGCCGTGGAATCGAAGAGGATGCTGAAGCTATTCGTCATTTTGCGAAAAATGGATTGGAAATATTTGTCGCCGTCTCCAATGCAAAAAATCTTTCTATTTATGGAGAAAGGGCTGGGTGTCTATTTATTGTAGCGAAAACAGAAAAAATTGCAGGCCATGTTTCCTCGCGCGTAAAACAGATGATCCGTGTCAATTATTCTAATCCGCCTATGCATGGAGCAAAGGTTGCCGCTTGCATATTAAGCAGTTCTTCTTTGCGTCGAAGATGGGAAGATGAATTGAAAGAAATGAGAGAGAGAATCCATCTGCTGCGCCTTGAACTTGCTAAAAATTTAGCTGCTAAGAGCAAACGCGTGGATTATAGCTATCTTAGAAAAGGCAACGGAATGTTTTGCTATACAGGATTGACGCAAATGCAAGTCGGCCGGATGATTAAAGAATATGCAATTTATTTGCCAAACGATGGAAGAATCAATATTTGCGGATTAAATCAAAATAATCTCGACGATGTTGTCAACGCCATTGTGGCTGTGTCCCAATAGACCTCTTGCGTAACTAAGGCTTCGTCGATTTTGGGGATTATTTTGGCCGATTTTCGATTCTTTTTGCGGGGGTTGTATACGAAAATTGATACAACCCCCGCAAAAAGAATCGAAAATCGGTTCAAAAGAACCCCAAAATCGACAGAAGCTTAGTTACGCAAGAGGTCTAATAGAAGGATGAGATGCGTCGAATCTCTTATCGCCCCTACCTTTTTCTCATTCTCTTTTTTTTCTCTATCATGAGTTTATCCCATGAATCTTCGGAACGTATCCGCTCCTGCGCGGTGAGTTCTTTTGCTCCTTGCTGGAAGAGTTTTAATTTTTTAAAAGAGAAAATTCTTTTTTTATTCACTCTTCCTCTACCCGTAGCAGGGCGTTCTGCGTGCAATGGTGTTGAGATCGAGCGTTTATCTCGAGAAAATCAATTGTTACGCTCTCAGATTGAAAACGTCAGAGAGTGGCTTTTATATGAAGACCGCATTCAGGAACAGATCGCACGCTATCAAGTCATTTCGCAAACAAATGTCAATGATGTTTTTTGGAAAGAGTTTTTCAAAAGGCGAAACCAAGAACTTTATCATATGATAGATCTGCAGATTTGTTCCCTCCCTGCTAAAGTCGTTTTTCGAGAACCTGCTTCTTGGAGCAGCACTTTGTGGATCAATTTGGGAGAAAAAGACAATCAAAAACTCAAAAAGAAAATCGTTGGCAAAAACAGTCCCGTTCTCTTAGGGACGTCGATTGTCGGTATTGTAGAGTATGTCGGAAACCAGCAATCTCGGGTGCGATTGATTACCGATTCCCGTTTAACGCCTTCTGTGCGCGCCTGTCGGGGGAATGAACAAAATCGATATCTTTTAGAGCATCTCGATGCTTTGATGTTTTCATTGGAATTGCGCCAAGACCTGTTCCCTTCAGCAGAAGAGATGAGGGCTTTAAACCAGCATTTCGATCGCCTTAAACAAGCCCTTTTAGAACAATCGGGAGATTTTTATCTAGCAAAAGGAGAAATTCACGGGACAAGCCATCCTCTATGGCGTTCGCGCAGCCAAGTATTGAAAGGAATAGGCTTTAATTACGATTTCTCCGACGATGAAGGCCCTGCGCGCGATTTGCGCTCTGGAGAACCCTATGCGATCTCTCGAAAAGCAGAATGGATTCCCCTTTTAAAACCCGGGGATCTTCTTGTCACTACCGGCTTGGACGGAGTTTTTCCACCCGGTTTTCGCGTCGCTATTGTTTCTGCTGTTCAAACACTCAAAGAGGGAGCTTCCTCCTATGAAATCGAAGCGATTTCTACTGCAGGAAATCTCGATCTTTTGACCCATGTTTTCGTTCTTCCCCCTTCTGGATCTCTCGGAGATTAGTCATTAGACAAATGGTTCTCTGCATTTGAGAAGAAAAGGGGATCTTTTTCATCTTGGGAATTCGGGTCGATTAATCTTGCGACTTCATAGATTTGTGGAAGAGATTGTTCTTCAGGCAATTGATCAGCCATTTCTTCTAATCGAGTTGCATTAGCTCTTTGTTTAGGATTGACTTGCAACATCTGAAGAATCAATCTTTCAATGGGATCCTCTTTATTCAAAAGAGTATTAATTTCCTCTTGAGCGAGTAAACTCCTTTTCAGGATAAAAGCCTTTTTTGCAATCCCATTTCTAAATTGAGTTTGTTGCTCTTTCCCCAAGTTGTCCCAATTTTTTGGGAGAAAGGTTTTGTTTGCAACCCTGAGCCACTCTTCTTCCGACAACCCAGTAAAATGCGTTTTGAAATCTTCAGAACCTTTCAAAATATAATAACAGGTAAGACCAATAGACCATATGTCAATAGCAGATTCAGTCGCTGCTTGAGTTTTATCTTTATCACTATTCAGCTGTGCCTTTGCGTATTCGGGAGAAAAATAATGAGCTGTTCCGTAGCACTTTTTTCTTGTGTTGCCCTCTATTATGTTACGTTTTATTAAGGAGGCAAAATTAGTAAATGTACGGCCAAGATCAGTGATAGTGAATTTATCTAAGACAGCCATTCCAAAATCAGTTAACACAAGTTCATAATGATCTTCACTCTTTTTGTCAGAATTGTTTACCCTTACAAGAAAATTATCAGGTTTTATATCATGGTGAATAACGCCGGCTTCTTTAAGCTTTTGAGCTATCTTGATTAGAGATAGAATGAGATGTTTTTTTTGTTTTTGAGTTAATTGATTTTCCTTCAATAACTTTTTAAGATCGCATGGGTACACTCCTGTGATAAGAAGCGCTGCCTTATCATTTTCATCAAAACTAAAGCCTTTATTTTTTTTGTCAAAATATCCAATCCCGTTTATTCTAAAAAAGTTTTCAGCTTTAATAACTTCTTTGCAATTAAATTTATTTAAAAAATCGACAGCACGTTTCGTTCTTTTTATAGTAGGTTTGTCTTTTGTAGAAACCGCCCATGCAAAGGGCTGCTCTTTAGTGACTACTGTAGTTATTTTATTATTTTCCTCATCAAGAATAGAGGATGATTTCTCTGATGGCTGTAAAGATTGCGAGCTTATTTTTGCAGAGTTTATAACAATACGTTCGCCCCCTTTTCCCAATTCCTGACCTGGATATACACGGTAAGTCCCATCCGGGGTCACCATAATGAAATGATTTGCATCTATTACTGTTTGTCCATTTTCATCGACAAGAGAATTCATATAATCTATACATTTTGGAGTTGGGCGTGCAAGAAGATTGCTATTCATATCCACTGTGACATCATAATTTTTGCAAAATGTCGTATATTGAATTTTCTTGTTCCCAATTAAGGAAAGGAATCTCGCTGTTTTTGTTTCAGCAAAATGGAAAGCTCGATCCTCAAGTTGTGCGATCCTGTTTTTAACTTCTAGCTCTGCTTGTTTTTCACCAAGTTCTTTGTCAAGCTCCTTAAGCAAATTTTCAGCTCCCTCAAGGCTGGTTTCGGTTTTGAAGCTGTTTTTTAGAAATTCTTGAAATTTTTTTTTGCATCCGCCCCAAAAAGTCTTATAGTATTCTTCTTCAGCCTCTTTTGCTAGCTCACACACAGTCTTTAATGTGTATAATGATTGATAGTATATTTCTTTTGAATTATCTGTTATTTCTGTAATAAATTTAGATTTCAAACTGTTAAATTCAAGCCGTAAATAGTGGCTAAATCTTCCTAATCCTGTTTCCCCATTTTTATATGCATTTATAAAATGAGCGGATAATTCAGGATTTATAAATTTATTCCTTTCTAATGTGCTGTTTGAAATAGAAATTGACATTCTTTCCTTATAATATAATTTTTATTATTTATAACTTAATTATAACTAAATATTATTATTTAATGCAACGTTTTAATCTTAAGTCTATAATAAAAAAGCGCTTATGTTTTTAATTAAATGAAAATAAAGCATTTAACTTGTTAAGTCTCTTTATTTTATTAAATGTTCTTAATAATTGAAACAGAATGGGTTAAAAAAATTTAAACGGATATGTAAAATGAGTGTCAAAAAATCTCGAGAAGTGTAAATTGAAAATTTTCTTGGATAAAAATGAATATTTTCAAGTATTTGCAACGACTGTGGCGCTTGAGTTGCAGTTGGTGTTGGGTTCTGGGGTTATTCGTCATAGGAGGTTTTGCGCTTACACTTGGAATCGCTTTTTTTATACCCCGATCGGGGGATAACGAAGTGAAAGAAAACTCTTTCACTTGTTTTAAAAACCAGAAGGCTGTCCTTTTTTTCCATTCATCAAAGGCTTTGCCATCGATTAGCCTTCCCTTCCAATCAGTGCAGATAAGGGATGATTTGGTTTTTACAGACATTTTTATTAAAGAAACGCGGTGGAAAATGGCTGCTTTTAGAGTTTTAAGTGTTGGGGAACTGATGGCGGAGCTTTCGATGAAAGGCGCAAAGCTATTTCCCCTAGTTGCTATCGTTCAAGACCTAGAAGGGGCCGAATATTTGGTGGTCGGTGATAAGGAGAAGCAAATCTCTTTAAGCTCGATGAATTACCTTGCTCAATGCAGCATAGGGGATCATAAAAAATGGGTCAAAGCGATTATTCCCAATCTAGAAAATGATCAAGATCCTCTTTCTCTTTGCATCGAGGTATACCCAAATATACCCAAATAAACGGTAACGAATTAGCTACCCCGTGAACGCGTACAATTTTTCAATTTATTTGGGTATAAACGGTCTGTTAATTTTTTAAAAATAGTAGATTGAATACTTTCGGGACTCAACTCTTCACCAAAAGCGTAATAATAAAGTTCCTTTCTTTTTGATGAGTAATTTTTTCTATTGAATTCTAGTGTCTGTGTAAAAAAAGCATTCCAACGTCCTTTTACATTTTCTGGGACCTCTAATCCGCAAGAATGCAGAGGTGAAGAGGAGGAGGTTTTTTTGGGATTGAAAAAGTAGAGGGGTTTATCATAGATGAGAAAATCATACCCAATAGAAGAATAGTCCCCTAAATAAAGACTGCATCGTTTAAGTAAAGGATAAATAGGGGGGAAATTGTCTAAAATGACTACGGAGGAGTGGTTTTCATAGTGAGAGATGATTTGGAAAACTTTTGCAGGATGATCTTCGATCAAAAAAGGATGAAGTTTGATGATGATATTGAAGGAAGAAGAAAGTTCTTCAATCAAAGCGCCTGTTGCTGAAAAAAAGGAAGTGGGATTTTCTTTGTCGTTCCAAGTGGGGGCATACAAAAGAGTGGGTTTTGCTTTTTCAAAACGACTAAAGACGATCTCTTCAGCAACTTTGTCATAAAAGCAGCGATGGCGCAAGTAATAAGGGTAGCGATAATTCCCGGTTTTCACAATATGGCGAATTTTTTGTGCAGCGCCTGTTTGTTGCAATAGGTCGAATAGGTGATCCCCATAAATGAGAAAAACATCTTGCTCGATATGATTTTGCAAAGAGTGACCTTTGTCTGAATTGCCATGAGGGCAAAAGACAAACCGCATTTTTTTTTGAAAGAGCAATTCCATTAACGGCCCAAGTTCTGCAGCCCAGAATTTTCCTGTTTGAAAAATAACATCGTAGTTTTGAGCTAAAAATTCCATAGTTAAATCGCTTAAATCGTAGAGTACGACGTCGAGGTCTGGATAGAACTGCTTAGCAAGGTAAAATAGTTTTTCCTCTGTCACAATTAAAGGAATGTTAAGGATTGAACTCAACACGCCAAGATGATCGAGATAAGTTTCAGGACCTGTAATGATAGCAATACTGCGCATGAGCCTATCCCACTCATATTTTTTGTCATTTTTTTAAAAGAAATGAAGATCATCATCCTTAAAGGCTTCTTCATAAAGAGTAAAGATCTCTTTTTTAATCTCTTCAAGAGATTTAGGATGCCCGAAAGCATATGCGTAAACTTCTCTTCTCATTTCCGAAAAATCCCGGAGTTCATAATGAAAATAGTGATCGATGATTTTATGAATATTTGAATACTGGTCCTGTTTAATTTCTATGCCGCAGCGGTATAGATAGAGCCCTAGATCGTTTTTAGTATCTCTATCATTTTGGTTCAGAAAGAACATGGGTCGATTAAAGGTTAAAAAATCGTAGCCGATTGAGGACATATCGCCAATGTAAACATCGACAAGGTTGAGAAGAGGATAGATAGGAGGAAAATGGATCAAAAAAAGGAGATTTTGCCGATCTTGATATTTTTCAATGAGCTCATCGATATGAAATTCTTCTTGAAGAAGCAAATTGGGATGAAGTTTGATAATGAGATTATCCTCTTCTGGCAGCTTCTCGATCAGTGGAACCGTAGCATCGAAAAATGAAGAGGAATGTTCATAATCTTGCCAAGTAGGAGCATAAAGAACTGTTTTTTTAGCCTTGGGCAATTTTCGCACTATTTCTTTTTCGACAATAGAGGTGTAAAACGAACGATGATTCAGATAAAATTGATAGCGAAAATTGCCAATGATTATATGTTTTTTCAATGGCTCAAAGACAAACTTGCGTTTAAGGAAATCAATCATTTGCTTGCCGTAGATTAATGCGGCTTCTTCCTTTTTGAGGGCTTCCATATAAAGGATCTGATTCCCTTTATCGGAATTGCCATGAGGGCACCAAATCGTATGAACTCGTTTCTGTGCAAGTTTTTGAGTGAGGAAAAAAATTTCGTCAAACAGATCGCGAGGCATAGAGTAAAAGATGATATCGAAATGTGTTACTAAATATTGAGGAGCGCTCATATAATCCAAGAGCAAAACCTCAACTTTAGGATAATAAAGTTGGGTAAGCGTTGCTATCTTTTCTTCTGTGATAATAAGAGGGATGTTCATCAAAGAGCAAATGGGTGCTAAATGATCCAGGTGATGCAAATCAGGACCATAGATTAGGCCAGCACAATGAAAACCTGAGTTTTGGGTTTCTTTCATGTCATGTAAACCTATTTTACATCCAATCTTAATTAACGCCATGAGCGTCTTATTAATCCAAGTTGTTAGTCGATTATCTTTGGAATTCGCCCCCAAGCGAATTTCAAAGATAATCGACTATGTCGTTACACATAAAAAAGCACTTTTTGCAGAAAAAAAATCTTGTGCTAGGCTTCGCTTAAACTCTTTTATCCGGAGGAAGAAATGAAGATAAACTTCTTTACTACTGTATCGATGTTCTTGTTAGTTTTCTCAAATATCACAAATGCAAAATGTTATAGATCCGATCCTACTTTTGAAATAAATCAACCCATTGATTTTTCTCAAAAGATTTATCTTCTCACAGATCAGATTATTTTTCACGATTCTAGAATTTTCGTGCAGCTAAATGAAGATGTCATTCCAGTTCCAGCGATTCTCTCAGATCAACAGGGATATTATATCTTGAAAGTCTGGGGCTGTAGGGCTTATGAATGGAGGTGCCTTAATCCTAAGTGTAAGAAATGCGTTGATATCGAAGACTATAGATGTCCAGCATGTGGATGGTCGATGGATGGAGAACCACTACGTTAATAGACCTCTTGCGTAACTAAGGCTTCGTCGATTTTGGGGATTATTTTGGCCGATTTTCAAAAGAACCCCAAAATCGACAGAAGCTTAGGATCAAGAGGTCTAAAGAACCCCAAAATCGACAGAAGCTTAGTTACGCAAGAGGTCTAATGAATGGTGGTCGGAAAATGATGAAATTCGGAATTTCTTTTTTATGTCTGCTAGGTATTATGGGAGTGGTTCTCTTTTCTGTGAAGATGCCATCCTCTAAAGAGGATGTGATTTGTAGAGCTTTAAAAGAAATTCCCCCGGACGAAAAGTGGTTTTTGGAATACTTTTTTCGCAATCTCTTACTCAGAGAGGGCGGGGCCTGCGTTTTAAGTGGGAGTAAATCTGCAGTAGAATCTTCTTTTCTTTGTCCCCAATATTATCAATCTACTATTCATTGGATGGGCTACAATAACAGCACATTAGTTAAAAAAGGGTATGAAGTTTGGAAAAAATATCAACATCTCTTTCCATCCAATACTTATTTTTTTTGTGATGGTGGTGGATGGGGAGACAAGGGGTTAGATGTTTTTCTGATCAATAAAAAATCTTTCATAAATGTCATTGCGAAGAATATTGAAGATTTTAAAAATGTTCTCGGCTCAAACATCACTCCCGAAAAGATTTTCGATAAGATAGTAAATAGGGAAAAATATTTATGTGAAGTTATAAACCATCACAAGGCACTTCTAGGCATACTTTTCGGCTATGGCAGGCATAATGCCTGGCTTTTTCACCGCAGAGATATTCTTGAAAATGAATTTATTCCTAAAAGGCTGGATCTGTTTGAAAAGGAAATCAAGCAAATCAATGAAAAGTTGCGATTTAAAAGCTGTAAACGTAGAGATTATAGGAAAGATTATTTAACCTTTTCTTCGCTACCCGCCTATGCATCTGATCCAACACACCCTGAAACTCGAGAACTCCATGCAGGGTACCTACAGCAGAGAAAAAAGT
>Ga0206843_10265_pt1 | contig 13292 bp, 6 predicted proteins | sample Alteio_BWOrgCont_21_FD_152869 | JGI IMG/M metagenome (GOLD analysis project Ga0206843, IMG submission 152869) | Enriched cells from forest soil in Barre Woods Harvard Forest LTER site, Petersham, Massachusetts, United States -... | ecosystem: Environmental > Terrestrial > Soil > Temperate forest >...
GCTGGGACATTCACAGCTACAGGGAATCTCTCTATCGATACAAATGTCACCATCACCACCAGCTCGGCAGCTGCCCTTATTACAGGCACTATCGATGGGACAACTGCTGGCGCGGGCGCCTTGACGATAGACACATCGAGCGGCGGGGGAGCCAACATCGACATTACCGGCGATATCGGATCAGCCAATGCTCTGAGTGGATTGATCCTTAATGCAGGGAGTGGAGCTATTGCAGTCGGGGGCGTTGGAAATGCCACAGCCGGATCGACCTCTGGACTGACATTGACAGGCGCTGGCGGGATTACTTTAAACGGAAGCGGGTACACGACAAGCGGGGCTGCGCAGCTTTATAGCGACAATGTGACATTCAGTGCTGCAACATCTCTGACCAGCAACAACCAGCCCATCACTTTTTCAGGGACGGTCAATGGAGCCCAAGGAGTGACGCTCAACGCCGGGACGAATACACTTAACTTTGGCGGAGCAGTTGGAAACAGCTCTCCGCCCCTATATCTGATGAGTTTAGGATCGGGAATAGTCGCTACAAATGGCAATATCGTAACTGTTGCCGACCAACTCTATAGTTCCCCAGTGACCCTCAGTACAGATACAACCTTTACGACAACAAACAGTCCCGTCACCTTTGCAGCCACCATCGATGGCGCGCACAATCTTACAGTTGCAGCTGGAAACGGAGCGGTATTGCTAGGGGGAGCAGTGGGAGGCATAACGCCTGTTCACCAAGTTGCACTAACGGGAAGGGGCGGCATTCTGCTAAATGGAGATCTGACCACCTCGACGGGTGCTGGGACATTCACAGCTACAGGGAATCTCTCTATCGATACGAATGTCGCCATCACCACCAGCTCGGCAGCTGCCCTTATTACAGGCACTATCGATGGGATAACTGCTGGTGCGGGCGCCTTGACGATAAACACATCGAGCGGCGGGGGAGCCAACATCGACATTACCGGCGATATCGGATCAGCCAATGCTCTGAGCGGATTGATCCTTAATGCAGGGAGTGGAGCTATTGCAGTCGGGGGCGTTGGAAATGCCACAGCCGGATCGACCTCTGGACTGACATTGACAGGCGCTGGCGGGATTACTTTAAACGGAAGCGGGTACACGACAAGCGGGGCTGCGCAGCTTTATAGCGACAATGTGACATTCAGTGCTGCAACATCTCTGACCAGCAACAACCAGCCCATCACTTTTTCAGGGACGGTCAATGGAGCCCAAGGAGTGACGCTCAACGCCGGGACAAATACACTTAACTTTGGCGGAGCAGTTGGAAACAGCTCTCCGCCCCTATATCTGATGAGTTTAGGATCGGGAATGGGCTGGTTGTTGCTGGTCAGAGATGTTGCAGCACTGAATGTCACATTGTCGCTATAAAGCTGCGCAGCCCCGCTTGTCGTGTACCCGCTTCCGTTTAAAGTAATCCCGCCAGCGCCTGTCAATGTCAGTCCAGAGGTCGATCCGGCTGTGGCATTTCCAACGCCCCCGACTGCAATAGCTCCACTCCCTGCATTAAGGATCAATCCACTCAGAGCATTGGCTGATCCGATATCGCCGGTAATGTCGATGTTGGCTCCCCCGCCGCTCGATGTGTCTATCGTCAAGGCGCCCGCGCCAGCAGTTGTCCCATCGATAGTGCCTGTAATAAGGGCAGCTGCCGAGCTGGTGGTGATGGTGACATTTGTATCGATAGAGAGATCTCCTGTAGCTGTGAATGTCCCCGCACCCGTCGAGGTGGTCACATCTCCACCTAGCAAGATTCCTCCTCTGCCAACCAAAGAAATTTGGTTGACGGGTGTATTGCTTCCAATCGCTCCTTCTATAAATATCGCTCCCGTACCGGCGGCGACCTGTAAGTTTTGCGCCCCATCGACTGTGCCTGCAAAGCTGATGGGGGCATTTGCAGCCGTAAAGATGAGATCTGCGGCAAGATTCAATGCGGGGGTGTAAAACTGTCTTCCGATCGTGGTGATATTACCTGTGACCGTAGTCGTCCCTGTTCCCTGACAAATTAGATTGGTCAAAGGGATGCTATTTCCTACTGTTGAACCGAAGAGAAGCGTGCTTGTTCCTGCATTAACTGTCATCCCTTGAGCTCCATTCACCGTTCCTGCAAAGGCGATCGGTTGATTTGTACTGACAAAAGAGGTTGTTTTATTGAGCATGACGTTATTGTTATAAAATTGCCCGGCTCCGCTGGTCATGTATCCGCTTCCTTTTAGAGTGATGCCGCCATTGCCTGTAAATGTCAGCCCTCCTGTCGACCCCGGCGTTGTATTTCCGATGCTTCCGACGGAAATGGCGCCACTCCCCGCGTTAAGGGTCAATCCGGTAAAGGAACTGAGAACCCCGATACCTCCTACGATAGTGATGTTAGCCCCGCCGCCAGTGGATGTATTGATTCCAAAAGTTCCAATGCCAGGGGTTGTGCCATCGACGTTGCCCAAGATGCGGGCGGCCGCTGAATTTGTGGTGATAGCAACGCTTGAGCCAATGGTGAGATTTCCTATCGCTGAGAAGGTCCCGGCGGCAGTCGTTGTGGTCACGTTTCCACTCAACTGGATTCCACCTGTTCCTGTCAATGACACTTCAAGGACGGGGACCAAGCCTCCAATATCTCTTAATATCGATATCTCTCCGCTGCCGGATGTCACTACGAAATTTTGAGTTCCGTTAACTGTGCTTGCAAAGAGGATGGGACTATTTGTACTTGTAAAGGTCGTATTATTGCCAAGGGTCACTGCAGAACTATAAAGCTGGCTTCCCGTCGTCGTGACATTGCCGCTTGTTGCGATGGTTCCCGTTCCTTGGCTAATTAAATAACTGGGAGGGATCGTATCGCCTACTGTCGAACTGAAAAGCACGGTATTTGTGGCAGCATTGAGCGTCAGCCCTTGAGCTCCATTGACTGTCCCCATGAAGTTGATTGTTTGGTTGGTACTTGTCAGGCAAGTCGTTGCACCCAGCGTCACATTATTGTTATAAAGCTGTCCGCGTCCGCTGGTCGTGTATCCGCTCCCGTTGAGCGTGATGCCGCCGCTGCCTGTAAATGTCAGCCCTCCATTCGACCCTATTGCGCTATTGCCGACGCCTCCGACTGCGATGGCGCCGCTTCCCGCGTTGAGTAGCAATCCAGAAAGAGGGTTGACCGTTCCAATATCTCCTACAATGGTGATATTGGCCCCTCCACCGCTCGATGTGTCAATGGATAAAGTACTTGTCCCCGATGTGCCATTGTCGACGGTGCCTGTGATAAGGGCAGCCGCTGAATTTGTGGTGATGGCAACGGTGGTGTCGATCGCGAGGCTTCCCGTAGCCGTAAATGTGCCAGAGCTTGTCGTTGTGCTCACATTTCCACCCAGCGCAATTCCGCCTCTTCCAGTCAATGAAACTTGATGGACAGGGATGATACCTCCAACGACGCCCTTAATGGATATCGCTCCTGTGCCAGCGGCAACCAAAAAGTTTTGAGCCCCGTCGACCGTACTCACAAAGGTGACAGGGTTATTATTCGTCGTGAAGGTCGTGTTCGCAGAAAGACTCACATTAGAATTATAAAACTGATTTCCTACCGTGGTAATGTTGCCGGTTGTTGTGATCGTGCCCGTTCCCTGGCTGGTCAAGTTATTCAGAGGAATGGTATCTCCTATTGTTGAACCCAAGAGAATCGAGCTTGTACCGGCATTGAGTGTCAGCCCATTTGCCCCGTTGATCGATCCGGCAAAGTTGATCGGAGTGTTGCTGCTGTTCAAAGCTGTAGTCGTTCCCAACAGCACATTGTTATTATAGACTTGCGCACCCCCGCTGGTCGTATACCCGCTTCCATTTAAAGTGATTCCGCCGCTGCCCGTAAGCGTCATTCCTACGGTCGATCCCGCTGTGGCATTTCCGACACCCCCGATTGCAATAGATCCGCTTCCCGCATTGAGAGTCAATCCAGTCAGAGAACGGGCCGATCCAATACCGCCCGTAATGACGATGTCAGCCCCGCCACCGCTCGATGTGTCTATAGTAAAGGCGCCCGCACCTGCTGTTGAGCCATCGACCGCGCCTGCAATGAGGGCAGGAGCTGACTCGGTAGTGATGGCAACACTTGTGCCAAGGACTACATCCCCTATAGCTGTAAATGTTCCTGCACTTGTCGATGTCGTGATATCTCCACTGAATAGGATCCCGCCCTCTCCGGTCAGGGAAATCTGGTGCAAGGGCGCTATGCTCCCAACAACTCCTCCGATAGATATCGCTCCTGTCCCAGCGGCAACAGAGAAATCGTGAGCCCCATCGATTGTGCCTTTAAATGTGATGGGGCTATTCGTGGTGGTGAAGGTCGCATCTGCGCCGAGAATGACTTGCACACCGTAAAGCTGATCTTTTGAGGTTGTTAGGGATGTGCCATTGATAACAATGGCGCCGCCGGCAAGACCATCGACGATCAATTCACTCAGTTCAGTGGCGCCTATCGCTCCTCCGAAGATGGTGGTGGCTGTTCCGGCATTCACACTCAGCCCCTGAACGCCAGCGGTGGCCGCCTCGATCGTAGAAGTTCCGCTAAAAATGATGGGATTATTCTCGCTGACCAGGCTAACAACCTCTGGAAACAATCCCGTTCCAAGAATGACCGGACCGGTATAGTTATGCAACCCATTGGTGCTATAGAAACTGCCGTTCAAGGTGACTGCCGTTGCAGAATTGAGCGTAAACGGTCCTAAAATAGCAGGTTGGTTATTTCCGACATTTTCAAGCGTAATCGTCCCTGTTCCAGAAGAGACGTTGAAATTGCTGAGGCGAGAGGTTCCAGATCCCTGATTATTCATGGACCCCACATCGCCATTGAGGGAAAAATTTCCATTGCTGGTCGTAGCCACAAAGCCGTTAGTGGTCGTTGCATTAGGAACATTGATATCCCCATTAATCGTAATGGCTGCATTGGTCGTCGTTAAAGTTGTATTACCTACAAAGCCCAAAATGACGCCCCCATTCATCGTGAGGGTGCCGCTTCTGCCTGCATGTGGAGAGGAACTGTATGTCGATCCATTCAGAAAGAAACCTGCCGTCGCACTGAGGTCAATGTTGCCGTTTTCTCCTGCGGTTGCCTGGGTCGAGATGTTGGCAACTTCAATTCCAGCGCCGCCTGTCAATGTCAAGGCGCCAAGGGCTGTTGTTGTTCCGATGTCAGCTGCAACATAAACGTCTCCTCCAGTGCCAGCATTCACTGTGAGAGACTGAGCGCCAGAGGCATTCGCATCAACCGTGCTGAGGAAAGAAACAGGAGCTCCAGCTGCATTGGCGCCACCGCTTGTCGTGTCGATAAGCGAGTTGGCCGCCAGGGTGACTGCCCCATTGAAAACAACTGGTCCGCCATTTGTCACGATGTTTGCAGTTGAAAGTGTGATCGGAACAGCGGCTCCGTTTGCGGCTGTGCAGAGAATTCCGACGCTCGGAAACGTCATAGAGACGTCATTGCTGAACTCAATACTGGAACTCGCGCACAAAGTGACATTGGAAGCAGCAGCATTAATTGTTAGAGGATCGATTGTTAATGCAGTTGAGCTGTCCGTACAAAGCGCTGCTTGAGCCAATGTTCCCGGTCCTGCGGTCACGACATTGATCGAGAGCGGATCTAGCAGCCAATTGCCTGTTTTTCCATGAACTGCAAACGTGTTCACGTAGCCAGATAAAACATCTAACTTTTCTTTTCCCGATGTCTCGACCAGGCCCCCATTCCCACTCTCTTGACCTCCCTGTGCGAAGATCTTGCCATTAAAGAGCATAGAATTCTTCGACCAGAGAACGACTTTCCCTCCATCTCCCTTAATTAAGGCATCCGCGTAGATCGTAGAAGCAGCATCCATCGCCAGGTTGCTAGCTTTTTGGATCTGGCCAAAGCCTTGATAGTCGCCGCCAATCAGCACGCTACCGCCACCATGATCGCCTGAAGCAAGGATTTCAGCTCCTTGCAAAAGAATCCTGTCGCCAAAGATCTGAACATCCCCCCCTGCTTGACCTTGCCCAATGCGAGAAGCATCAAGGCCGCCCTTGATATCGATCTCTGTCTTGCCAACGCCATCAATCTGGATAACATCCGCTGCGATGTAGCTTTTGCCTACCAAACGAATGACCCCATTTTCTTCAATCATCTGGCTGGCTTCCTCGAGCCCTTCTGTGTTGATAATCCTTTTTAATGCCTCGTCAGCCACTTTTAATTTTAGGAAGACCTGTCCCCCGCGAGCATCGATCTTACCGAGATGTTCGATCACCGCCTCTTTCACTTCGCCTTCAACGGAAAAGCTCATGAGACCATCCCCTGAAAAATCGAGCGTAACTTTTTCACCACCAGTGAGGAGAACTTTGCCCGCTTTTGCGATGATAGCGCCTTCGTTAAGAAGATGAGGCGCTAAAAGAGCGATCGCTCCTTCGGGGCAGGAGATCTCTCCTTGATTGATGATGCTTGAGTTTTCCGCGTCTGGTTTTAGAGTAAACTGGAAGCGATCGTTTAAAAAGTCATCATCTGCCAGATCGAGTGTGGAAGCGATAAAAGATGCGGTGTTAATAAAACCTGATGGCCCAATGACAATCCCATTGGGATTGATCAAGAAGACTCTGCCATTTGCATTCAACCGGCCCATCAGAGAAGAGGGATCTTTGCCTTGCACCCGATTGAGAACCGCGGAGCTGGATTTAGGCTGGACAAAAGTCACTTGCTGATTTTCAGCGATATTAAAGCTTTCATAATTAATGATTGCTTTATCAGAGGTCGTAATCCGAAGATGATTAGAATGATCCCCTTCTATGCGCGCCTCTCCGCTTACGACTTCCCTCACCTGAGGAAGAGCTGAAAGCAGCGAAGACGACGATAAAAAATAGGCGATACCCAAATAAACTGCAAAATTGGCCGATAGGCGGGATTGAAAGCTGTTTCGGTATAATTTAAACAATTGATTCATTTTATAAATCAAGACAACACCATAAAACAATCATTAAGTCTATGCATCGACCTATTTTATATAATTACCACTTCTAAAATTGTTTAAACACAAAAAAATTATTATATACCCCAATTCACCTTCCAGTACCAAATGCTATCCGCATTTCTACGTCGCTCATTTAAAGGAACGCCCAAGTCGATACTGACATCGAAATGATAGGGCCCGTAGATGCGAACCCCAGCACCCGTGGAGACCATACCGACATAACCCTTAGCCAATGGATATTCCTTAGACCTTAATTGAACTCCCCCGGCGTCGACGAAGAGGACAAATTGCAAGATCTCCTTCCATTTTCTCTTGGTGCCGAAAAAGTTGTAATTTTTGAAAGGAGGAGGGATGCGAAGCTCCCAATTCGTATAGTAACCGCTGTCGCCAAGAGCAGATGCAAGAGGGTATCCGCGCACAGTATCCATACCGCCGATATAAAACTGTTCCGGGATAGGCAATTTATTGAATGAATATTGCCCCGAAAAATTGATCAGGAAGTAGAAATCTGCAAATTGCTGCATCCGTTTGTAATCGAGATTGAGAATGGAGTATCTCCCTCCGGCCCCCTTTCTACTCGAATGTTTAGAGACAGAAGACATACCGCCCAGGAAATCGGGAATGCCCTGATAGAAAGCAAAATCGATAAAATTATTCCCGTACCAACCATCGTTAAAACCAAAGTCTGTGCCCAACCCTAAAACACGCAGGCGGTCATCCGAGGTCGTATGGCCCAGGGCAATATCCTTGATCTGCTTGTATTCGAAGCTAGTGTAGATGTCCACGCTTACCCTGCGGCTTCTTTGAATAGCGTAGGTGACCCTGGCACCGGCGATCTCCGCACTGCTCTTCAAATGCAGATGGTCAAAATCGTGATATTCAGCGTGCTTCACTCTTAAATGGGTGTACATATAGGAGAGTTCCCCGCTCCAGCCTGATCGGGTAATCGGAAAGTCATATCTCACATCTGTGAACCACAAAGATCGGATTGGGCTTCCGACGACTTCGGCAATGGAAAAAGTATCGCCATCTGTGATGAAATTGCCATAGTCGAGCCTAACACCTGTGCGCTGCGCCGTGGTAAAATGGGACCCATAATCGTTGGTATTAAAATAAGCATGAACAGGACGATGGTCATTGACTTTCAAGATGACGTCCGCCGTGCCGTAGGCTGACCCTTTTTCGAAGACAGCTCCGACAAGCAGATCTGCATTTTCGTTGACAAGCATCAATGATCTTAAAAAATCATCGTAGTTAAGCGGCTTGCCGATATATTTCGTGAAATAGGATCGGATAAACTTCTCGGAATAATACCTATTGCCTGAGACAGTAATCTTTCCAAGACTTCCTTCCATCACTTCAATTTTCAGTGTTTTACCTTTGATGTCTTGAATAGGCGGATAGGCGCGTGCAAGGAAATATCCCCTTTCGACGTAGTAGGTTCTGATTTCTATACAGAGATTACGAATATCTTGCATCGAAAGCGCTCTATCTTCATAGGAGCTTATGAGATCCTGCAGCTTTTCCGATGTTATCGAATGATTGCCCTCGATCTCGATCTGCTCGATAAAGACAGATCGATGGTTGCCGAAATCGAGCTGATGATCTGGGATATCGACCTCAAGAAGAGGGATCTCTCTTTTTGGAGGAAGAGGTTTGGCTTCGTATTCCTTTTCAATCGTCCTGTCAAGTACTCCCGCGTTAGTAGAAGGAGGTGTGACGTGAGTAGTCGTGTGGGAAAATCCCTTCACAGAAAGAAGACTAGACCCTGCCAGCAATATAAGGACCTTTGCAAAATGGATAGTAGCTATTCAGCACCTCCCTCTTCTAGGAAGATCGGACATGCCACGAAAGAGTGGAGTGGTGAATAGTTACAATGGATATTCAATTTCCTTCCTCTGTTAATAAGAATATCTTATTGCCCATATGCCCTATTGAATAGCGTAGTCCGGTTTGAGGTGCCGGACAGACTCTTACGCTTTTTTTTTGTCTAGCATTTCGTTGATTTAAAAAAAATAAAAAAAATATTAATACTTTTAATTTTGCAACGAACTTTTGATGGGTCAAGGTTACAACCCATATCTCGTAAAGTCAGCCTCCAACTCCCTCCCCAAAGTCCAGTTTAAAAATCCAATAGAAAATAAAAAAAAACTTGCATATCAAACTGCTTTACATCGACAATGTGTCTAATTCAGGTTTTTGAGACATTTGTCTCAGAAGCTTGAATTAGGAAGAGGTCTGTTGGGCCTAACTCCAGTTTGAAGAAACTTAAAAAATCCATATCACTAGAGGAACACATGAAATATTTATTGAAATTATCGGTTTTTCTCTTTTCTGCTAGTACCGTTTTCGGTACAACTCAGCATGCGTATGTATGCAATCAACTCGGCAAATCTGTAACTATCATTGATGTAAGCAATGATACCACTCAAACAATTTATGGATTTACCAATCCCCGCGTAGTACAGCTTAATCCAGACGGGACGCATGCTTTCGTAGGAAGCGATGACAATACAGTGCGAGTGATCGACACAATCACTAGTACTTTGGAGCCTGTGATGGTTACTGTTCCACATCCTGTCGCCATGGCCGTTTCTCCGAATGCCGATTTCCTTTACGTCGCAAGCGATAACAACACTGTGAGTGTCATTCAGACATCTAATTATACGGTTGAAAAGGTGATCACCGGGTTTAGTAATCTTCAAGACATCAAAGTGACGCCAGATGGTGCGTATGCCTATGCTACAAATGCAGGCAGCGGCACAGTCAGCGTCATCCGGACGTCAGACAATACAATCGTGGACACAATTACAGGTTTTAAGAAGCCTGTTGGAATCACATTGACCATAGACGGGACATACGCATATATTACGGAGACAAGCACCAACTCAGTCTACGTCGTTGACACCTCGAACAATACAATAGTGGATCAGATTCTAGGCTTCGATCTCCCTAGTTACTCTGCGGTGAGCCCTAACAAAAGCTATCTGTTTGTGTCTGATACGGGAAATAATGCAGTAAGTATTATCCGCACTAGTGATAATTTCATTGTCGAAACGCTTGCTATTCCATCACCTAAAAGTATTGCAATCACAGAAGATGGAAATTATCTCTATGTAGGCAGTGACTTGGAGACAGTCTACAAGATAAGCCTTATAAGTTATGACATCCTGACTGTCATTCCGGGGTTTGAAAATCCTTCGAATATCGCACTGACTAACAACAATATTCCCGGCAATACGGCAAATGCGTGTAAAGTCGTGGTCAGTCCAACAGACATTTACAATATCGTTTCATGGACAGCCGGTCCAGGAACTCCAGTATCCTATTCCATCTATCGGGATGCTGCCCTTTCCCTTTTCATTACGACTGTTCCCGCAGCAACCTTGGAATATATAGATGCAAATCGGATTCCAGGCCAATCTTATTCCTATTTCGTCTTGGCCAACTATGCAAATGGTTTTTCCTCTACCATTGGGAGCGTCGAAGTGACTCCGGTTCGACTCTGTCAAAACCTTTAACCTTTAGAGGAAATTGCAAAACTAACAAAACGGGGTGATTTTCTGGGGGAGATTATTTAGCTAACCAGCTTAATCTCCCCCAGAAAATCACCCCGTTTTGTCAATCTCGTAACTCGCTCGAAAAATAGACCTCTTGCGTAACTAAGCTTCTGTCGATTTTGGGGTTCTTTTGAACCGATTTTCGATTCTTTTTGCGGGGGTTGTATCAACTTTCGTATACAACCCCCGCAAAAAGAATCGAAAATCGGTCAAAATAATCCCCAAAATCGACGAAGCCTTAGTTACGCAAGAGGTCTAATGGCTGCGATTCTGCCTCCATTTACCAATGCAAAAATCCTTATGGCTGACCTGCCCAAAGCGTGTGATAAGGGAGCAAAGAAAGATAGCAAGGGTAATATCATGTATTCGAGAGTTTTTTATATAAAATTACAAAGCTGACGCGAAAAGGATGGTTTTTCGGGTCCGAAATAGGTTTTAGCAAATAAGACCCCGAAAAAACGTCCTTTTCGCGTTAGTTTTGCAATTCCATCAATAGATTAATTTAATAATTTAAAAAAGATTCTATCATACAATTAAGATGTAATCTGTCGTATAATACAACCGAAATTAAAAGCTGAGGTTGTATGACGGCAATAGTTAATCCAGTTCGCCCCTTAAATCCACCCTATTATCATCGCGAATACTCAAATGATGTCGACCGCCCTCATGAACAACCTTCAAACATCTATAAGCGGGTAACTCTCGTTGCCCTACCTTTTTTGAGTTTATACAAACCACTAGGTCTTCCTATTTCTTTGGGAATGGGCGCTGCACGTGTTTATACTTCTGCTAATCAATTAATCAGTGATATTCAATCAGGAGATTGCAAGAAGATTTCTTTTGATCTCCTACAGACAACCATTGCTGTTATTGCTTTAGCATCTACAATTTTTGCGCATCCTATAGGAATGATCGTAACAACTTCTCAGGATATTATTTTTGAATTAAGCGACCTCGTTCAATCTCTTCAAAAGGGAGACTTGGAAGCATCGTTGATATCCCTAACAAAAATTATAAATAATGCGTTTTACCTAGCTCTAATCTGCCGTGGTGGTCTTGAACTTTCAATTGTTTCATTTGCAATGCAAGCAATAACTCTTGTGATTTCATCCAGAGATGAGTTCAAAAAAGGCCATATATTGGAAGGCTGCGGGAATCTTTTAATGGCAGCTGTTAGGGTCAATCAAGGTTATTCTCAATTCAAACTCCTCCAAAGGCAATGGGAAATTGAAGAAGCAATTAAACGAATTGTTGTAGGTGAATTGCATAAAAAATGGCAATTCCCATCAGACCATTTGCCTGTGGGAATAGAGGTGGATGGAGTCAAAATCATCAGCTGGAACGTTCTTAATAACGCTTACATGGAATGGGTAACGACAAAAGACTCTCAAGGACTCAATGGGTCTATGATTAGCGATCTAGACAAGGTAGTAAAACCGAATGGACTAACACAAAGAGACCTGATTGTTGTAGACATGGTTGCTTCTATGATGAACTCTGGACAGGTGGTTGCTCTTCAGGAATGTGGCGTTCCCTTCCTCGAAGCACTACAAGAAAGGCTTCCCTCACATTGGCAAATGGTTAAAAGCTTTGAAACTCCCAGGACAGACCAGGATGTTATCTTATTCGACAAATCTAGATTAGCTTATCGTCCCGACCAATCAGGAGTGACAAAAGATTCATACCCCAGTGTACCTAATAGACCTATTCAAAATGCGCTTTTCTCTAGAATAGGAGAAGGGCATGGCCGAGACCTTAGAGTGATCAATGCACATATTCCAGGCGATCCTGCTCTACCTGTAAGGGAAGAGTTTGCAAAATATATTCATGATATTCATCGTGATGATCAAGTAACAGTTGCTCTCGGTGATAATAATTTCGAACGAGATGAAATGATACTTGCTTATGAGAGAATGGGCTTTTCAGAGTTTAGCCTGCATTCACCCTGGAAAACCAATATCGACCCTTACGGCAAACATTCAAAAGCCATTGATCATCTTTTCGTTGCAGGTGGCGATTTTTCACGAGATCTTACAACCGATGAAGTGCTTCAAAATGGCAACTTACGAGAAACAATTGCTCTTTTAAATGGGGTTGTATAATGAGGGAGTTGCAAAACTCAGGGTTCGTCGATTTTCGGGATTATTTTGGCCGATTTTCCGTTTTTTTTCAGGGGGTAATATACGCAATGTTGATATTACCCCCTGAAAAAAAACGGAAAATTGGCTCAAAAGAACCCGAAAATCGACAGAACCTGAGTTTTGCAACTCCCTCTAATAATCGCGATTTATCTGTTTGCCAAGATGTAGAAATAGAAATGGCCGGAACAGCGTGTGTCATGTTAATCACAATCTCCTCCATTGCCTCCATCTCCTCCACGTCCCCAATCACTATCGCCTCCTTTGCCTCCGTTGCCACCATTCTGACCATTTTTCCCAGGGCAACCATCCTTGCCATGCTTAACCAAGGAACCAGTTAAATCCTGATCTTTTATATCGGGTTTGGGGTTATCGCATGACATAAGTGCAATTGAGAAAAGTAACAACGTTCCAAGTAAAGCTGTTAAAATTTTCATGTTTTTGAAATTTCCTTATCTCTTGTTTCCATTATTTCCATTTCCTCCAGGTCCTTGACCTCCGGAACCACCTCTACCGCTTCCAACCGGACCGTCACCTCCATTCCCACCGTTCCCTCCTTTACCGCTCATAAAAATCTACGAAAATCTATGCAACTAGCATGA
>Ga0206843_10268_pt1 | contig 13098 bp, 7 predicted proteins | sample Alteio_BWOrgCont_21_FD_152869 | JGI IMG/M metagenome (GOLD analysis project Ga0206843, IMG submission 152869) | Enriched cells from forest soil in Barre Woods Harvard Forest LTER site, Petersham, Massachusetts, United States -... | ecosystem: Environmental > Terrestrial > Soil > Temperate forest >...
CAAAGTATCTCCTGCCTTCACACGGTCGTAGAGCCCTTTAGGTATGTCGGCACTGTCATTTAGGTAAGGGCTGCTGAGCGTATGCACATTATAGGCGATGTCTGATGCCAGTGTATCACCAGGACAGTATTCGGCAGACATGTCTACCATCATCACCAGTTTGCCGGCAGAGTCTTCGTAGAGCTTTTGTTCAGCGTAACTGAAATCAAAACCCGTTACTTTATAGTTATTCCCCAGTGAGTCGTGCGAGGTAAGGCCTTGCTTCATCAGGTTCACAAATTCCGCCTTTTGCAGGGGGCCTGCCTTTTTATCAGAATGCCCCAGGTATACGGATGGCATAAAGATCTTTTCGTTCCCTTTACCCTTGCCCTTTTGCTGTGCCGACAGATCCAGGCCATAAGCAACTATGAAGATCAGCAACAATATATATACAGTACGGCTCATAATCATTCAAAAATAAAAAAAATAACATCAATCCCGCATTTTTTAGAAGGAACTACGAATCGGTGACATTGCAGCTATAAATGGCTGGTTTATTGATTTTTACTTTTACTTTTGGCATAAGATCATAGTGTCCTTAAAATATCCCAGCTATTAATGAATCCGGAGATACTCAATTATATACCTCAGCGCGCGCCTTTTATAATGATAGGCGATGTAATAAGCGCAGATGAAACTGCAACACTAACTAGTCTGGAGATTACAGCAGACAACCTCTTCGTCTCCAATGGTGTTTTTACAGAGCCGGGGCTTATAGAAAATATGGCACAGACCGCGGGAGCGGGCACCGGCTATAGGGCTAAGAAAGAAGGTAAGCCGCAACCCAAAGGCTATATAGCCGCGCTGAAAAGTGTAAACATAATAGAGCTGCCTAAAGTAAATGACACCATAACAACAGAGACAACCTTTTTGCAAACCCTGCTCAGTTTTCATTTGGTAAGGGGTAAGGTAACGGTGGGCGATAAAGAAATTGCCAACTGTGAGTTTAAGATATTTGTTTACACAGACCAACCTGCACAATAGTTGATGCACCCGGTTTATGCTATAGCTGCTCATATTGTTTCTCCGTTAGGATTAGATACCCAATCGCACTGGCAGGCCGTGATGGCAGGGCGAACAGGCATAAAGCGATATGAAGATCAGGCACTAAGCAATACCCCATTCATGGCCTCAAAGCTCGACACGGGGCAATGGCATACGATACAAACACCAACCAATAAACAACAGCTGTCCCCATTTGAGCAACTTGCCACCTTCTCTGCACAAAAGGCAATAGATCAGTTGGAAGACTACATAGACCTTCAACAGACAGTATTCATACTAGCAACAACCAAGGGAAATATTGAGCTGCTGGGGCAGGTTCCTGATGAGCGCATGCTGCTACATCATCCCGCACATATTATTGCCGATCAGCTTGATATTCCTAATAAACCTGTAGTCATATCCCAGGCATGTGTCTCGGGTGTGGTAGCGCTGCAATATGGTATGCGCCTGTTGCAACAAGGCAGGTATAAGCATGCTGTAGTATGCGGTTGCGACAGGTTTTCCCGTTTTGTCCTCAGCGGTTTCCAGTCGTTCCAGGCCGTATCAGATGAGGCGTGCAGGCCATTCGATGCAGAGCGAAAAGGCATCACACTTGGAGAAGCAGCAGCAACAATAATATTATCTGTAGATAAGCCAACGAACACTTTAGGGCAATTAACAGGCGGCGCCACATCTAATGATGCCAACCACATTTCAGGTCCTTCGCGCACGGGTGAAGAACTGGCGGCAGCCATCTCTAGCGCTATTGACGAAGCTAATATTACACCTGCACAGATAGACATGATCTCTGCCCACGGCACTGCTACCATCTATAACGACGAGATGGAAGCAAAGGCCTTTGATGTGGCGGGCATCTCCAACGCTCCCCTGCATAGCTTTAAAGGCTATATAGGCCATACCCTCGGCGCCGCAGGCGTGCTGGAAAGTGCAATGATACTCGAAAGTATACGCCACCAGATATTAATACCATCCATCGGCTATAACACATCGGGAGTATCAAAAGACATTAATGTCACCCAGCAAGCACAAGCAGCAAATATCAATCATGTGCTGAAAACTGCTTCCGGCTTTGGGGGAAGCAATGCAGCCATTATATGGAAGAAGGTGTAGGGTGAAGTTTATCTCCTATTCACTAAAGCTAACTACCATATACCCTCAAGCATTTCAGCCTATTAAAATGGGCCCAGAGGGCAATGTCATTAAGTTAAGAAAGCCGGAAGAGCTCTATAATAGCTGGCTATCAAAAAGATGAATCTGGATTATTGAGCTAAATGATTTCGACGATGTATTCCCCGTGTGGCGTGGATTGTGTGCATGAGCGAAAGGGGCAAGGGGGGATGTCTTTTGGGTATTGCTAATGGCATTTCATTATTAATGTGAATAGCCACCGGTGAAGCCGGTGGAAAAATGGGCGAAAACACCAACTCCGAATGGAGTTGAACATAGTTTGGGACAAGTAATCCTTAACTTACTAGCATTGCCCCAGAGGGGCTGCCTGTTTGTAGAGATGATACATTACCGCGATATATGTCCCTGAGGGGCTATCCAACACACGAATTGGGTTGCTCGTAGCTACTAACGCCTGATTGCTTAGAAATAACAATTGTAGTAAACCATTGAGGATATTTTTTCGTGTTCACTTTTTCAAAAACCCATCGGCAACCAGCCTATAATTTTATCTAAACCGCTTTCGCTCAAAATCGAATCCAATAACTTTACATAAGATAATTCACAATGATAACCCCTTACAAAAATAATGTATCATGCCAAAACATTTACATCAGTCAGAAAACATTTCCGTAGCAGAAATAGAGCAGAAAAACATAGGGGTCCGCTCCCCCAAAAACGTGCTAAAACCCGCGTCCATAAAGCATTTCATTTTTTCACCCTCAAAACCAGGTATGGCAAGAAAACGAGATCATTTCGACATTTTTCTATGTATCAAATTATAAAATTTATAATATTAATTATACATGTCCATTAATAATTAATCATCTACAATTAGCCATTAAAAGCAGTGATCCGCTCCCCCAAAAACGCACTGAAACCCGTGCCTGCAAGGCGTTTCATTTTTCACCTCAAAATCTGGTAGAATACAAAAACACAACTGTTCCGTAGAGTAGAAAATTTAAGCCTATTATAAACCCGCCAGTTCATTCACTGCGCACCACGCCATCATGCCCATACCTGTTTTCAAGGCATTTTCATCAATGTCAAAGTGGGCATTATGTACCGGCGCGGTAAATTCAGTATTGCCTTTACTTGTACCTATGCGAAAGAAACAGCCCGGTACATGATGCGTGTAAAAGCTAAAGTCTTCCCCCGCCATGCGCATATCCAGGTGATGCACATTGTCTTCGCCTACATATCCTTTTGCCCAGTCCTTCGCCCTCTCTGTTAATATTGGGTCATTGAATAACGAAGGGTAACCTGCAGGTATTTCCACCGTAGCTTTGGCGCCATAAGCAGCGCAGGTATGCTCTGTAAATTCCTTTATCCAGCTATGTGCCTCATACCGCCATTGCTCGTCAAAGGTGCGGAAGGTACCGAGTATCTCTACCTTATCCGGCACCACATTGGTAGCAAAGCCGCCCTCTATCTTACCAAAAGTAAGCACCGACGGTACCAATGGATTTGCTTTACGGGATACTACTTGTTGCAAGCCGGTTATCACTAACGCGGAAATGGCAATGGGATCAATAATTTGGTGGGGCAATGCGGCATGGCCCCCTTTTCCCTCAATGGTTATATATACCTCATCAGCACTGGCCATATATTGCCCGGGCCTGAACCCTGTGGTACCAGACGGCAGATGAGGGTATACATGCAGTCCAAAGATGGCCGCAGGCGCAGGGTTATCAAGCACCCCTTCTTTGATCATAATGCTTGCACCGCCAGGGTGTGCCTCTTCTCCCGGCTGAAATATGAGCTTTACTGTACCTTCCCATTCATCGCGCAGGTCATGCAAAATATGTGCAGCGCCCAGCAGGCAGCTGGTATGCACATCGTGGCCACATGCATGCATCACGCCATTGTTCTTTGACTTATATGGTACCTCGTTCTTTTCCTGTATCGGCAACGCATCCATATCAGCACGTAAGGCTATACAACGCTTACCAGGATTCTTCCCCTCTATAAGCGCAACAATACCCGTGGTGGCTATACGCTGATATTTTATACCCATCCGCTCTAATTTTTCAGCAACAAAAGCAGAGGTTTTATGCTCCTGAAAGGAAAGCTCAGGGTGAGCATGTATATGATGACGTATTGCCTGTACTTCAGGAAAATACTGCGCTGCTTTTTCCTGTATTTTGTGTAATATCATTATGTCTTATTCAAAAATTTAAAGTAGATACCAGGGTAATATTATTCCGTTGTGGTAACGGTAATGATATCAGGCACTATCATGCTGGGGTTGTAAGTAGAGTTGGCTTCCCGCCACATTCCTTCGGCTTCCACGCGGCGTCGGTAGTCGCCCACCTTTACCCTGAAGCATGGCGATATATAGGAGAGATAAGTGCGCACACCGGGATTATTCCTGGCAAATTCATTTTTTACCGACATTGCCTTACTACGGTCTGTGCCCCTATATATCTGCACCCGGAATCCCTTGCCGGTGTAAATAGTACGCACATTGCGGTGCGATATCCATGGCGTAGGCGTAACAACAGGTTTGGCAGCCGGGGCAACGGGTGGCTTTGCGTTCGTACGCACAGCCATATCCCCGGTATGAGGTGCTGGTAATATTTCGGAAGAGTGTGAACTTATAGATTCTTCAGCTGGTACAGTACTAGTGGCTTTGTGCGAGCCTACTTTAACAGAGGATGCTATAGCCGGATGATTCTTTTTTAGCAGCAACGATAGTCGCGGATCCGAGTGCACCACCACATCGCCCTGCGCCCATCCCTTCACTGAGAAAAAAAGTAAAAAAACAGCAAGCAAAATATGGTGCGCCCTCTTCATTTTCGTAAACCCTTAACCGGATCCCAGGTAATTATTTGTTCTCCCGAAATTAGATATAAAATTCTGAATTTACACTTTTTCCAGCCTGCTTTCTTTCATAATGTGCATGCTTGCAGAGCAGCCTAATCTAGTGGCACCTGCATCAATGAGTTGCTTGGCAAAAGCATAAGATCGTATGCCGCCAGATGCTTTAATGCCTATACGCCGCGGCAGGTTTGCCCGCAACAATTTCACTGCAGCCAGCGACGCTCCATGATCTGCATAACCAGTTGACGTTTTTACATAATCAATTTCATGATCTCTATATATTTCACAGCACGCAAGGAGCTCGCTTTCAGTAAGAATTCCGCTTTCCACTATCACCTTGATCACCTTACCGGAAGAATATACTGGTTTCAGGCACGCTTTGATCTCGCCTTCCAGGTGCCGCCAGTCGCCGCTTTTCAATGCACACAAGTCTATGACCATGTCCAACTCATCAACGCCCATTTCCAATGCTTCTTCTATCTCTCTCACTTTAATATCGGTACCACCAAAGCCTAATGGAAAGCCTACTACAGTGCATACTTTCACGCGCGATCCGTCGAGCAGTTTCTTTGCATCTGGTACATATTTTGGTGGTATACATACGGCAACAAAATTTTCCAGCGATGCATCGAGGCATACTTTGTCTACTTCCGATATCGTTGTTGTCTGCTTCAATATAGTGTGGTCAATATAAGAAGCAAGGTTGATGGACATAATGTTGGAATTAATGGCTCAAATTTAAGTTAAATTTATTTTATATTTTAGTGCCTATCTTAATATTTTATAATGAGCCGATTATACTATAATCTATTAATAATTCATTAACGATTAGGCATTAAATTTTCATGCTCTTAACGATCTCTACGGCAAATTCGCTTGTTTTCAGCAAGGTAGCATCGTGCATCAGGTTATAAAAATCTATGGTCACCCGCTTACGCTTAATAGTTGTTGCCAGCGCCTCTTCAATGCATTGCGCCGCCTCATGCCAGCCCATATATTCCAGCATCATTACACCGCTCAACAGTAAAGAAGATGGATTCATAGTGTTGGTATTTGCAAATCTTGGCGCAGTGCCATGTGTTGCTTCAAACACCGCATGCCCTGTAAGATAGTTAATATTAGCTCCCGGAGCTATACCAATACCCCCTACCGATGCAGCTGCCGCATCTGATATGTAATCACCATTAAGATTAAGCGTTGCTACCACCGAATAGTCTTTGGGAGAAAGCAGCAATTGCTGTAGAAAGTTGTCAGCGATCACATCTTTGATGATCAGTTTTCCCTGGGCTTCTGCTTTTTTCATCTTTGCGTTGGCTACATCTTCCCCTTGCGTTTTCTTAGCATTTTCCCATTGTCCCCATGTATATACATGGTCGGCAAATTCGCGCTCGGCCAGTTCATAGCCCCATATCTTAAATGCGCCTTCCGTATACTTCATGATATTGCCCTTGTGTACAAGAGTTACAGAAGGCAACTTGTGTTCCAGCGCATATTTTATTGCTGCACGTATCAGCCTTTCCGAGCCATCTTTTGATACTGGCTTTATGCCAAATGCAGTTGATTCAGGAAACCTTATCTTCTTACCTGCACCTAACTCATCTGTAAGAAAGCGGAGTAGTTTTTCAGCTTCCGGAGTATTGTACCCAAACTCTATCCCTGCATATATATCCTCAGTGTTCTCCCTGAAAATCACCATGTTCGTATTCTCCGGATGTACTACCGGTGATGGAACACCTTTATACCACTTTACCGGGCGAAGGCAAACATATAGGTCAAGCTCCTGCCTCAGCGCTACATTCAGCGAACGAATACCGCCACCTACAGGCGTGGTCAAAGGGCCTTTGATAGACACCAGGTATTCACGTGCTATATCAAGGCTTTCGGCTGGCAACCATTCGCCTGTTTTGTTAAAAGCCTTTTCGCCTGCCAGTATTTCTTTCCATTCTATTTTTCGTTTGCCACCGTACACCAGTTCAATAGCAGCATCGAGCACATGCTTGCTGGCACTCCACACGTCTGGCCCTATTCCATCCCCTTCTATAAATGGTATAATGGGATGATCTGGTATATTAAGGCCTGCGGGGCCCATAGTTATTTTCTGAGCAGTCATTATTTTCAATTTTAGCGGGCGAAGTTAATGGTTGTAGCGCACGATGCAAAAACAACACAGATGCTTTTAATACTTTGTACAACAGCCGCTGCTAATTATTATTTTATTATTAAAATTTGTTCCAAATTGTATACTAACGTTCCACAACAATATGGAACACTTTGTATTCACTGCCTGTTCTTACGCTAAGCAGGTACATACCATTTGACAACGCATTGCCAGGCGTTACGCTTATATTTATCTTACCGCCCTGCGTTACTACCTTGTCTTTATAAACAACCTGCCCAAGCAAGTCTGTAATTTCCAATATCGCTTCATCACCAGCACTACTTCCAAACGTTCCTTTTATAACAAATGAACCTCTGTTAGGATTTGGCAAAACAGATATTTCTCCACCTTGTTCTACCGACGTAACACCCTCACCGCTGTTATCATTGATAGTAATAATAACAGATCCTGAACCTGCCAAATTGCAAAATCCAGCACTTGTTATCATACAGCTTATAGAGTCGCCATTGGCAAAATTATTATAACTGTATGTAGATGTGGTGGCACCTGGTATTTGCATGTTGTTTACCACCCACTGATACGTTAAGAATGCACTGCCATTTGTTACATCAACAGAAAAAGACACGTTATCACCTGCTTTAATTGTGGTGCCGGGTGTAGCGGTAACACTCACTACTAAAGCCGGAGGTGTAACTACCGTCATCACAATATCACTAACAGCAGTATCAGGAGCCGCACAACTAGCGCTGCTATGCAGGTGAACAGTTACAGCATCGTTATCAACCGGCGTGTAACTGAACGTATTGCTTACCGAATCTGTCATAGTGCCGCTAACACTCCATTGATATAAAGGCGCCGGGCCTCCGTTAACTGACAACGCAGTAAAAGTAACCGGCAGGCCTGCACAAACAATATCGCCAACACTGGAATTAAGCAATACCGATGGTGTGATCGTAGGTGTAATAGCTACGGTTGCGCCGCCCGGCATGTTGCTTGCGCAATTAGTTATTGTACTTGTTGCTATCACTGTATAAGTTCCCGCCGCTGCCTGCAGCCCAAAGTCTGCAGTTGCTCCGGTACCACTGATAGCAACCACTGGTACACCCCCATTATATAGACGATAACCAACTCCTATATTAGAACCACTCAACCCAATGTGTACGCCGGCACCACCATCGCAATAGCTGCCGCCACCGGTGACAGTATAAGGCGCAGGTAATGGATTGACCGTGATCAGCCTGGTGACAGAACAGGAAGAAGCCAACGAGTAAGTAATAGTTGTAACGCCGGCGTTTCCTGCATTAACGACACCAGCACTTGTTATTGATGCAATTAAGATATTGCTGCTGCTCCATGAGCCACCCCCCACCGTATCGGTCAGTGTTATTGTTGCAGCCGCGCATACATTCGAAGACCCTGCAATGGCTGAAGGATGTGGATATACAGTTATCGTTTCGGCACTATTGCACCCAGTTGCTATTGTATAACTAAGCGTAGCAGTACCGGGCAACAATGTGGTTACAAAACCACCGGTACTAACCGGGGCTACAGCGCTATTGCTGCTGCTCCAGGAGCCACCAGATGTGGTATCGCTCACGGTCATGATCTGTCCTGCACAAAGATGAGAAACCCCCACAACCGGGCCAGGAGTAGGATTGACAGTGAAGGTGGATGATGTGAAGCAACCGGAGCTTAACGTATAGGTGACGGTAGCTATGCCCGCAGCATATGCAGTAACAATACCTGTAGAAGAAATACTGGCTGATGTACTTGTCCATACCCCACCCGGGAGCGAGTCGTAAACGATCTGTGGCACCCCATATGCACACATGTTGGTCATTCCCAGTATGGCTGGTACTACTATTACTGTTACCACTCTTGTATTATAACATCCATGACTATTGGTATAACTGATAGTTGCCGGCCCACCTGATAAACCGGTAACAACACCACCCGAAGAAACAGGAGCTATTGCGGAGCTACTGCTGCTCCATATACCACCGCCACTTGCATCACTTAATACCGAAGTATAATTAAGGCACACGTCAGGTATGCCCGTAACGGGAGCCGGCAGCGCATCAACGGTCACTATGGCTGTTACAGAACATCCAACCCCAAGCGAATAAGTAACAGAGGTAAAACCTGCCGCCTCACCGGTAACCAAGCCGGACCCTTCGTTAATAATGGCAACACCAGGCAAGCTACTGCTCCAGCTGCCGCCAGAAGGCACATCAGTAAGCGCTGTTGTTGCCCCCACGCATACGCGGGCAATGCCTGATATAGCCGCCGGTAAAGAATTAACTGTTATTACAGCGGTAGCGGCACAACCACTGACCGTATAACTGATTGTTGATGTACCTATAGCCATGCCTGCTATATTTCCCGCGCTACTTACTGCAGCAACAGAGGAATTACTACTTTCCCAAAAACCGCCGCTTACTGCATCGCTAAGATCAGTGGCAGCAGTCACGCACATACTGGTGCTTCCTGAAATTGGTGGAGGTGTGGCATTAATGGTTACGATCCTTATTGCCTGGCAACCTGTAGTTAACGTATATGTGATAACGGAAGTACCCGGCGCAATGCCACTGACGGTACCTATGGAGGCATCGGCAGTAGCGATGCCTGCACTACCGCTGGCCCATGTGCCGCCGCTTGTGGCATCACTTAGCGCAAGCGTAGTGCCGGCACATAAACTGAAAGTACCGGTTATCGGTTGAGGCAAAGGATTTACGGTTACCGGAACGGCTACGGAACATCCTGTGGTAAGCAGATAGGTGATACCAGATGTGCCGGCAGCCAGCCCTAAAACAGTGCCGGCTGATGCGTTTATGGTAGCTATGGATGAAGCCGAGCTACTCCATACCCCACCTGTAGTAATAGTATTTAAAGTTGTACCCGCTCCTGCACACACCCGCAGTACTCCTGTTATGGCTGCGGGTAATGGGTTAACTGTTATCACCGTTGATGCTACACAGCCAAAACCTAATGAGTACGTAATAGTAGCAGTGCCAGGAAGCGTACCGCAAACAAGGCCGCTACCTGCATCAACTGTAGCTATAGAACTACTGCTGCTCCATACTCCACCACCCGCCACATTAGCCAGTGGTGTGCAGGACCCTGCACAAACATGCATTGTCCCGGTAATTGACGAGGGAGCAGTATTCACTGTAACGATAACAGTGGCAGTACAACCCAGCGCCGTTGTATAAGTTATAGCCGATGTACCTGGCGACACACCATGTACAACACCTGCAGCGCTGATAGTGGCCACAGCAGTGTTGCCGCTATGCCATGTGCCACCAGCCGTGCCATTAGTCAAGGTTGTTGTTGCACCTACACATATGCCGCTACTGCCAGATATTGAAGAGACCGGATTTACAGTGATCCCTTTTGTAACTATGCAAGCGCCGCCGAGTGAATATGATATAGTGGCAATGCCTCCCGGAGCAACGCCCCATATCCCGCCAGCGCCGTCGGCAGTAGCCACAGCGGTATTGCTGCTGGTCCATATACCGCCGCCCGAGATGTTGCTAAAGGCTGTCACACTTCCGGTACATACGCTCGTTGCCCCTGCAATAGCGCCAGGAGCAGGATTTACCGTCATTAATAATGATGTGGTACAGCCCCCTAGTGAATAAATGATCGTTGCAGTGCCTACCGACAAACCGGTTATTGTTCCTGTACTGTTAACCGATGCTATACCGGTCGCGCTGCTGCTCCAGGCCCCACCCGGTGATGCCTCGCCTAGCAAGTTTGCTGCACCAAGGCACAGACCCGTAGGGCCGGTAATAGGAGAAGGTCCGGCAGTTACAGTTATTATCCTTGTGGCCGAACAACCAGCGCCAAGTGAATAAGTAATAGTCGCCGTGCCGAAAGATCCACCTGTAAGCACACCTGAAGCAGGATTGATAGTGGCGACCGATGTTGAGCTGCTTACCCACGAACCTCCTGTTATTACATCTGTTTCCGTTACTGCCAGGCCGGCACATACCACTGAAGGGCCGGCAATAGCAGCGGGAGCGGTATTGACAGTAACGATAGCCGACGATGAACATCCGCCGGAAGTATAGCTAATAGTTGTTGTGCCCGGTGATACCCCCCATGCTGTACCAGCGCCGGAAACAGTGGCAACATCTGTATTGCCGCTGCTCCATGCTCCACCCAATGTTGCATCAGCCAGCGCTGAGCTCGTTCCCGAACACAATATCATGGCGCCCGTTATTGCTGCAGGGGATGCGGTGACCGTGGTTAGCTTGGTTACAGTGCAGCCTGAGCCAAGTGAATATGTTATAATAACGGGGCCCGTAGCTACGCCATACACAAATCCTGTAAGAGCTACCGTGGCGATCGCAGTATTACTGCTTGACCATGAGCCACCTGATATGATGTCGGAATCTTTTACAGACGATCCCTGGCAAACAACAGATGGGCCAATAACAGGCCCGGGAGAAGAACTGACCGTTACTATTGCTGTACCGGTGCAACCTGCAACCGAAGTAAATGTTATAGTTGAGGTAGCGCCTGTGAGCACACCATATACAATCCCTGAAGCTGAACCAACAGTAGCAACCGACGTTGTACTGCTGCTCCAGGAACCCGTGAATCCCGGTGCAGTCTCCGCAAGAGACGCGCCTACACATACGGCCGTGGGCCCAGCAACAACTGGCAAAGGATTTACCGCCACAGTTGCACTTCCAGCCATAGGCCTGGCACAGGTCGTTGCGGTGTTTGCAGCGATCACTGTATATGTACCGGCTGCTGGCGCGGGGCCAAAATTAAGGGCGCTCCCGGTGCCTGCAACAGGCGTACCGGCGGCAGCCGGCCCATTAAATAACTGGTAGTTAACTCCTGTAGCAGAAGATGACAAAGTTACGTGTGGGGCAGTTCCTCCGGAACAGTAAGCCCCTCCGCCTGATACAGTGAAAGAAGCTGGTAATGGATTAATAGCTATTGCCGCGCCGCCAGACATGATAGATGTGCAGCCTGTGGCTGAATTAGTGGCAATTACTGCATAGGTTCCTGCACTGGAAATAGCACCAAAGTCAAGAGCGCTGCCAGTGCCGGCAATACCGCTGCCTGAAATTATTCCACCTGCATATAGCTGGTAAGTTATACCGGGATCTGAATCACTGAGCCCGATATGAACACCTGTGCCTCCTGCGCAAAAACTTCCTCCGCCGGTAATATTATATATCGCTGGCAATGAGTTGATATTTACTGTAGCGCTTCCGGCCATATTCCTGCTACACCCGGTAACTGTGTTGGTAGCTACTACTATATATATACCGGTTGCCGCCTGTAATCCGAAATCAATAGTAGAACCAGTACCTGCCATCGGGCTGCCTATAGGTATGCCGCCTGAATATAACTGATAACTAACAAGCCCAGCGGACGAACCGCAAAATACATGTATTCCTGCACCACCGGCACAATAGCTGCCGCCACCTGATACGGTAGACAAAGGAGGTAGTGAATTTATTGTAACAACAATTGCTGATACGCAAGTTCCGCCAAGGGAGTACGTCACTGTTGCAGTGCCTGCAGATGCACCCGTAACTATTCCTGAACTTAATCCTATAGTAGCAACACCAAGGCTGCTGCTGGCCCAGGTGCCGCCGCCAGCGTCACTTAACAATGTTGTAGCGCCAATGCATGCAGCCAGAGTTCCGGTAATTATCCCGGAGCAATAATTGACTTGCAGGATGTAGATCCAACAGGCACCTGGACAAGCAGCAATGTGGCTATCGCCTCTATAGGTGCTGTAACTGGTATTGTAACCGGCGGGATAGTTACATTCCCGAATACGGCCGTAATGACTTATACATTGCCAACGGGTTGCTCGATAGATTATGGAGTAACGGTATATCCTTTGCCACCACCCATTAGCGGGATATTGCATATTTGTGTAGGCCAATCTGTTTTTTTGAATGATGCTTTAGGCG
>Ga0206843_10269_pt1 | contig 13054 bp, 16 predicted proteins | sample Alteio_BWOrgCont_21_FD_152869 | JGI IMG/M metagenome (GOLD analysis project Ga0206843, IMG submission 152869) | Enriched cells from forest soil in Barre Woods Harvard Forest LTER site, Petersham, Massachusetts, United States -... | ecosystem: Environmental > Terrestrial > Soil > Temperate forest >...
GTGGGATTACCAGGAATCTTTGATGCAGGCAAACCTGCGCATCAAAGCAGAACGGTATAACAGCCAGGGCACAAGTGCTGATGCCGAAGGCACTACCGATCATTTACTTTTTTGCGAACACCCTCATGTATATACACTGGGTAAAAGCGGCCATATAGAAAACCTGCTGATAAATGATAATCGCCTGAAAGAACTGAATGTTTCTTTTTTTAATACCAACAGGGGGGGGGATATTACTTACCATGGCCCGGGCCAGGTTGTTGGTTACCCCATCATAGATCTGGAACATTATGTTACGGATCTTGGCCGCTACATGAGAAATCTTGAAGAGGTTATTATTCGTACATTAGCTTACTACGGTATAGAAGCAGGGCGATTGGCAGGCGCTACGGGTGTATGGCTGGATGCGGATGTGAAAAGTAAGGCGCGCAAAATATGTGCTATGGGTGTGCGGTGCAGCAGGTGGGTGACAATGCATGGCTTTGCGCTTAATGTAAATACCGACCTGAAATATTTTGACCACATAGTGCCTTGCGGGATAACGGATAAAACAGTAACTTCAATGCAGCGCGAACTGGGCAGGGCGGTGGATGAGCAGGAAGTAAAAGACCGGTTAAAGCAGGAATTTGGTATAGTATTTGATGCAAATGTGATAACAGCAGAACAAACGGTAACAGTGATCTAAAAACGCATATTATTTGGTATAAATTTACTCAGCGGTTAATTGGCAAAACGTAACATCACATATTATTGGGGCGACCGCAGTCTGCTCATCACTTTGGGCAACCGTACTCACGTACGTATTCGCGCTTTGTACCTTATAGAGTTCCTCTTTACATCGGGCATGGCTACCGTTTTTTTGCTGCAGTGCATGCCGTTCAGGCATACATTTATACAGTGGGTGGCTTGTATGGGTTCTTCCGTTTTATACATACTTGCGGCGCACCGGTTTTTGGCGCGTATGTTTTTTACAGAGAAGCTGCTGCTCGACCAGCAGTCACTCACCATCGTTAAGAAGACCATCTTTTCCCAGCATGTGAAGCGCTACGACTGGCGCTACATAGGCGCTCTTCATTACGAAGGCAAAGGTGTGAAAACAGACCATCCGCTTAAAGGTAAGTCGTACGACTACTTTGGGTTTGAAACACATGAACATCTTATTCAGAGCCTGCACCACGATGGCAATATGTATTTCGACACTATCGACGGCCGTGTATACTTTGCATCGGGCGTCTACTCCTGGAATGCCGAAGAAATGGTGCAGATCATGAAGTTGTATATAGGCTCATCCCTTCTTCTTGGCCCTGAGTGGAAAGAGATGCTGCAGGAGCAGGAATTTGATGAACAGTAACTGATTAGCTGACGTGATGATTAGCTTATTAGCTGATGGAGCGAATGAGTTTCGCAAGTCCCGGTCCCTCATTATTTTCTTTAAGTTCTCCTGAGTCTTATTTCCTTATTTTTATTGCAGCTTACAGCAACGCTATGGATAAAGACATTGCATCCAGGTTTATGAAGCCGGGCAAGGCTTTGGCTGGCTATGTAGATAGCTTCTGGATGGTGGAAAACCTTTCTGATGAATATAAAGACATCGTGATAGTGCCTGATGGGCGTGTAGACTTGTTCTTTTCTTACTCCGGCACGGAGCCTTATCATGTAACGCTCATGGGTATAGAAAGTGAGCCTACTCAAACAAAATTTCCACCTAAAACAGTGATCTATGCAGTGAGCTTTAAACTACAGGGTGTGGAGTATATACTGCAAACACGCATTGCCGATATCGTAGACAAGGGCCGCTTTTTACCAGACGATTTCTGGGGAATAACCAAAGATGACATCAATGACTTTGACCACTTTTGCCGGAAGGTAACGGCTAAAATGGAAGGATTGTTGCCCACAAACATTGATGACAGAAAGCAAAGGCTGTTTGACCTTATCTATTCATCAAGCGGTTCTCTTACAGTAAAGGAGATCTCAGAAAAAGTGTACTGGAGCAGCAGGCAGATAAACCGTTATTTTACGGAGTGGTACGGTATTTCGCTCAAGGCTTATTGCACCATTTTACGCTTCAGGGCGTCGTTTCAGCACATAGCTGAGGGCAAGCTTTTCCCCGAGCAGAACTTTGCCGACCAGGCGCATTTCATAAAAGAGGTTAAAAAGCTATCTGGCGTAAATCCTAAAGAATTGTTTAAGAACCCAAACGACCGATTTCTACAATTTTCAGCCTTGAAACGTGACTAGTTTTGCCGGACAAAACTAATTGACGATGCTGATAGACGACAAAAGGATAGCCATAGTGGGCGGTGGGCCCGGCGGGCTGACACTAGCAAGGCTCTTGCAGATAAAGGGTGCAGACGTAAAGGTATACGAGCGCGACCTCAATAAAGACGTGCGGGTGCAGGGCGCGACGCTGGACCTGCATACAGAGTCGGGGCTAAAGGCGCTGGAGATGGCTGGGCTGCTCGACGCCTTTAAAGAAAACTACAGACCCGGCGCTGATAAGATACGTGTGGTGGATAACAATGGCGTCATATTCTTCGACGAGCACATACAGGAAAAAGAAGGGGACTTTGGGGATGACTACTTCAGGCCGGAAATAGACCGTGGGCCGCTGCGGCACATATTGCTCGGTTCTTTGCAGCCGGGCACGGTGGTGTGGGATAGCCAGTTCCTTACCATGTCGCCGGTGGGCGGTGGCTGGCAGCTGGGGTTTAAGAATGGCACTACGGCTATGGCCGATATAGTGACAGCTGCCGATGGCGCTAACTCTAAGATACGCCCGTTCATCACGCCGATAATGCCATTTTATACGGGTGTAACCGCACTGGAAGGCAGTGTGTATGATGCGGCAACTGCTGTACCCCGCATCAATGAGCTTTTAAAAGGTGGGAAGATATTTGCCTTTGGTGGTGGCAAATGCCTGATCGTAAGCGCGAAGGGCGATGGCAGCCTGGCTTTCTATACCAGCCGCATGAAAGAAGAAGGGTGGGTTAAGGATAGTGGCATAGACTTTACCGACAAAGCGCAGGTGCTTAACTGGTTCAGGCAAGACTTTGCGGAGTGGGGTAGCTTGTGGAATGAGCTGTTTGAACAGGCGCAGGTTCCTTTTGTGCCGAGGCCTATATACAGTATGCCACTGAACCAGGCATGGAGCGCCCAGCCCAACCTCACCATGCTGGGTGATGCAGCGCACCTGATGCCGCCATTTGCCGGTGAAGGGGTGAACATGGCCATGCTCGATGCGCTGGAGCTTAGTGAATGCCTAACTGATGAGCAGTTTTTAAATGTACGGTCGGCTATAGCTGCTTATGAAGAGCGGATGCGGGTGAGGGCAGCAGAGGCTGCACGGGAGTCGCTGGAGAATGGGGAGTGGATGCATGCGGAGGGCGCAATGGGGAGGATGGTGGAAATGCCGGGGCAGTCGTGAGTCATAAGTCGTAAGTCGTGAGGTGAATTAAGTGTAAATTATTATATATAAATATAAAAACCGAAACCCTTGCCAGGCTTGGATTATAGGTCTTTTTTCGGGGAGGACTCGCTATGTTTTTCATGCCGTGCTTTTCGTTTGCGTTTCGTCTACATTTCGTACCGTGGGTTTCACCCACGGCTATTCATATTCAACCCTTTTAGGGTTGCCCTTGTTATTCACCTTGCTTTTTCCGTAGCGTGCCCTGAAAATGAAACCCTTGCCAGGCTTGGATTAGAGGTCGTTTTTCGGGGAGGAGTTGCTATGTTTTTCATGTGCTCTGGGTTGTCTGAACTCGAATTTTTGGAATTAAAGAATTTTTAGAATTTGGGGTGAGATGTTTAGGGCGTATGTTTGGGTTTGTAAAAATGAAATCCTTTGCCAGGCTTGCATTAGAGGTCGTTTTTCGGGGAGGAGTGGCTATGTTTTTCATGTGCTCTGATGCTACGAGAATTAGGGATTTAGGTGTTGGAAGGCTGGATGATAGTTGCTGCATGATAGGCCGGTGTTTTTTGCAGATGAAAATTACTGATATTAAATTAGAGTGGGCACTGCGGTGGTGTTTAGCTTCATCACTCTGATGCTGCCGGGTTCCGTAAAAAAAAACCTGGTGGGACAGGAAGTTTGGCGGTTGCAATAAATTTGGTATTTTTCTCCAAAAGAGAAAAATGAGTCCAAATACCTTTTACACTTTGGCTTATTGCTGTCAGGTAATTGCGGCAATATCAACCCTTAGTTTTATAACTGATAGATTAAGAACTAAAAAGCAGAAAGGGTGCGTGTTTGCGATAGTAATTATATTCCTTTTTGCTGGAGTGTATTTAAGCTATGAAGGGAAAGATATGGAAGTTAATGATGCGACAAAAGGTTCAAAACAAATAATAATAGAATTAAGAGACATAAAAAAGTCAATGCTCGATGGTGGTCTCTTTTACGATTCAACTAATAAGAAGATAGAGCGAATAGATAAATCCGATAACTCAGTCCAAATGTCTAACCCAACCCTTAATGCTCCATCTCAAAATGGAGGGAATCACAATACGCAAAACAATAAATAAGGTGATATTTATAAACATTAGTGCCATGAAACAGATACTTGCAACTGTTATATTTTTGAATGGTTTTTCTGTCTTTGCTCAATCAGGGGTTTATATGCAAAATCCAGTTTTCAATGCCCCATCTCAAAATGGCGGCACCGGCAATGTTCAAAACAACTATTATCAACCACATTTATCCAATGGTGACAGAGCATTTATCGATAGTCAATTAAACGAAATTCATAAACAACATAAATCCGCTAAGAAAACCTATAAAACTTATGTTGAAAACGGCAGTAACGCCGGGGCAATACAAGTCGAATTAGAAAGCTACTTAAAAACAAAAGGGTATAATAGAATTAGCAGAAGCAGCGGGGGGAGCAGCAGTGAATCATGGAACGGGGTGCATATTTACTATGGATATGTAGGCAGTGAACAGCCGGGAGAGGATAGTTCTATAATCGTACATTACGGTATTATACAATAACTTTATACAATGGCAAAGACCATGAGGCGTTAATTGAGAAAGTACGGACAGCATGAGGCTCCCGACTTTCAGCCCATGATTAATACGCTGCTTAAAACACAGAACCAAAGGCTCAGCTAAGGTGGTGGAGTGTTAAAACAGTGTTTAATCTACCATATATATATGTATATGGTAGATTAACGGTGTTCTTCTCGAAAAAGACTCTTAAACCCAATACTGGCAAGTATTTTAATTTATTAAAATAATATAAAAATATTTTAATGCAAGATTCGATATTCAAGGGGAACTGTATAAACCTTCTACCTTTGCCGCTATAACTTAACAAGCGATGACCACCATATCCACCGGTAATAACTTCCTTACGCTCATCAATATATTTAAAGTAGAACCGGCAAACCAACAGCGATTGATAGAACTGCTAACACTGGCTACTAGCGAGAGTGTGCGGCGTGTACCGGGCTTTGTTTCGGCGAGCCTGCACCGTGGGCTTGATGGGACTAAGGTGACCATGTATGCCCAGTGGCGGAGTATGGAGGATTATCAGAATATGCGCGCCAACCCCACAGCTTCGCCCTACCTGGAGCAGGCGCTGGAGATAGCGGTCTTTGAGCCGGGTATGTACGAGGTGGTGGAGCGTTTTATGCCTGCCGGGTAATCCTGCCAACCGTAGTTCAATGTCAAAATTGGGCACTATACTATAATGCTAAATAGAGATTTAAAAAAGCAAGTGTCGAATTGGTTGCGAACCTACGGCTCGCATGTGTGTTGTTGGTGGGGGTAGGGCTACAAAGCTTTAGCCCCTACGGGGCATGGCATACGGGGGAGATATTGGAAGAATAGGCGCCGAATTGGTTGCGAACCTACGGCTCGCATGTGTGTTGTTGGTGGGGGTAGGGCTACAAAGCTTTAGCCCCTACGGGGCATGGCATACGGGGGGAGATATTGGAAGAATAGGCGCCGAATTGGTTGCGAACCTACGGCTCGTATGTGTTTGATGGTGTGGATGGGGCTACAAAGCTTGAGCCCTTACGGGGCATGGCATACGGGGGAGATATTGGAAGAATAGGCGCCGAATTGGTTGCGAACCTACGGCTCGTATGTGTTTGATGGTGTGGATGGGGCTACAAAGCTTTAGCCCCTACGGGGCATAGCATACGGGGGGAAGATATTGGAAGAGTAGGCGCCGAATTGGTTGCGAACCTACGGCTCGTGTGTGTTGATGGTGTGACGGGGCTGCAAAACTTTAGCCTACGGGCAAGGTATGCGGGAGTAGATACAGAAAGATATAGGCTCTCTACGGGTTCGGCACTATGTACACGTAGCCGGTTTCCAGTTCCAGGCCGTCCCTGTGTATTTTGAATTTGTAAGTGCCGCGGCGCTGGAAGTTCCGCTTGTCTATGATGATCTTGGGGGCATTGATCTTTGGCACTTCGGTGATCATGGTGTTTTTGTCGTCGAAAAATTTTATGGAGTAGTGGTGGGTGGCTACATCCGCAGGCAGGTTCATGATCACATGGCCTGTAACTGCATCGGCCGATATAAACCGGGACTTTACCAGCTGCGATGAGTTTTCATCAGCGTCTTCAAAGGAGAGCACTATTTTTTTGCCTTGCGGCGCGGGTACAGCATTTTGGACTGACCGGGCTGTATCGCCCCGGTAGGAGACCGAGACTTTAGGTGGTATCGCCGACTTGGAGCTGGTGTATTTTTGTGCGCTTTCCAGCGGCTCGTCGGTACTGTCGGCGTCGTCTTGCTCAGCATTCAAGGCGCTTTTCTTTTGCCACGAAGGGCTTGCACCGCCGGGGTGTTTGGCAGGGACATCTTGTGTCACAATAAGGCTTTGAATAGAATCGTTTGACGGCAGGCCGGAGGATAATGCCGATGTGTTCTTATCGATAGTGAAACAGTTACTGTTGCTGCTCCATTTAAGGCCTGAACTAAAAGAGATGCCCAGCTTATAACAGTTCTTCCCTGGCAGTGGGTGGCCATCTACAAATACCTGCAGTCCCTTGTCCACGTTTGCCACATAGCCGATGGTGGAATAACCAGATAAACCATCGGCTGAGCGCAGTATGGCTATTGACTTAACTCCCTTATACTGGCAATTCCATGATAGCACGATGACGCCTTTGTCTACACTGCCTGCAAAATCGGGTAGGGCCGGCTGTGCCATGGCGCTGATGCCATACAGAACAAGGGCGAAAAGAAATACAATGCTTATGGCAGGGTATCTTGAAACCATTTATCAAACCTAATGTAAAGTCAATACAATATTAAAAGCCGGGGCCTAAAAAAATGAAGATAGCATCAACTTTTTAATTAATAATTTTAGTTATCCACATTAGGCGGGCCAATGGGTTTTCCGGCTTTCCGGGGGGGATATTAGTAATCAACAATTTAGTTATCTTAGCCTTTTACACAATTGTTATCCATGGGTATATTCACAAAAAAACCAATACACAAGCTAATACTTGATTCGTCGGACGGGGAAAAGAGCCTGAAGCGCACACTGACAGCAGGCAACCTTATAGCGCTGGGCATAGGCGCTATAATAGGTGCGGGGCTTTTTGTGCGTACGGCTGCTGCTGCGGCCAACAATGCAGGGCCTTCGGTAACGCTTGGTTTTGTGGTGGCTGCGGTGGGCTGTGCGCTGGCTGGTTTGTGCTATGCAGAGTTTGCCTCTATGATACCTATTGCAGGCAGTGCGTATACTTATTCTTATGCTACCATGGGTGAGCTGGTGGCCTGGATAATAGGGTGGGACCTGGTGCTGGAATATGCAGTGGGCGCTGCTACCGTAGGGATAGCATGGAGTGAATATTTAAATAAGCTTTTGGAGATGTTCGGGTTGCGGGTGCCGTATGAGTGGTCGCACTCGCCCTTTGAGGTGCTGAAAGATGCATCAGGTGCGGTGCTACATCACGGCATCATGAATGTACCTGCGCTGTTTATTATCTTCATGATTACGATGTTGCTGATAAGGGGTACTAAAGAATCGGCGGTTGTGAATGGTATTATAGTGATCTCGAAGGTGTCGATAGTGATATTGTTTATTGTATTGGGCTGGGGCTATATGAACCCTGTAAATCATACGCCATACATACCCGCGCCATCTATATACACAGACAGCCAGGGCGTGAACCATAACTATGGGGGTATATGGGGCATACTGGGCGCTGCGGGTGTGGTGTTCTTTGCCTTTATTGGTTTTGATGCCGTATCTACGGCGGCGCAGGAAGCTAAGAATCCTAAGAAAGATATGCCCATAGGCATACTAGGGTCGTTGGTCATTTGTACTATTTTGTACATTCTCTTTGCGCATGTGCTTACTGGCGTAGCTAATGTAAATGACTTCCGCACAGCAGGGAAGGAGGCGTCTGTGGCTTATGCCATCAAGACGTATATGACCGGCTATAACTGGCTGGCTAACCTGGTGACAGTTGCTATCCTCTTCGGCTTTTCTTCGGTGATACTGGTAATGCTGATGGGACAGTCGCGGGTGTTTTACTCTATGAGCAGGGATGGGCTGGTGCCAAAGATATTCTCTCACCTGCACCCAAAGTATAGCACGCCACATAAGTCGAACATGGTGTTCCTGGTGCTGGTGGGGGCTTTTGCGGCATTTGTGCCCGGCGATATTGTGGGCGATATGACGAGCATAGGTACGCTGTTTGCCTTTATGCTGGTGTGTGCTGGTGTATGGATACTGCGGGTAACCAACCCTGAGATACCCCGCCAGTTCAGGGTGCCGTTCGTTCCGGTGGTTTCTATACTGGGCATAGTGGTATGTGGTGCTATGATAGCTGGCCTTGGCTGGACCAACTGGGCGCGCCTGATAGGCTGGCTGATAATAGGGCTGGTCATTTACTTCAGCTATAGCCGGAAGCATAGCAAGCTGAAATAGACATCATTTTGTGCTGCGCATTAAACTTATTATGAACCAATGAGTCTTATTATGGCATGGCGCAGTTGCTGCCATTGCCGGAGTAGTTTCATTTTGGGTTTTAAATAACGGGGCGGGAATTATTTCCTGCCTTTATTTTATTGATAATGCTTAAATTGCATTATTAACCGAGAACAACAAAAAAACGTATGGATACTCCGAAACAAAATGAACCTGCCGCAGATAAGAAACCAGCAGCTGCAAAAAAAGGCCCAACAAAATTGCCATCGAAGCAAATATCATTCTCAAGCCAGCCAACTAAGAAAGGTGGCAAGCAGGCTAAGGCCAACATTAATTCGGGAAAGAAGGGTGGGGTGAACCTGATGAGGAAGCTGTCGGGAATGTAATAGAAAGTGAATTACTTTTCGAAGTCAAGGTTGGTAGGCCCCTGCAAACTGCTGGTGGTCACGGGTGTTTCATTTCCCACTACCTCGAATTGTATGCGATCAAACCATATTTGCCCGGTGCCGGCTAGCAATGCACCATATGCAATATTAGCCGCGCTGTCGGGCACATCTAATACTATTTCACATTTTGTATAGTCAACAGTTCCCTTGATAGCCCTGTTGAACATGTTATCAAGGAAGATCGTTTTTGTTCTTCTTTTGCCATCAGGCAGGGTTTCTTTATCGCCGTCTATCCGCATCCATAATCCAGCCCAGCTATCCACCTCTTTAGCTTTAAGGTAGCCGGTTAGCTTTAGTCGCTTACCCTTGTATTTATCTGCGGCAAAATTTTGCATCAAAGTGCCAAACCCTTTTATTTCCTTTTTTATACTCCGTATAGTGGCGGCGTTTTTACCATTATGGCCAGAACCATAATCTATACCCATTTCATAATAGTCGGGTTTGCTGCCCGCTATCACCCAGCCTTTTGGTACATCATAAGACGTAAATACAATCGTAAATAAAGCTAACGCGACCGTTTTTAATGCGAAGGATCTCATACAATACATTTTACCCTTTCAAATGTACAAATGATATTAATAATGCAGGCAGTATTTTTCAGGAAAGCCTCAGCATCTCGTTATCTATTGACTGAAAAAAGTCGTGTGGCTGAAAGGTGCGCCAGTTGGGGCTTTCCAGCAGCTTTACGTAATAGTCTATGTGAGAGCGATGAAAGTCGTACTGAGTTTGCTCTGGCATATTTATGGCTACCGCCCAGCCGCCTTTATCTTCGGTGTCTTCGCTCCATTCCTGGTAGTAGTCGGTATCGCTGCTGTGGAAGTTCAGCACATTTTCGGTTATGAGTATAAACTTGTAGATGCCCTTTGCCACCATGGGGTCTATCACTGATCGTTTCAGCTGCATGATGTCGTTTTCCACGGCATCGTTCCACTCACCTATCATTTCTATAATAGCGTAGTTATACTCGTAGTCGGCAAAGAGAACTTTCAGGTACAGGGTACGTGAGCCGAACTCATCCCACTGGGGGTGTATGTAGTAGTTATAAACGGTGTTTGAATATTCAAATTCACTATGCTCTACACCGTAAAATGGAGAAAGCTCATCTTCCTCGGCAATGTATAAGTGGCGCCAGTTAAAAAAAGGTTCTATTTCGTGCATCCTGCTCCTTTGTCGTTGCCATTAAATTATTGTCCGAATTTCTGTTGCCATGCAAGTGTGCCACCGGCTACATTTACTACGTTGGTAAAGCCCACCTGCTCCAGGAACAAGCATGCCTGCATGCTGCGGCTACCTGCTTTGCAATGTATAAATACCTCTTCGTTTTTCAGGTCTTCCAGCTCATCGAGCTGCATGCCCATGATCTGGCCTAATGGAACCAGTTTGCCACCAAGATTAAATTCAGCATACTCATACGGTTCGCGCACGTCTATCAGGTTTATCTTTTCGCCTGCATCCATCTTGCTTTTCAGTTCCTCTACGGTTATGTTTCTCATCGATTATTTTTTGTATAAATTTTACAGTTTGATTATTTTTTGCGGAGCAGCATCTAGCTTTTCAGAAACAAGGCTTACAAAATATATGCCGGGTGTGAGCGCAGATATATCTACGCTTTTGCCGCTGGCTGCGGTTCCTTTCTGTACTTCCTGGCCTTGTATGTCTGTTATATAATAAACGGCCTGGTTATCTCCGTCAAACTCAAATTGCAGCAGGTCTTTTGCCGGGTTTGGTGTTACCTGCCATTTTTGGCCCTTTACCTGCACGTTAGTTACCGACGTGCCCGGCACATATTGGCCCAGCAGGGGCCGTATCATCAGTGCACCGCTCACCAGCGATGGTTCCCAGAAGCCGGTAACATTGAAGTAAGCATGATTGCCACCTATACGGTTTACATCGAGACCTATGTAGAGGCTGTCGCTGCCGCTTTGCGCGGGTTGTAAGATGCCTGCATAGAAGGTGCCGGTGGGCAGCAGCAATGGCTTATTCATCCGGTATACCCAAAAGTGGTTAATTGTATCTGCATAGCCGGGCGAAAGGAGTTCTACAGAATCGAGCTTTACATCGAAAGGCGCACCATTGATGCCAGCCAGGGCGCTGTATATATATATGGAGAACAGCTTGTAGCTGGCAAACGGTATCTGCCTGCCAAAATATATGGCCATGCCACGTAGCGTATCTGGCTGGTTAAGGTGATATTCTACTGCTATTTTGCCCGGTAGGGTGGGGTATAAGTTCAGGTAGTAGCTTTTCTCGGCAGTACCATCGTCATAAGCAAGATAATTATCGAATATTTGGTCTTTTACAATGGTGTCGTTGCCGGGAGGGTCGGTAGGCGATACCTGGCGTATGAAGTAAGTATTCTCGAAAACCACGCGGGCCTCAGGATCTGGTGGCGATATGGTAAGCGCATAAGAAGTATAAGTAAGCTGCTGGGTGGTGTAAGGTAACATAGTAGAAGTAGCTGCTGTAGGGAATTGCAGTATAGCGCCGGTATTGAGCGCCAGCGCGGAGTAGCCGTAGTTAATGGTTTGGGCTGTATTGTAATTGTTGTGTATGCTATCGGAATATTGTGGCGCCGTCTCTGCGGGTGCTGCAGCATAGAATTGCCGGTACGGCATAGATGTATAATCGTTGAGCAAAAAAGTAGGGTCGGTAGTAAATCCAACATCATTAATGATGGTATCAGCAGCCGACCTGTTTTTATCCAGCTTTATATAGTCTATGTTCCAGTTGGCATCGGCCCAGTTAAGCGAGGCGATATTTACAAACCTGAACTGGAAGGAGTTGTGCAAATAAAGTGTGTCGGTAATAGGGATCATCACCTGCTGAAACGGATATGGTGCGCTGGCATTTGGGCCGGGTATAGCCCAGACCAGGATAAACTGGCCATATTTATCTTTAAAATAGAGCATCAGCGAGTCGGCAATGGTGGGGTAGAATCCATTGCCCTGTGGCTGATAGAAGAAACTAAGGTATACGCTGTCTGATGCCGAGTCGCCGCTTATATCTATGGCTTGAGAAGTGAGGCTGTCGGCATAAATAGGTGATGTGTTGCTGAAGGAGTCGTAGGGGGTGCCATTGCTATTCAGCGCATCGAATGTGGCCACGCCCCTGCTTATGGGGCTGAGGCACATGGTATTGTTGATATATACCTCCTCATCTGTCCACCGGGTGCTGTCGGGGTAAAGGCCATAGCCGGTAAAATCTTCAAAAAAAGGAAGGGTGAGCGTATGTATGGTGGTGCGCGCAGCCGCTTTATGATGTTGCCGGGCATGCAGGAACGGGTTGTAGCGAATAGGGCCTACCTGCTCCTGGCCGTAGCTATGGAGGCTAAGAAAAACGGTATACGCTAAAAATAAAAATACAACTAACCGGTTCACTTTGTCTTGCTTGTTTTATCACTTCCATTAACGTTTTGGGAGGTGCTTATATTGTTATCATGTATTTCGTCTCTTGACGGATTCTGAGCTATTTTCAGGTTAATGATATCGCTTTCTTTAATACGGTTAGTACCGCCCATGGCATTTTTGTCTTCCGGTTCCTGGTCTACTACAATAGCGGAGGCCGTATCTGTGATGGATGATAACGGGTCGCTAGGTACTAACACCACCTGCAGGTTGTACTGGTTCAGGATGGTCATTGCCTCATCCACACTCAGGCCGGTAACAGGGGGCACATCAAATTCGGTGTTGCCAAGGCCGTCGCCTATTACTAAGT
>Ga0206843_10267_pt1 | contig 12857 bp, 8 predicted proteins | sample Alteio_BWOrgCont_21_FD_152869 | JGI IMG/M metagenome (GOLD analysis project Ga0206843, IMG submission 152869) | Enriched cells from forest soil in Barre Woods Harvard Forest LTER site, Petersham, Massachusetts, United States -... | ecosystem: Environmental > Terrestrial > Soil > Temperate forest >...
GCGAGGTGACGGGCGGAGCGATCGAAAGCGTTGTAGCGATCTGAGCCAGAAGTTTCACGGTCACGTAATTTAATAGCTTCTTCGTAAGCGACAGCAGCATTGGGGCAATCTTTCCAGAAGTCAGCCAATTCGGCGCGAACATCAGTAACGACTTGACGGTAAGGCGGAGGAGTAGTGGTAGGTGCGGCTATACGCCTATCTTTCCGAACCAATTCTTGAGCTGAAACGCCCCTGCGATCATCGGCTTGCCATCTATTAACCAAGTAACTGAAAGCATCTCTTTCTATGGGCGGTGGTTTGGGGGGCAGAAGAGATCTACGCGTTTCCAAGTCCTTAAGAATATCCTCAGTCGTACTACCTGCGTCTGCCATTGCTTGTATATCGGTGGCAGTAATTTGATCTACTCGTAGTCGCACATCATCACCATGGGTGCCGGTAATTTGACCTGCCAGTTGATAAATGTGCCGCCAAACCCCCGAGACTTTTGTTTTCAGATTGTCTGGCAAAGTAAGTCCTGTACCCCCACTTGTTTCCTTAGTGCCATCGAGTAGTACTTCAAGTCGAGCAATTTCAGCAGCGCTGGGTCTTCCTATGCAGGGGACGTTGCTATACTGTACTTTGATATTTTCTAAACTTTTTAAATAATCTTTCTCGGGTGTGGTGGTAGTTACAGATGGTAATACATCTTGTGCTACTCTCTCCTCCGCGTCCATTCTTTGCACAGCATTTGGCTGAATTACTTTGCGCATCAGCATACCAATTTGATTCTCATTTATGTATGGAGCAGCTAATTCATTACCATGATTCACGGCTAAATTCGCCCAAACACCTTCAATTGTTCTAAAAGCTGCCCTGCCTGCTCTTGTTGTGGGCCCGCTACTTTCATATTGCCTTTTTGCATCAGCGATTTGGTCAGCGAAATCAGCAATTCGGGTGCCCTGACTAATTACTGGAATGCTAACCCCGGTTCCGCCAGGTAAGCCAAAAGCTGCTCTGTAAATTCTCTGACTAAAGTCTCTATGTGCTGCTTCTATGTCACCAGATCTGGCCGGCTTTTCACTTTTGCCGAACTGCTCGTCCATATAGTCATCTATGTTTGATTCTGTTAATTTGCCCCAGAACTTTGATTTAAGGCGGTCATTCCACCTTCTAGTTTCCTTTAAATCTTCACAAATTTCTAAAGCTCTTTCTCGATTGTCCCGACGCTGTTCGCGGGTACGGATCGGTATCCCTTCCCTAGCGCATTGTCTTGCAAAATCGCTTTTAAAAGCCATAGTTGAAACGATAGGGCTACCGTGCTTGATAAAAGCTGATCGCACGCCTTCCCAACCCCTGCCTTTTGCTATATTTATAAGGTTAGCGGGAATGCTTCGTGCTAGCCATGCTTCGCTTATAATCACAGCACCTTTGCCGATGGCTTTACCTGCAAATGTCCAGCCGGAATCGCTATACGACCAACTGGGCCATGCGTTTGGGTTAGTCGGATTTAAACTCAACCCATCACGCATCCATGTCAAAAGGCTGAGTTCTTCTTTCGGTGACGGAAGTGCTTCTCCCTTAAGAAGAGCCAGATAATCCCGCGGTGATAAGCCGACTCCTGCTGCACCTACAATATAGTTCGCCGACTCATCACAGGTAGAGTTCGCTTTATCTTTTATAGCGGCATCGGCAATTGTGACTGCAGCTAAAGCCGGTTTTAGATTAGTTATTGCCTCCTCAACAAGAATGGCTTTGAACCTGGCCCTTTGAGTAGCATCCTTTGTATCTAAAATTCCTTCGGCTTCACCCCTTTTCTCTGCTCTAGCAGCTATGAATTTCCTCACGTTTAGATCTGCTGCTGCCGGATTTGGCGTTATTTTATTATTCGCTATATCGAGCGCTAATTCTTCATAACTTTTAAGTGACCCATCAACAAGATTGTTCTGAAATTCCCGCGGTGTTCTCTTATCACCCGACTTGTAGTCAGCTATCGCGTCATCACACGCTTTAACAGCTCTAGTCCTAAAAGCAAGAGCTGTAGCAGGAGCCACAGGAAGTTTAACTAACTCTGCTTTAAGTGTAGATCCTATGTTATTGAGGACGCCTATAAATCCGTCTTTAACCCTTGCATCAGTTGTGTCAAGTGTGGCAGCATCTTTGACATTTTCTGCTATTTTGCCGTACAAGATTGCTCGAACACCCTCTTCCGGTCTTTCAGGATCTATGGCTTTGACAGACTCGGCATAGTTTTCGGTAGGTGGTGGCGGCTTGCTAGCGTCAAATACGCTTGCCCCAGTGTATTTGCACATTTCTAACAGAACTAGTCGATAATTAGTCTCATGAATCGGTTTCATTACCTCAGCTATGGCATTATCCAATCCATCAAAAGCCAATTTTTTTTCTGCAGGAGTAATGGTTGCAATTGTGGCATCATTTAATTTTGTTTTAATTGCACCTGCTTCTCTTTTAAGAACTTCTTCAATCTTGCTCCTACTTGCAGTGGAAAAGTCAATCTGGCTTTGGACTGTATTGAGCCAGAGCTTTCCTACTACTTTTTCTACTTGATCGCGATCTAAGGTAGGATCTTCTAGATGTTTAGCTAAAGCTGGGTAATCCTTAGGTTCTGGTTTAACAGATACAGGTGGGGTCGGTACCCCCGGGCCCGGTCTTCCAATCGGCGCTGCTGTTCCTGGCGGTAGCGGTGCCCCGAGCGGTACCGGTGTTCCGACGGCGCCAGCACGTCCTGCAGCTCTAGTCAGTTGTCCAGCTCTTATCGCTAGATTTGTGTCTAGGGTAGGATCTACCTTCCCTTGGGTGGTGAGATAATATGTTCTTGCTTCTAAATATCTTTGTATAAAATAGCTACTATTAGGATCAGAGTCCGCTAAAAACTCACTCCCAGGGGGTATGTTAGCACGCGTACTATTTTGGAAATAGATCATTGTTACTTTACCCGAACCGTCTTTGTCAATTTTTGCCACCCAGCCATTTGATGGCTTGGTTAGGATCTCCATCCTGTCATGCAAGTTCTCATAAATGCCTTGTGCTAAAAATAGTATTTCTTCATTATCGGACAAGGATGTATGCTGGAGTTCGAGATCGACTAAGTTTTTTGGAGGGAGACCGGGTCGTATAAGTTGCTTATTGGTGCCCACTAACTGAGATGCTAGGTCTCTTGCAGTTGGAGCAGCTGGAGGTCGCCAACCGATGGCATTGATCAAAAGAGATTCTCTAATTCCGTAAGGCATAATTCCGCCTGCCTTAACTTCGGAATCCGGTCCTTTTGGTTCTACAGCTGGTTTGGTTTTTGGAGCTGCCTTTAGTTCTGGCATCGCCTCAATATTTATGACTGTGTCTTCTGAGTCTGACTTTTTTGGCTCTACGGCTGGTTTAGTCTCTGTGCTTGATTCTTTTTTATTAACAGCTGGCTTGCCATTTGAACCCGACGTTTTTTTGTCTGAAGGTGCTTCTTGGTCAGCAGCTTTTGTATCTGATTCCCCTTTCTTCTTTAACAGAGCCAACCCAAGTTTAATATATTCCTCAAGCCAAGCACCAGTTGAATCTTTAGCATGGACTGTAGCGGTGGATCCAGTTTCCTGCTCCTTAGAATGGCTCTTCTCTGCACCGTTCCCGGTAAGTTTATCTCTGTCTTTATCTGGTTCGGTAGCAGTTTTGTTAAAATCTATATCGCCGTCAGCCATACATTTTCTCCAAGAAATGTCTAATTAGAAAGGTCATTAATGTGCAGCACCCAAAGGTTGCAGGGGAAGACCTGATCTCTGTATACCCCCCGGATTAGCCGGTGTTACAGGTAAGTTAGCATTAGTAGTTGAAGCAAAGCTATCATCACTTTTTGATTGATTAACGTCACCAGGTGAACTTCTAGATTGTTGCATTGGTGGTGGGCTACTTAGATCTACAACCTCTGGACCTCTAGCATTGTTTTCGTTATATCTAACCACTTTCCAAATGGCATAGCCCATAAATAAAAGCATTATTCCGGCGGCAGAACCGATAATTCGTCCAGGAGCATTTCTGTCACCAAATTGCCATGAAATAGCAGAAAAAGCCATAAAGAGGCAAGCACAAACAGCTCCCAAGATAACTAAGTAACGACAGAATTGTCTAACTACTGGCAGCATGGGCACAACGCCATTTGTGCCATGTTTAAGCGCATTTGGCGATGGTGTGTCAGAAAAAATCTGATTTCTTTGTGTACTAGTTCTTCTTTTCGTAATGGTAGGCATTGGAACAGCACTTGTACCGGTAGCCGGATAAGGCGCTAAAATTGCCTGTATTTGCTTTAATTGGCCCACTGAGACATTTACGTTTTGATAGGGTGCACCGCCGCCTCCGCCTATTATGCCCTGTACTGCACCTTTTTGCTGATTGGTTAAATTATCTGGTTGAATGGTTGCCACTACTAGTCCATTCATCATTAGATTTATTCTGGGCCTTCTTTTGGGGTTCTGGGTTCCGAGATTGGTACCGGTTTGAGGAGAAGAAGTAATTCTTCCAGAAGGAACGCCTTGCCATTGGGAATCACCGGGTGTGACCAGAGCGGGAGTCATTCCATCTCCAGGAGGGGGTGGAGCTCCTTGGCTAGATACTCCTGGAGGCAAATAAATGGCCTGATTTGTTGCTTGTGCAAAAGCACCTAAACTCATGGTTGAAATGATGGCAAATATCAAACCATATAGTAAGTTTTGCCTGTTAAATATTGATTTAGCGTGCATCTGCAATACCTGAACCTTTATGGTTGCTGCGCCCTAAATTGATTTTAGATAGAATTTGTGAGAATGCTGTGAGAGAAAAATACCCACTTTTCGTAAAAACCCTAATTAGGCTGGGGAGCAGGGTTTGATTCTTTTAATGTCTTCTTTTTGTGTCCTGCTATTGAGGACGCTCGGAAAGAAGTGGCATTATTTAATCGACTTATTAGTCTCTTGATATTTACGTTTGGAAGGCTCGATTGTGTGTTGGCAGGGTGATTCTGTCCGGAGAGTTTCGTCCTGATCCCCCTCTCATCTGGTTAGCCGGCAATCTATCGAAGTATTCCAAAACCACTCTTTCATAAGCATGGGCCATTTCACCCTGCCCACTTTCACGGTGTTTTAGCATAACTTGGTTTACATTGTATGGTGTCACCTCATGCATTCCTTGTACATCAGCAATAGCGCGCGCGGCTCTAAAATGCTGTGGTCCAAGTTGCCTTAATACTCCATCAGCTGCTGCCCAGTGGATATTGCTAGCATTCCAAATGTCTTTACCCTGGGCATCTTTGGCGCCGGCATGAACACCCATTTCACCTAGATAGGCATTTACCAATTGCAATCCCGCTGGAATTGCTTGAGGCTGCTCGCTAGGCTTCATAGCTATTATTCCTTCGTGAGAAGCAATACCCATTGTAACTGGGTTAATATCCATACCCATCCTGCCTAGTTTTTGAATCCCTGACTCCCAGTTGAGGTTGAAACCACCCAAGGTAGCATCTGTGTTTGCGCTTGTATAGGAAAGCATGCCTCTCATGTTATCATCCATCTTGCCATCAAGCTTCCATTCTAAAAACCTGGTATATGCGTTGCCACTTTCGCCTCTTACATACGCAAAAGCTCCTTCAATGCGCGCTTTGGTTTTTTCTCTTTCTAGTCGATCATTTTCTAGATTCTGAACATATTTAGGCACTCTGCCATTACTAAGTGCCCACGAAATTCTGCGTCCTAGAGGCGCATCCCATTTTCCTGCGTCTTTTACGGCGCTATTGGTTGCTGTTAGCGCACGAGCATCTGTATGCCCCTTACCATCACTATAAGGCATGCTTGCTAAGGCGGCAACGGTGCCCAACATTCCTATTTCTGACTCGTCAGCGCCCTTCCTGTGCTTTAGTTTTCTTATATTGCCCGAATCATCATAATCAATTGCACTTTCACCTGGGTGTTTAGTGTTTTCTACCAGAGCTACTTTCCCGGGTCTAACACTGCCAAGGTTAAAAGCCGCCAAATAATCAACCGGATTCATTCGGCGGCCTCTGGTATCATGCCATGGATTGGGATTGGACATAAGGCCAAGTGAAGTCTTTTGTACTAATGGTTGGCCATTTGGATTGAGATTAGGATTTCCCTGAGAGCCTCCTGAAACACTGCTGCCAAATTGCACCAAAGCTCTTCTGTTCGCTGCCGATAATAGATTTCCAGGAGTGCTGCCGGTGCCCCCCGGTGTGCCAGGATTAATTAATGGATCGCCTGGATCAGAGCCAGGTTCTTGTCCTCCAGGCAGATTTGCATTAGTGGGAGTTCCGGCTGTACGCATAGCCGCTGCAGTTGCGGCTCTACTTTGGGCAAGCCACGAAGCGACTGGATCTTGTCCAGGAACCGCCGTACGGCCCATCCTACCCTGTGCAGCGTCTCTCAGCCCAGCACCACCAAGTCCAGCCATAGCAGCGCCACCAATGGCACCAGGGATAAAGCCTGGTCCTACCACTGATGCCGCACCGGCTCTTTTGACTTCGTTCAGCGAATTTAGTTGTTTGCCAGCCTCTGGCAATGCATTTGCTCCACCCAGACTCAGTGATGCATTATCCTTACCTCTGGTTAAAGGATTATAAGGGTGCCGGTTAAGGTACCTGTATGCCTTACTGGCATATCCATCGGCACCAAAAAGCTGATTGGCGGCGCTTTTTCCGATCTTCCACAATGCGAACAATTCTAAGAACTCGCCTGCCTCACTAATTTTGCCGCGACTTAAATAACCCGGCGTCTGTATCATGGCTTGTAGAATACCGAGCTCCAAAAAAAGCACAAACCATGGATTCCGCGGATTTTGGCTCACATTAGTTAGTGTACCGAGGTCAGTAGCACCACCATTTACACCTAGAGCAAAAACAAACATCATTAAAAAGATAGTCCAAACAAAAGTCCACAGGGATGTTTCTACAAAGCTTCTTATGAAGCCGGAAACAACAGAATCTGTATCTGGAGAAACTAGAAGGCAAAGAAAGAAGGGAGCAAACACAAAAGCCGCAATAATTATTATGATTTGAATGACCTTCATAGTAAAAAATACTACGATAGAGCCAACAATAGCTAGTCCGATAGCGAGAACCAATAAGAGTTGAGCCATAAAGATGATTGGTGTCATCACTCCCGTCACTAAAACTGATTGCCCTGAACTAAGCATGCTACTAGCAAAACTGAAGACCGCGTTATTCTGTGAGATAGGATTGGCAAGATTGCTTATTGCGGTAGCCACCGCATTTGATATCGTTGTAGCGTTCAAAACATTTTGATTGATCAAATATTCAGTCAAGGCATTCGATATTAATATCACATAGTGATAAATAGTCGGCCAAGCGGTAGTGGCACCTGCTGCTACTATTATGCGTGCTACTGCACCCATCATGCTACCACCTTTCCAAGCTGCATTGGCCCAATAGCGCCAAATGGAAAGGATAAAAAATAAAAGTAATAGATCGTTAGAGAGGTATCGCACCCACATAGCTAAATCTTGTACATTCAGTGAAAACTGATCTATTCCTACGCTCACATCTGGGTTGTAAGCGAATTGCACCATTACGCTAGTTAGCAATTGCACTATGGGTTCTACTATATACTGCACAATTTGTTCTACGTATTGTGATATTAGGGCACCAAGATTTGTAAACCAAAGTTTTCCTGTATTGTTCCAGAAATTCTGTATGCCGTTTGTAATGTCATTCGAGTTGGGATCGCTAGTAACGCCAATCCAGTTAAGTAAATTGGTTAACCAGCTAAAATTAACTGCCTGTTGCTCTGCGCTTTGCACTGCTAGGCTTGAACTACCGACACTCGCCCCGGCAGCTGCCATACCGCCGGACCTTGCTCCTATAGCGGAGCCCGCATTTGCCCCTGCTCCAGCCATACCCCCAGAGTTGCTGCCCGTCGATCCGCTCGAACTGGAGCCCGCATTTGCCCCTGCTCCAGCCATACCCCCGGATCCGCTTGGACTTGGACCCATAGGACTACCAGTTGGGTTTGCCGGACTGGAGCCCGCATTTGCCCCTGCTCCAGCCATACCCCCCGTGCCTGCCAATGCTGTTAAAGCAAAGTTGCAACAGATGCCCAATAATAAAATTAAACTGATAAGCGCTCTTGTGCCGAATGATTTTTTGCCGGAACAATATGAACGGCTGTCACTCTTGTGGTGAGAGCAATACTTAATTGAGGCCAATGGATTTTTGAAATTAGTCATCTATATTTTGCTCGAACTAATTCTCTGGGCTGCTTATCATTAAGCTTAAGTTCGATTTGTGAGTTGTTTGTGAGAAATTTGTGAGATTTTCGTGAGATGGTGCTCTGGCATGGGAGTCCTACCATGATTGGCAATCCTTACCAGCCATTGACTTCAGATTATTGAACAATTAGTCTTATTGCTCTCTCGCGCTCACATAGATCTCACAAGTCTGCAGTAATTTAATTGAGAGGAGATCAATATCCATCTATGGACGAATCAGAATCATTTTTCTCAAACCCACCGCTGCCTCCCAAACGCAGACCCCCTATTGGTCCTAATCAGAATGGCGGTTCAGGCGAATCTTCTGCCCAGGGACAAATGGACGAAGAAATTTTTGAAGAAAGTGAAATAGATCCCGAATTATTAGCAGACTTTGCAGAAGCTGCCAAAGAGACCGGAAATGAGGTAATTATTGATATTCCGGTTCGATCAAAAAATTCTACGGTGACAGCGCCTATTTTGGAAGATTATATAGATCCGCACACCGTACCGATTCAATACTTGCTTGAACAAGCGCGTACTGATCTTAAGGCTGACCTAACAGAGCAAGATTCAGCCGATAAAGTTTAGGAATAACTAAAAATTATATTGATTCAAACGATGCATAGCATTAGGTATTGATACACCAATTTTTATTAGGTTATCGATTGCTTTTACTATGTCTGAGTAAGACATGTCTTTCTTTTGGTTATTATTTTTGTGAAGCACTATAATGCCGGAGTAATTTCCTCCGCTTGAAATAATTGCCTCTGAAAGTGAAATAAAATCCTCGCAGTTTTGAGTAAATAAAATATGCTTTGTCTTTATCGCATGCATCAGCACGTCATAATCTGGCATGCCAGCCAGATTTACTTCAAACGCGGTAGTAACTTTGTGCCCAGCACTTTTGAGCATTTGTACTAGCAATTTGCTCTGAGAATTCTCATCAATGAGCAGTTTGAGGCTCAAATGTTATACCCTTTTGTGCAAGCCGCCGCTTTTCTTCTGCGGCCTCCATTTCCAGTAGCTGCTTATTTCCCTGACAATAAGATACCACTTCATCTATTGCGTCCAGCGGTAAATCCCAATTGTGAGCAGCTTCTTTGCGCGTCATTTTATTTACTAACATATCAATCCATACGTTGGCTGCCGGCAATTTCTTCCCTTTTATATATAACTGTTTTTTCCAGAGATGTGGAATTTCTACAAGATATTTCCATGGCCACATCTCTGGTGTTTGCAGATTAAGAATAAGCACTTTCTGCATATTTGCTCCTGGTTCAGTGCCTAGAAAAAGTTGTTGACCTTTTCTATTTTCTGAAGCCAATTGAAGAGTAAGCCTGACCGCCGTTAATATTGCTTCTTTGCGAGATGGTGCCTTAATATAGCTTTGCAAACAATCTATTTCAGCCTGTTGCTCGGCTGTCACATCAAAATTTTCTCTTTTGACAATGTTTGTTTTTGCTTTTGTGCGTTTTATTTTAGACATAATAATTACCGTGTATAATCCGAGTATATTCTACTCAGGATCTTTTCGCAAGCTATGTCCATTATCTACGTATTCATTAGAAAGAACGAGAAAATAAAGAGAAGAAGCAGTATTAACAAAAGCAAGTTTTATTGTTGCCAATCTGTCAGTTTCAATCCCTCAAATAACGCGAAATCAGGAGTGTTAAAGGTCACCAAAGTAAGATTTTGGCTGCAAGCTATGGCGGCAATCTGTCCGTCAATAAAGGGTGGCGTCTTTCCTAACTTCATTAAGCGCGACCTTTCGGTGGCGTGCCATTGAGCGGCCAGAGCATCGTAAGGCAATATTGGCAGAATGACTTCATGGAGGTATTTTTCGATTGCATTTCGTTTTTTCGATTGTGGCAGTCTGAGACAACCAACAAGTAATTCATGCCATACAATGGCCGGTATTGCCAGTTGACGCTGGTGAGGTAGATAAGCCGTCCAATAAAATTTGAACCATTTTTGCATTTCAACGTATCTATATTTAGTTGGTAAAAATTGCACGACAAGATAACTGACTAGACATTCTTATATTAAACATATCTAACTTTGTCTATACTCGTTGTTTTTTGTGTAAAATTGGAGTGGTAAGGAGTGGCAGTAGTAAAATCCGTAAGCATCGAAGGCTTTGAGGTGCACATGTATCCTAAGGATCATCTCCCGCATCACTTCCATCTTATTAGCGCAGAAATGAATTTGCGGATTTTTTACCGCATAAGCCTGAGAGAAAAGGCTATTCACTACAACATAAAGAGACTTAAAAACTGGCGAAAAAAAGAGCCACCACTTGATAGCAACCAAAAGAGAGAAATTCTAAAAGAAATTAGAGACAAGCGATCTATCTTAGAAGAAGAGTGGACCAAGTGGCACAGATAACACCAAGGAAATAGTTATGCTTACGACCACTGAAAAGTCAATCATTATTGATCCAGAGTTATCTGTCCGGCATCAGCTATCTGATGGCAAGCATTTTGTTTTTCGGATTGACGTGAATGAGGCAGACAAGCTTAAGAACAGCTTTCTGGTCCTTCGGTCCACAACCTTGAATCAGTATGCCGAACTGGTGCTGAGGGCGATGAAAGACTTGCGTGGGTTACGAGTGGTTTTCTTAATCCGGGATAAGAAGTTAGATGTTGATGGGTTTCTAGACAAAGTGCAGGAGCTAGGCGCCCCTACTATTCTTTCAAAACTACATCTGGTAACAAAACCAGAGCAAATCCAAACCGTCGTTGAAGCGTGGTACAGAGGCGAACAGCACGACCAGATAAGCCATGTGACAATTGATGAAAATGATTTGATTGTAAAAGACTGTGCTATGAAATCCTATCGGATTTCCTTTGAGAAAATCCCAGTTTTGTGTCACCTGTCACCCTCGGACCGAAATAAATACAAGTTCGACGGTAATACCATCTCTTGGGCAAAGGGCAAAGTCGATTTGGACATGGATGTGATTCGATATGAATGCGATTTGCAGTTTAGGCGACAAAAGGATCTAGAGGCGCTCCGTCTATATGGTCCGACCCTGACAGCCAAAGCTATCAAAAATTTGCGAGAACAGTACAGTCTTACACAGGGCGAGATTGCCACAAAAGCAGCTCTGTCAGTGAGGCAGGTAAGCAGGCTGGAAACAGGCAACCAAAAATTGAACGCTAGTGCTGCAAGTAGATTAGCAAAAGCGCACGGTACGGATTTAGATTCTTACTTAGGTAAACTAATAAATACTTGCGCGAAAATTGAAGGCGAGCAGCTCAGCAGTTATTGATGCAGTAAGAAAATAACTAAAAATTATATTGATTCAAACGATGCATAGCATTAGGTATTGATACACCAATTTTTATTAGGTTATCGATTGCTTTTACTATGTCTGAGTAAGACATGTCTTTCTTTTGGTTATTATTTTTGTGAAGCACTATAATGCCGGAGTAATTTCCTCCGCTTGAAATAATTGCCTCTGAAAGTGAAATAAAATCCTCGCAGTTTTGAGTAAATAAAATATGCTTTGTCTTTATCGCATGCATCAGCACGTCATAATCTGGCATGCCAGCCAGATTTACTTCAAACGCGGTAGTAACTTTGTGCCCAGCACTTTTGAGCATTTGTACTAGCAATTTGCTCTGAGAATTCTCATCAATGAGCAGTTTGAGGCTCAAATGTTATACCCTTTTGTGCAAGCCGCCGCTTTTCTTCTGCGGCCTCCATTTCCAGTAGCTGCTTATTTCCCTGACAATAAGATACCACTTCATCTATTGCGTCCAGCGGTAAATCCCAATTGTGAGCAGCTTCTTTGCGCGTCATTTTATTTACTAACATATCAATCCATACGTTGGCTGCCGGCAATTTCTTCCCTTTTATATATAACTGTTTTTTCCAGAGATGTGGAATTTCTACAAGATATTTCCATGGCCACATCTCTGGTGTTTGCAGATTAAGAATAAGCACTTTCTGCATATTTGCTCCTGGTTCAGTGCCTAGAAAAAGTTGTTGACCTTTTCTATTTTCTGAAGCCAATTGAAGAGTAAGCCTGACCGCCGTTAATATTGCTTCTTTGCGAGATGGTGCCTTAATATAGCTTTGCAAACAATCTATTTCAGCCTGTTGCTCGGCTGTCACATCAAAATTTTCTCTTTTGACAATGTTTGTTTTTGCTTTTGTGCGTTTTATTTTAGACATAATAATTACCGTGTATAATCCGAGTATATTCTACTCAGGATCTTTTCGCAAGCTATGTCCATTATCTACGTATTCATTAGAAAGAACGAGAAAATAAAGAGAAGAAGCAGTATTAACAAAAGCAAGTTTTATTGTTGCCAATCTGTCAGTTTCAATCCCTCAAATAACGCGAAATCAGGAGTGTTAAAGGTCACCAAAGTAAGATTTTGGCTGCAAGCTATGGCGGCAATCTGTCCGTCAATAAAGGGTGGCGTCTTTCCTAACTTCATTAAGCGCGACCTTTCGGTGGCGTGCCATTGAGCGGCCAGAGCATCGTAAGGCAATATTGGCAGAATGACTTCATGGAGGTATTTTTCGATTGCATTTCGTTTTTTCGATTGTGGCAGTCTGAGACAACCAACAAGTAATTCATGCCATACAATGGCCGGTATTGCCAGTTGACGCTGGTG
>Ga0206843_10271_pt1 | contig 12855 bp, 8 predicted proteins | sample Alteio_BWOrgCont_21_FD_152869 | JGI IMG/M metagenome (GOLD analysis project Ga0206843, IMG submission 152869) | Enriched cells from forest soil in Barre Woods Harvard Forest LTER site, Petersham, Massachusetts, United States -... | ecosystem: Environmental > Terrestrial > Soil > Temperate forest >...
GGTCCAAAAGGATGCAGGGAGCGGCCGGCCCATGCTTCGCTGAACTCGACTCCAGAAATCTCTGTAAGAATGTCGATTCGCCGCGGTGCAATGCCGATTTGAAAGGTAACGCCAGGAAAGGCGAAGTCCGATTCCGAAATGCCGGCTAATGGAGCGCCAAAGACCTGTAGCGCTCGCAAGACCTTTGCCGCATTTTCAGGCGATGGTTCGACCCAGATATCGAGGTCGCCGGTTGCTCGTGGGTCCACATAGATATTGACGGCGTAAGCGCCGACGATGATAAATCGGGCATCAGCGTCGGATAATGCGCGCACAATGTCGAGAAAGTCCGGATTCATCGCTATTCTTCGACTCCCATTGTTCCTGACTCAACTGCCAGGTCAGTTCAATCCGTTCGGCAGCCGTAAGCTTTTCCAGAAACTCCCGCTCCGCCTTGTCGACTTCTTCAGGTGTCCGGCAAATTCGCAGGCTCACATTTTTGCGCTCTCGCATTTGGTCCATTTTATCAAAGATGAACTTTCGGTGATTGACCGTTTGTAAGCAATCCACGATTAGTGCGACGTCATGGCCGGATTGGTACCACTGAGCGTCTCTCGCGCGGAACCCATCGTGTGCGGATGTCAGCAGGCTTTTTGGCGATCAATTGTGACAAATTGTGCTAATTACGTTTTTACTTTGCGTTGGGACGGCTAACGATTAAACTTCCGCTGGCTGATCTGAATAGATCTTTACGATGGCGGTTTAAATAAAGGCTGATCGTATTCAAAAGCACTTTCTATCATTTTTGGAGTAGTCAACAAACATGGTTCGGAGCGGCTGTCGCCTGTACCCACCCAGAAAGCTGGATGAAGTTTCGTCCGGACCTATCCCGTCATTTTTCCTGCCTGTTGATTTTTTAAATAATTTGCGAAGCGGATCGGTAGCTCGTTCGGGTGGCATGATCGAGCGCTCAAAGTGTGCGCGTAACTCTCGGTTTTATAGCCGTTAAGGAAGTCGTGATGATGTCGTTAAATGATGACTTGCGGAGCAACTGCTCCGGTGAAACATGGATCCGATCTAATCCCGGAAGGGGAAGGTGTGCTGCTGCCGTTCTGGCAGCGCTGATCCTTTCAGTGGGTTCGTTATCGGCACAATCCACGACAGCCTCGTTTTCATTTCCCGATCTCGGCGGCACATCGTTGACTTCGAGCGGGACCCCGGCGACCGTGACAACGGGATATTCGACAATCAGCGCTTCCGGCGCCGTGCCGTCCGGTTTTGCTATTTTCGGACTCCGTCAAGACAATGTTCTGGTTAGCGAGGCGACGGTTCCAGCTGCAAATCTGGTTAGTGAAGGGCGCATCTATGCGGAAGTCGGCGCCGGCGTGGACACAGGCATCGCGATCGCCAATCCCAATGCCCAAGCCGTACAGATCGCGTACTATCTAACGGACACCTCGGGCGTCTTTTCGCATTCCGGAGTTTTTACCATACCGGCTGGTGGACAGATCGCTCAGTTCCTGGACGGCACGACGTTCAATGCACCTGCGAACTTTACGGGCACCTTCACCTTCTTTCTTCTGGAGTCCCAGCCGAATTTGAATGTCGGCGCCATAGCATTGCGGGGATTCACCAACGAACGAGGCGAGTTTCTAATGACGACGCTGCCGGTCACGCCGGTAGGTAGCCGCGGCTTGTTTAGCGGCGATGTGCTGCCGCATTTTGCCAGCGGAGGAGGTTGGTCGACCCAGGTGATCCTTGTCAACCCGACAGACGCTGAAGAGGACGGAACGATAACCTTCATCGGCCAGAATGGCCAGTCGACGACGGTGGGGAGTGCCTTCGGAACCGGCTCCTCTTTTACTTATCATCTGGCAGCAGGCAGTTCGTTCAAACTTCAGACGGTCAATACGGGATCATTGAGCACCGGATCCGTAAGGTTGGCGAGCACGGGAATCACGGCGGATATTCCGGTCGGCTTCCTGATCTTCTCCTTTCAGTCGAACGGCATCACCGTCTCTTCCGCCGGCATTTCACCATCCCGTTCGACGGCGGCGACGCGATTATTTGTAGAGACCGCAGGCAACTTCTCGGCTGCGGCGGTGGGCTCGAAGCAAACCGGAATTGCGATATCGAATGCGGATTCGACGACGGCGGTGCAGGTGAACTATACGTTGACGTCGTTGACAGGCGCGCCGACCGGACTGCAAGGCTCGTTGACGATTCCGGCAGGGGGCCAGACGGCGGAATTTTTAGGTCAGTTGCCTGGAATGCAGAGTCTCCCTGCTTCGTTTCAGGGAGTGTTGAGGATCTCCGCAAGTTCCGGTTCGGTGACGGTCACCGGACTGCGCGGCCGCTATAACGAGCGGGGCGATTTCCTGGTAACGACGGTGCCATCGGTGAATGAAAACGATCCTTACTTTAATTTGAATTTGCAGTACGGCAATTTTATTTTCCCCCATTTAGCGGATGGCGGGGGATACACGACCCAGTTTGTTCTGTTCAGCGGTTGGACTACCGGATCGACGAGCGGAACGTTGCAATTCTTTAGCAACACCGGAATTGCGCTTCCATTAACTCTATTGAACCAGTAAGTACGGAGCAGAAAAAGATCATGAAGACGGCGCGATTACTAAGCCTCGCCATAGTGTTGATGTTGGGATTAGCGGCGCAAGGCCAAGCCCAAACGCCGGTAATCACACCGTCGGGAATTGTCAACTCCGCGACATTCAACAGTACACTCTCGCCAGCTGTCGCACCGGGCGAATTGGTGACGATCTTTGGAAGCAACTTGTCGAGCACGACGCAAACAGCGGCGGGACCTAACTATCCGACCCAACTGACGGGCAGTTCCACCCGAGTCATGTTCGGGACAGTCGCTGCGCCGTTGTTGTATATCTCGCCCAATCAGATCAATTTGCAAGTGCCGTTTGAAGTTAGTGGTTCGTCTGTCAATGTGTTCGTCCAGAATGGCGGCGCGTCGAGTATCCCGGTGAGTGTCGGCTTGGTGTCGCAGCAGCCTGGTATTTTCTCGATTCAAGGCGGACATACGCCGCTGCAACCCGGTGATGTGATCAATATTTTTGCCACTGGACTGGGAGCGGTAGCGCCGCCCGTAGCGGATGGAATGGGCGCGCCGACGGCGCCGATATCGACAGTATTGCTGCCTCCTGTGCTATTGATCAGCGGCCAGGCCGTGATGCCGACCTCCTCAGTGCTGGCGCCTGGACTGGCGGGTATGTATGTCGTGACAGCGACGGTGCCGCAGACGATACAAGGCTCGGTGATTGTGACATTAAGCGCGCAGCCATCGGGACTGATCGGAGAGACCGGTCCGACTGGACCGGCGGGCCTGAATTACCAGGGAACCTGGAATCCGAGCACAACCTACAAACTGACCGATGGAGTGACATTTAACGGAAGCACCTATATCTCCCTGGCCAATGGAAATGCGGGGCAAGAGCCGGATGTGAGCCCGCTCTATTGGTCGTTAATTGCATTGGCGGGTTCGACCGGCCCGCAAGGATCGGCCGGCGCGGCGGGCGCCAAGGGAGCGACCGGACCGACTGGAGCCACGGGAGCCACGGGTGCGCAAGGAATCACGGGCGCCACAGGTGCTGCTGGTGCAACAGGAGCAACGGGGGCTCAGGGGACCACGGGAGCTCAAGGTATCACCGGCAATGTAGGGGCGACAGGCGCCACGGGAGCACAGGGAATTCAAGGCTTCCAGGGTGCTACCGGACCGACGGGAGCGCAAGGAATCACGGGCGCCACAGGTCTGAATTTCAGGGGCGGATATAGCGGATCGACGAGTTATCAGGAAGGTGATGCGGTCACTTTCAACGGCAGTAGCTATATCTCGTTGACGAGCGGAAATTCGAACAACACCCCAAGCGATAGCTCGTCCTTTTGGAGTCTGCTGGCGCAAATGGGCTCGACCGGAGCGCAAGGAACTACCGGAGCTACTGGCGCGACAGGTGCGATCGGAGCCACCGGAGCGACCGGAGCTCAAGGCGTTACGGGTAACGTTGGGGCAACGGGAGCGACTGGTGCTCAGGGAACCACCGGTGTTACAGGCGCGACGGGAGCAACCGGAGCTACTGGCGCAACCGGCGCAGCCGCGACGATTGCTGTAGCCAGTACGATCACGGGAGCGCCTGGCTCGTCGGCAGCCGTTGGAGCGAGCGGTAGCACGGGAGCCGTTTCGTTAACGTTCACGATTCCGCAAGGCCCGACAGGCCCGACAGGAGCGACCGGAGCCCAGGGGGCTACAGGAAACGTCGGGGCGACGGGAGCAACAGGTGCGCAAGGTGCGACGGGCGCTCAGGGAAACACTGGAGCGACAGGAGCGCAAGGCAATACGGGAGGGACCGGAGCCCAAGGTGCGACAGGCAACGTCGGAGCGACGGGTGCCACTGGAGCGCAAGGTGTGACAGGAGCGCAGGGAAATACAGGTGCCACTGGAGCGCAAGGCAATACGGGAGCGACGGGAGCCCAAGGCGCTACAGGAAACGTCGGGGCCACGGGAGCAACGGGTGCCCAAGGCGTGACGGGAGCGCAGGGAAACACCGGGGCAACGGGGGCGCAAGGAAACACGGGAGCGACCGGAGCTCAAGGCGCGACGGGTAACGTCGGAGCGACGGGAGCAACCGGAACGCAAGGCGCCACCGGAGCGCAAGGTGTAACCGGAGCCCAGGGAAACACAGGGGCGACGGGAGCGCAAGGAAATACGGGAGCGACCGGATCCCAAGGCGCGACGGGTAACGTCGGCGCGACGGGCGCAACAGGTGCGCAAGGCGCCACCGGGAGCCAAGGAATCACCGGAGCTCAGGGAAACACTGGTGTGACAGGAACGCAAGGAAACACGGGTGCAACCGGAGCCCAAGGCGCGACAGGTAACGCCGGAGCGACGGGAGCAACCGGAACGCAAGGCGCCACCGGGGCGCAGGGTGTAACCGGAGCGCAGGGAAACACTGGAACAACGGGAGTGCAAGGGAACACTGGAGCGACCGGATCCCAAGGAGCGACGGGTAGTGTCGGTGCGACGGGAGCCACGGGCGCGCAAGGTGCCACTGGATCGCAAGGTGTGACCGGAGCGCAGGGAAACACCGGTGCGACCGGAACCCAAGGAAACACGGGGGCAACCGGAGCCCAAGGCGCAACAGGTAGCGCCGGAACGACGGGAGCAACGGGAGCGCAAGGTGCGACCGGCAGTCAGGGTGGAACGGGTGCTCAAGGAAACACTGGGGCAACGGGGGCGCAAGGAAATACGGGAGCGCAGGGAGCCACTGGAGCCCAAGGTGTGACGGGAGCCCAAGGTAACACAGGGACGACGGGAGCTGCCGGGGCGACCGGAGCAACCGGAGCCCAAGGCGCGACTGGTGTCCAGGGAAACACAGGAGCAACAGGTTCCGCAGGGGCGACGGGAGCTGCAGGAGGAACCGGAGCCACGGGAACTGCCGGAGCAACGGGAGCTACAGGTACGACAGGATCTGCAGGCCCGACTGGGCCTGCCGGAGCAACGGGTGCCACGGGCGCTACTGGGGCCGGGACCACGGGAGCTACTGGTCCGACAGGGTCTGCGGGAGCGACCGGGCCTGCTGGAGCAACGGGAGCCACCGGAGCGACAGGAGCGGGAACGACGGGAGCCACTGGTCCGACAGGGTCTGCGGGAGCGACCGGGCCTGCTGGAGCAACGGGAGCCACCGGAGCGACAGGAGCGGGAACGACGGGAGCCACCGGTCCGACAGGATCTGCGGGAGCGACCGGACCCGCTGGAGCAACGGGAGCCACAGGAGCGACGGGAGCGGGAACGACGGGAGCCACTGGTCCGACAGGATCTGCGGGAGCGACTGGACCCGCTGGAGCAACGGGAGCCACCGGAGCGACAGGAGCGGGAACAACGGGAGCTACCGGTCCGACAGGATCTGCGGGAGCGACCGGACCTGCTGGAGCAACGGGAGCCAACGGAGCGACAGGAGCGGGAACGACGGGAGCCACTGGTCCGACAGGATCTGCGGGAGCGACCGGACCTGCTGGCGCCACGGGAGCTGCGGGAGCCACTGGAGCGACAGGAGCGGGAACGACGGGAGCTACCGGTCCGACAGGATCTGCGGGAGCGACCGGACCTGCTGGCGCCACGGGAGCTGCGGGAGCTACGGGTGCGACAGGAGCGGGAACGACGGGAGCTACCGGTCCGACAGGATCTGCGGGAGCGACCGGGCCTGCCGGCGCAACCGGATCGACAGGAGCAACGGGGACGGGCAGTGCTGGTCCTCAGGGTGCAACGGGAGCGGCCGGCCCGACGGGTGTGACCGGAGCCACCGGCGCCACCGGAAATATACTCACCCTAACTGCTAGTGGTTCCATAAGCGCAAATTCGTTGGTCAAGCTGAACGGCTCAACTCAGGTCATTCAAGCCGGCTCGTCGAATGTTACCGGCTTGCTGGGTATTGCAACCGCTAGCGCCACCAATGGAAACAGTGTTCCGGTACAGGCGTCCGGCGAAGTCAGTTGTACCTTCGATAATGCGGTAACGGCCGGTGACTATGTCCAGGCGAGTCCTACTACGGCCGGGAATTGTAGGGATGTTGGTGCCACCTATCCAGCCAGTAATCAGATTCTGGGTGTGGCTCTCTCGAGCGGTTCTGCCGGCGTTAACTCGATTTATTTGATAGGCGCCGAGGTCCGCGGGGCATCTGGCGGAGGTGGATCGACTGGAGCTACTGGGCCGACAGGCGTTGCCGGAAACACTGGTCCCACCGGCGCGACTGGAGTCACTGGAGCGACCGGCCCAACCGGTTCGACGGGAGCGACAGGGGCGACGGGGAGCACCGGTTCGACCGGATCGACAGGAGCTACCGGTGCGACGGGAACAGCGGCCACGATCTCTGTCGGTACGGTCGCGACGGGAGCGCCGGGTTCGTCGGCCACGGTTACCAACGCGGGCACGTCTAGCGCGGCGATTTTCGATTTCTCGATACCCAAAGGAGCGACGGGAGCAACCGGTGCGACGGGAACCAACGGCACTGCAGGCTCGGCCGGTCCCGCCGGCCCGACCGGTGCAACCGGTGCAACCGGTGCAAGCGGATCCGCGGGCTTGGTGACTCTCTTCCCTTCAAGATTTCAGAATCAAATCACTGCAACCCTCCTCTTCGAACCTTTCTTTACGAATAATGCGAGTACAAATTTTACGGTTGCCAATCTGGCGGCCTATCCGGTTACGGGAACTTGCACGTTTGACTCGGTTTATGCGGTAAATGTTCCCACGGCTAATGCTGGCACCGGCGATGCCATTACTTATGAGCTTTACAAGAACGGTTCTGCCACTGGTGTCAAGGTCACCGTCACGTCATCAACAACGCTAAATACTGCGGTCGCTGGCAATGCGACTGGCTTTAATGTCGGAGTTGTAGCTGGGGACACCGTAGTAATGGGAGTCACGCAAAGCAATTCCGCCCCGACGGTTCAAAGCCTGGTGACCTTCCACTGCAGATGATGGTCCGACCATCCTGTCCATTGCGGACAGGATGGTTTTAGGCGGCCGGTCGACGCTTTCTAAACTTCTCTTTGAGGGTATTTGTCAAGACTCACTGACAAATAAAGCCACAGCACAAAACAAACAAAAATCGGCTGGCATGGCCAATTCTGCAGCAAATGGTCAGATATCTCTAATGTTATGCTGCCGCCTACCCGTTCGACGGAATCAGTGCCAGCGCCAAACCTAAACGCCGAAGCCCGTGGTGGAGTCTCGCCTACCCGTTTAGAAGAACGGAGGTCTCTAATTCTCTTTCGGTGGCTGTCACAACTTCAACGACTCAGAACTTTGCTGCGACAAACACTACGAGCCACGGAGTTCAGGAGTAGCAGCCCCGGAAGGTTGTAATTGTGACAATTTAGTTAGCACAACGAATTCTTTTTGCGTTGTGACTCGCTAGAGATTAAACTACCCAGACTGATTTGGAATATACCTTGCGATAGTGCCTTGGTTTTGAGCTGTCCCTGGCCGGTTTCAGAAAGGATTCAGTCTTCAGAGTCAGGCTACTGTTGTAAGAACCCAGTCATCCAAGCGGAGAGTCTTTGGCAACCGGTCGGGAAAGAGAAGCATTGAATTTTGTGTAATGCGCTTCTTAACACTATCGGATAAGTATAGTAGGAATTCGTAGAAGTCAGTCCAGATATTGAAAAAGGAGAGTACCGAATGGCCAGTCAACCGTATCTCGGAGCAATATTCATTTTTGCGGGCAATTTTGCCCCCCGCGGTTATGCCCTCTGTCAGGGACAACTGCTTGCAATTTCTCAGAACGCGGCGCTGTTTTCGATTTTGGGAACCACGTATGGCGGGAACGGAACCAGTACCTTTGCGCTTCCGGATCTGCGCGGCCGTATGCCGGTCGGTGAGGGCACTGGCCCTGGGCTTCAAAGTGTGGTTTTGGGCGAGCAAGCCGGTGTGCAGAACGTGACCCTGAACTCGAGCCAGATGCCACTACACACTCACACCACCGTAGTCACTCTGAATGCTGCCGCCGACGGTCGACCTAGTACCGACAGTCCTGCCGGCGCGGTGCTCGATTCGGGTAGTGGTACCAATATTTTCGCCGCCAATCCGGATGGCACGAAAATGAACGCCGGCGCCGCCACGGCGCAGGTGGCTAACGCAGGCGGCAGCCTACCGTTCTCGATACAGAATCCCTATCTTGGTATTAACTATATTATTGCCACAGTTGGGATCTTTCCGACCCGGAACTAGCTTTCTTCAACGTCAGGCGGGACGGCGCGATGTATGCGCCGTCCCGGTATCCTGATGGATTATTACCCGAGCATTTCACGATGTTTCAAATGCACCGGATCTTCATCGCCACTCCATGGGAACTGGAGATGGAGCGAAGCCGCTTCTACGACCTGGTCGGCCGGTTCAACGAGTCCGTGGCGATGAGACTGGGGATCCTTTATGTTCCCGTATCCCTGAGCAACATTCGAGACAAACGGCCGCTCCAATATGCTGTCGATGAGAATATTCGAGAGTGCCGCCACTATCTTCTCGTTCTTTCCGAAGACTGGGGGCCGCTAGAACGAAATTTCAAAACCGACTACCACCTTGCTCTGCAATCCATTGATAATCCCGCGTTGCCCATGCACAGCGTTGCCGTCTTTGCGAAGAAAGAAGCTCTGGGCGAACCATTGGCTGCCGGCCTGCCGGCGCCGCAAGCAATATTTTCAAGCCCCGCCGAATTCGATGAATGCGTCAATTCCGTTCTGTCGACATGGCTGGACTCTCTGGTACAGGTGAGCGGCGCTTCTGTCTGATCCTTTCTAGCTCATCATAATGTGGCGTTATCCATCGCCGCGCGGCCTCGCGAACGGCTTGCGATGCCTCTAGTCGTTTACTCTGTCCATCCGCTTCGAATCGCTGGCGCGGGCGTTTAGCGTTGTGCAAAGACGCCAAATGCATTTGATCGAGATCGTCTTGCGACAACGTTAGTCCGAAGTGTTCGGCAATGGCTCCGGAGACGGCTCCTGGTAAAGCGGCGTAATTTACCAGCATGCCGGGTTCATCAACTGCCAATCTCGCGCATTCGCAGATCCGCCCAATAGCTCGTGCCGCAGACTCCATGACAGTCATTGAGAGGATTTCGGCCATGGGGGCGTCGATAATGCGAATGTCCGTGATGATTCCAGGAAGCATGGCAGCGGCGGGTTCGCGGAGTTGTGAAACCAGGACTTCTTCGGGATCGCGGTACAGGAAGATCCATGGCACGGAAGGGAAAACCCTGCGGATCAAGGGGAGGGCCAGTGTTGTTGGACTATCGAATTTAATGAAGTATCGCGTCTCTTGACCGCTGCGTCTTTGGCCCAGTGCGCTGATCATCCACGGCAGCCACGCCGCTCTTGCCTCTGCAGGGATCGAGCTTGCCCGCGCCAGTCGGTCGAGCGGACTGGCTTCGGATATGACAAGATTCTGCGGCAATGAAGCGAGCATCTGTGTGACGAGAGTCGAACCGCAACGGGACATGTGGAAAATGAAACCTGCCGGAGCCAGCCCAGGACTGGCCGCGCACCACGCGCCTAACTCCGCGATAGGCGTCCGGTGAGTGAACAGACTGTTGAAAGGGCTGAGTTGAGCCTGATCGATCGTGTTGTCGAAAAACGGCGCCGTGAATCGATTGCTGCCGAGCCAGCACCAGTCCACGAACGCCTCCGTGCCATTCCACGTTAAACGGATCGGAACCCAGCCGTCTCGATTGACGGTAGCAGCGCTCACAGGACTAGCCATCGTTCGAGCCACGCTTTCCGGTTGGCACGCGCAACCTCCTCGAGTTCCCCTAAGCTCAGTTCGATACCCCGATCCCTTCCCAGTTCAATCACTAAAGCAAAAAGCGCGTCCTTGGTTTCAGCAGATGTCAGCGCAGGCATCGCGGTGGAGTCTTCTATTACGATCCGAAGCAGTTTGTTGAAATGTTCTGGCATCGCCTCAATACTGTCGGATATTAACAGCAATTATCGGCGCATAGAAAGTTGAGGGAATTAATTTGGGGAAATGGAGGGACAGAGCCTCAATTCCTTAAACGGCGAAGGCCCTAGGCGAAGTGGTTACCAGCATCCCAGCCAATCGTATCATTCGAGATTTCATTAATCTTCGTGCCTTTATGGCCAATTCGTTTTCAATCTACCGCGTGATCTGCTCAACGCCGGCTGGACTGGAGGAAGAGCGCCATGAACGGTCCGCATTTTAGCGAGCGAGTCACTATTCTCGGATTCTTTGGCGAAGACCGCACCGAACTGGCTACAAGCGCTTTTGTCCAGCAGGCTGTGGAAAGCGCTTCTGATCCCTCTTTATCGATGAAGCAGGTAAGGATTTTCTTCAAGGATTCCGATGACGTTGCTGAAGAGATGCACGTCAGTACGACGTCCACTACGTATGGCGGCTACGACGCCTTGGGGCGGACGGGGACGGAAACCGAAACGAATGCGGATACAGCTCCGCATTCACGTTCAACTACACCTCTACTTGAACGACGCGCTGGTCTCAACGCGATATCCGTCCGGCAAGCAGATCTACTATCGCGTCGACAATGCGGCCGACCGGTGAAGGCGGCGTTGGCGAGCCAAACCTACGTAGCCATCGCATCAAACGACCGGATACAACCGGCTCGATGCCGTTCAGCGCCAGGAGACATGGGATTCGCAGCAGGCGGCGGTTGCGGCCGTTGTGGAATATCAATATGACAATCCCTATTCGAATGGGAATCGCACGATCGAAATGCATTGGGATAATACCAAGTCGGGTGCCGGTTCGCCACCGTCGCTGGGTAACTTGACGACATCGAATTCGCAGGTGTTGACCCGCGCCTACAACGGCTTTGGCAGTCTGACGGACATTTATTCCCCGGAAGTGCGAACCCATGTCACCTATGGACCCCACCCGAGCGATCCCGATAACCCCGGGCCGTATCCCACGGGAATCGACTACGCTTACGGCTCGCCGTTTCAACGGTCGTGGACCTATTCCTGGGGCAACTATTACCGCGGCGCGCTGGCTTCGAAAACGGATGACAACAATAACCTCACGACCAGCTACGGCTTCGACGCGCTCAACCGTTCGACGGACGTCGATGAGGCCGGAATACGCAAGACGCATGCCACCTACGACGACGTGAACCGGATGGTCACGGTATCTAAAGATTTGCGGACATATGGCGACGGCGATCTGGAATCCATCACCAGTTACGACATGCTGGGCCGGGTGACGCAAGTTCAAACCTCCGACGGCGTGACATTGTCGGGGTCGAACGGCATCAACGTGGAGACCAGCTACGCGAATGTCAGCGGCGGCCATTGGGTCGTCACCTCGACGCCGTACCGCACCACGGGCGATCATCCGACGCTGGAATGGACCTGTACCTTGTACGATGTGATGAACCGGGTGACCTCCGTCGCCATGTATACGGGAACGGCCGCTCCCACCGATTGCACATCCGCGACGAGCCGCACCGGCAATACCGTCACAAGCTACGACATCAACTCGACCGGCGCCGTCACGACAACGACCGATCCTGCAGGAAAGGCCCGTAGTCAATATATCGACGGATTGAAGCGGCTCACCAAAGTCATTGAAGATCCGGGCGGCCATAATTACGAAACCGATTACGCGTACGATGTACTCGATAATCTGAAGACCGTGACCCAAGGCTCGCAGACCCGGACAGCTCGTTGAGCCGTCTGACGTCAGCAGCCAATCCGGAAAGCCACACAACAACATATACGTATTTCGATGACGGCAACTTGGCGACTCGCACCGACGCCCGCGCCTACGGTGTGACCTATGCCTATGACGATTTGAAGCGGGTATCGACGAAAATGTATTCAGGGGACGGCGGCATCACGCCGGCGGTCACCTACAGCTACTATACGGACACGGCGCCGGGAATCGGACAGCTCCAATCCGTTTCTTCCAGTGCGGCGTCGACCACGTATGGCGGCTACGACGCCTTGGGGCGGACGGGAACGGAAACCGAAACGATTGCTGGAAACAGCTCCGCGTTCACATTTAATTACACCTATTACTTGAACGACGCGATGGCGTCGATGCAATATCCGTCCGGCAAGCAGATCAACTATAGCGTCGACAATGCTGGCCGGCCGGTGAAGGCGGCATCGGCGAGCAAGACCTATGTCGATCTGACGGCCAGCGGCATCACGACGGCGTACGAACCGGACGGCCGGATCGCGCAAATGCAGCTCGGCAACGGACTCTATGAAACGCACAGTTATCAAACTCCGGGAACGCCGACGAAACTGCAGTTAGGGACGGCGTCGAGCGGGTCCAACGTCAACAATCTGCTCGAATTGGAATACGATTACAGCGCGACGCAAAAC
>Ga0206843_10258_pt1 | contig 12818 bp, 15 predicted proteins | sample Alteio_BWOrgCont_21_FD_152869 | JGI IMG/M metagenome (GOLD analysis project Ga0206843, IMG submission 152869) | Enriched cells from forest soil in Barre Woods Harvard Forest LTER site, Petersham, Massachusetts, United States -... | ecosystem: Environmental > Terrestrial > Soil > Temperate forest >...
CAGCAGGCACAAACCGTGTTTGCGGGGCATAGTAAAATACCAGCGGCATGAGGAGAGAGATAAACACCCAGCCGGTAGACATCTCGTAGAACACCATGGTGCGCGCCGGATATTTATTGGCGATCTTTTTGTTCAGTATGGTAAAGACAGAGCTTAGTATGGCAGCTACTATACCGGAAGCAATGCCCAGGCCATAAAACTGCTGGAACCTGTAAATAAGATAAACCCCGATGATGGCCAGTGAGCCCAGAGCAATTTCCTTAGCATCGTGCCGGCTTTTATTTACCAGGGGATCGAGCAGGGAGGTGAATATACTGGCGGTGGAGAGGCAAACCAGGGCAATGGAAATATTGGCAAACTTAATAGCCCCGTAAAATGCCACCCAGTGCAGACCCATAAGGCCACCTACTATAGCGAGTTGCAGCAGGTCGCGGCGCTCTATTTTCACCCACTGCTTACGGTAAAAGAGAATCGCTGCCATGAAGGTGGCCGTGAACAGCATACGATACCATACCAACACAGGCGCATCGAGCGTAATAGCTTTGCCCAATACCCCTGTAAAGCCCCATAGCAGCACGGCAAGGTGCATTTGGATCAATGCTTTCTTCATTGGCTAAAAGCTGCAAACATAGGGGATTTAGGAATTGGGTTATTATGGATCAGGATCGTTTAGTAAAGTTTATTTGTCCCTTTTCACTACAGTGCCAAGCAGGGAAAGGCGTATGCCCGCGGCCTTGGTATCATTAAAATTAATGAGCCTTAGCTGTTTCAATTGTGTGAGGCTGGGCATCAGGTTTTCGCGGGTCACTGACAGCTCCATGGCAAGCTCGGCAGTATCTACTAATGGCCTTGGCTGCATTTTGCGGGTGCTTATTTCTTTTATTTTCCTGAAAACATCATTTTCTGATAGCATGATCTATAAACTTTGAGTGGTTAGAACTATTGAATTTTTTAGAATGAAAGGGCTGATTCGCCTGTTGCAGCAAAATAGGGTATGGTAAAGTATAGGGTAGAGATGAGGCTTTAAATGCTACCCCTGCTTAGTTTATTAAGCAGGGTAACGTATGCGGCTTTAGCGCCTGCAGGCAACTCCTGTATTATTTCGGGTTGTATAGTAGGGTATGACCTCATGTCTTTCCATTCTATGTTGCCGTTCCATTTTTTTTGCAGCTCGGGTGGCGTTTGTTTCATTATCCGTGCGAAAGAAGATTGGAATTTGCTCTGCAACTCAGGCGTTATGGTCATAATATATTTTAAAAAACGGAGGTTATGCGGGAGAAATATGCTAACAATAGTAACACAATGAAGGTAACGTTTTTATGCCATATTTTATTATTTATTTTTATAACACGCCATCATTAATATTTAATAAGTTATGTGGCAAAAAAGAACGACCTTTAGGAGGTAACAAAAAAATACATTGGAAATATGGGTCAAGAAACGGCTGCAAAAAAAGACAAGGAAAAGAAAAAGGCAAAAGACAGGCAAGACAAAGCTCAGAGAAAAGAAGAACGAAAAGCCAACAACAGTAAGGGCAAAAGCCTTGAAGATATGATGGCATATGTAGACGAAGATGGCAACCTGTCATCTACGCCACCAGATCCCCGCAAAAAGAAGGAGATAAACCTGGAAGATATACAGCTGGGCGCTGCAAGAAACGACCAGGAAGTACGTGAAGTGGTAAGGAATGGCGTGGTTACCTTTTTTAACGATGCGAAAGGCTATGGGTTTATTAATGATCTTAAAAGCCAGGAGAGTGTGTTTGTACACATCAACCAGCTTTCCAGCCCAATAAAAGAAAGAGACAAAGTAACCTTTGAGACAGAAATGGGTGCGAAGGGGCTAAGCGCTATAAAAGTAAAGAAAGTGTAAAAAATTGTGCGTGAGAAAATATTTAATTTTTTTCTTAAATATTTTTCGTACATTTGCACTTTATTAATTAATTAAAAAGCAAAAATGAAAGAAGGTACAGTAAAGTTTTTCAACGGAACCAAAGGATTTGGTTTCATTTCACCAACAAGTGGTGAAGAGGACATTTTCGTTCACGTTTCAGGCCTTATGGATGAGATTCGTGAAAATGACAAGGTGTCGTTTGACGTTCAAAATGGTAAAAAAGGTCTAAACGCAGTTAATGTAAAAGTTATCTAAGATTATTCAAAGTTCATCATTTATAGAGCCGCCCCGATAATATCGGGGCGGTTTTTTTTATGATTAAGATTTTTCGGATTGCGGACGTACGGGTCTTTTTTATATTCAGGGTTCTTTGTCAGCGTCACTTTGAGTGTAAGCTTCGGCTTTGCGCATAAGCAGCATATGTATGAATAGCGGGCAAAGATTATCAGTATTTCGTAAACTTTATAGTAGCATTATTGGTATTGCTTACTGCTTTAAGTAAGTATACGCCAGCAGGCAGTTTGCTTACATCTACGTTGGTGTTACCATTGCCAATATCTTTTGTCATCACGGTTATTCCATCCATGTTTGTTATAGATATTTTGCCACCGTTGAGGTTTTCAATAGTTACCTGGTCGGTTGCAGGATTAGGGTATACTTTTACATTAGTAGTAGTGTTTAGCGGCCTGATATAGCTTGGCGTAGCTATGGTGTTTAGCGTTGTATTGGTAACGACAGGCGGGTTTAGGTCGAAGTAGATATAGCCTGTATTCTTTATCTGTGTGCCATAAGGTAGTCCTTCATTCAGCGCTGCACTAAACCGCACCTCGCCATGGCTGGAGGGCTCATTGACACTGCTGTCGGGCAGGTTGATGTAATCGTAATCAAACTCTACAACATGCGCCGTGAGCCATTTAGGCGTCATGTAGTGGCTGGTACCAAGTATCCTAAGCGTTGTGGGGTTTATGTGGCTGTCGAGGGTATCTATCACTTTAATGTTCTCTGCCACATCGCTGCCGGTATTCTGAAAGTGCAGGGTGTAGGTAAGCGTATCAGGGCCGGCTGGTATATAGCCTTGAGATCCAGTGCCTTTAGGGCTTACTTCTTTTTCATTCGGGTCATAAGAGTATACCACCGGCAGGCAAACCGAATAATCATTATTTACCGGGTTTATATCAGCAGTTGGGATGTTAGTATACGTTCTGAAGCAGAGGGTGTCGCCTACCACCAGGGTAGGATCTGGTGTTAAATAAATATCTCCTATAAAGCTGTTCCAGTAAGGGCCGCTACTTGCTATATTTGAAAGGTTATAGTAATGCCACACCAGCGTATCGCCATGCACCACATCTGCAGGGTGTGCGCTTAGTGCAGCATCGTAAGTAACATGGCTATCTAGCACCAGCGTCAACTGGCCAGATACGGCAGTACAACCCGTGTTGCTTACATAAGGCTGCATAGTAAACGCCCTGTGAAGCCTTACCCTGCCCGGCGACAATGGATAACACTGGACATCTACATTGCTCGTACACTGCAGCGGGAAGTCAACGCCTGTTTGCGGCAAAGTAGTGAAGCTATATAGAAAACCAGTGAAGCATGATGACGTGGGAAAAATAAAAGCATAGTAAGATGGTAGTGATACGGTATAGCTGGTCATCCACGATTGCTCCACCGTCATACTATATGAACCATCTGTATAAGAGGAGTAACCGGATCCTTGACTCCAGTTCGAAGTACCGGGAGAAAATGTCAGCGCAGCGTTTACCTGGATATCTGCGAAGGCAGTATCTCCGGCATCATAGGCACAGTTGCCATTATTATCTGCGTACACCCGGCCGGATAAATTACTCCAGGAACAAGGGTTAGTGACCGCCAGGCTATCACTGCTGATCACGAAAACGGTATCAGTACCGCACACCGTTTTCACTACCGGCTGGGTAATATGCTCATATCCTGCAACAACATCGGCATCGGGCCAGCCCATTGCTGGGAAAACGGCCCCTATTGGCATATTAACTACCCATGGAGATGCTCCTGTGGTATTCACAACGGAGGTTATAAGTGTGCCGGCAAAGGAATCGATAAAATACAGCGTTTCGCCTATATACGAACTATCAATAGTTGTACTCGAACTTCGAAGATACCATACTGTGCAATTGGTGGAATCATGGTTCATCGAATCGGTTAGTGCCACGGTCAAATGTCCGGACGTAAATGGGTGAGTGTTTACGGTTTGCGCGTTTATACGCGTACAAAAGGCAACAAGGGCAGCTAGTAGCAGGATCTTTTTCATAGGTGTGTGCGTTAGTGAAGAATATAATAAATTTGACAAAGCTATGCCACTTTTGCAGGGTCATATCTAAAATACTTGCTTTGCACTGCAAATACCAGAAAAAGTTTCCGAACGGTCGAAAAAGTTTTTAAACGGTAAAAAGAGGAAATAAAAAAAGCGCCGAAGCGCTTTTTTTCTATTCCTTTACCTTTTCCACGTCTCCCGCCATATCCAGGATCTTTAGCTTTTCGCTGGCCATTATGTCTGTGTAGGCTTTGTCTATGAACAGTACGGTTGCCATGTTTTTCCCGTTGTTGATCTCGTTGAACAGTGGTATGTATTTGTTCTTTTCTTTCAGCGATGCCATTTCGAATTTGCGGAGCTGCAGCCAGTTGGGTATCGTATTGCCTACTACCGAGCATACTATCTTGTGGGTATCGCCAAATACCTGAGTTTCGTAAGACAGCACAATTTCGTTTTCCTTATCGTTAATTACACACGATACAGTGATTGATTTATTCATAGTTGTTATTATTTTAAATGAACTGATGTATACGGGTTTTCGTCGTATACGCTAAAATTCCTGGTGTTCCCCGTTCGCTACTGCCAGGGAAGGCTTAGCTATTTGTATTATCTTCATCCAGGCAAATAGCCGGATAACCGGATAAATAGGGTCGATCTCGTGCCAGCGTTTGCCAAAGTTAATGGCCGACGGGTATTTGTGGTGGTTATTATGATAAGATTCGCCCAGCATCAGCACATCTATGCTGAACAGGTTTTCTGAGGTGTTTTTAAGTATGTAGTTTTTATAGCCGTACTTATGTGCAAACCAGTTGATAACAGCGCCATGAAATGCACCCATAGATACTATAATGGGTAGCAGCAGGTACTGCCAGGGAGCAGTAGCGTATTTGTAAAAGAAAGCGAGATATAAAACAACCCATATAGCCCGGGAAGGACCGGAGTTTGCCCAGCGGTCAAATTTATTCCATACCGGCAGGTTTTTTGTAAATCTTGGTTCTACCTCAGCCGTTCCTTTTACTATGGTGCAGTAGATATTGCGGGTGCGCCACATCATGGTAAATATATTTTTGGAGAAAGAAGGGGAGTGGGGATCTTTCTCAGTATCTGTATAGGCATGATGCAGGCGGTGCATGATAGCATAAGCGCGTGGGCTCATATAGGATGAGCCTTGTGTGATGTAAGAAAGAATGAAGAAGACCTTTTCCCAGCCTTTGCTCATGCGGAATGCGCCATGGGCTGCGTACCTATGCTGAAAAAAAGTTTGGCAAAACAAAGACGCGTACCACAGTACGATAAAAAAGATGATAACTGGCATAAAAATTAGATTTGTGAAAAAAAGCAGGGAAATGCGTAAAATTGAACTTTCACAAAAACCACCTAAAGAAGCCGGCGGGAAGTATGGAATTTGAATAAGAGCGCTATTCCTAATTTCTTTAAAGATAACGAAAATTTCGTTAAGAAAGAATGAAAGTGTATAAGTTATATATATCGTATGGTTTAACATAAAAACCCTTACTTTGCAGCGCTTCATGAGTTACAATCGTAACTTTCTTTGATAATGGTTATCCGGGATAAAAAATGAACACGATAGTGCAATGTGTTTTTCACCTGCTGCAAGTTTTGGATCGAGTTCTATTTTGGTGGTTGTAGGCGTAGTATCATTGGTTTCTTCGCGTAGTACGGCCCAAAGAGTTTTATCAGGCATCCCGCTCATCTTTGCATTGCAGCAGTTTGTAGAGGGTATTCTGTGGCTTGCCTTATTGCATCCTGAATGGGCGCAATGGCAGCGGACGGCTACATACGGCTTTCTTATTTTTGCGCAGGTGGTATGGCCGGTATATGTTCCTTTCGCTATGCTGCTGTTTGAACATGAAGCACGGCGCAAAAAGGTGATCACCTGGTTAACCATTGGCGGGAGTGTATTTTCGGCCTATATAGCATTCTGCCTGTTCCATTACTCTGTGCTCGCCGTTGCCGAGGAGCACCATATTCGGTACGACCTCGGTTTTTCGCTGGCGCACCAGTGGTATTATGGGTTGCTTTATTTTCTGCCTACTATAGTGGCTCCGGTAATTTCGAGTGTAAAAAAACTGCATTGGCTTGGCTATCTTTTTCTGTCGTCATACGTCGTTGCAAGATTGCTATTTCATTTTTTCGTTATATCTGTATGGTGCTTTTTCGGGGCTATTATCAGTATTATAGTTCTTTGGATGGTGCTGAGCTCAAGGCGCGCGAAAGACCCTTTGGCCAGGCTATAGTTACCTGCCGGATGGCTGCGAAAAATAATTCCCGATTCATGGTAGTAAATAATTATTTTTGTTTGCGTTTTTAAAAATCAACCAACATTTTTTTCGCTATTTCTGCCGGTAATAAATGAACAATACATACACTGATCTCGTCCACCAGACCTTCCATTTTCCACAGGAAGGCTTTGATGTAAATGACAATAATACACTTGAATTTAACGGAGTGGATATTGGGGCACTGATAGAGAAGTACGGTACACCGTTTAAAATGACTTACCTCCCCAAGATAGGTATGCAGATAAACAAGGCGAAAGATATGTTTAACGCCGCCATAAAGAAACATAAGTACGACGGGCAGTACTTTTATTGCTATTGTACTAAAAGCTCTCATTTTTCATTTATAGTAGAGGAGACGCTGAAACATGGTGTGAACCTAGAGACATCGTTTGCCTACGATATAGACATCATCTGGCAGCTATACAAGAAGAAGAAAATAAACAAGGATATCTATATCATCTGCAACGGGTTTAAAACGCGCCAGTATACACGCAACATTGCCCGCCTTATCAACGAAGGGTTCAAGAATGTGATCCCCATCATTGATAACAAAAATGAGTTCGACGATTATAAAAAATCCATCCGGACCAAAGACCCTGTAAATATCGGTATCCGCATAGCCAGCGAGGAAGAGCCATCTTTCGACTTTTATACCTCGCGCCTCGGCATTCGCAGCCGCGATGTGCTGGAGTTTTATGTAGACAAGGTAAAAGGCAATGACAAGTTCAGGCTGAAGATGCTGCATTTCTTTATGAACAAAGGCATAAAGGATGATGTATACTACTGGAGTGAGCTGAATAAGGTGCTTAACATATATTGCCAGCTAAAGAAGGTGTGCCCGGAGCTAAGTGCAATAAACATAGGTGGCGGCTTGCCCATAAAGCACTCGCTTAACTTTGACTACGATTATAACTACATGGTGAACGAGATCGTATCTACTATAAAAACAGTGTGCAAGAAAAACAAGGTAGATACCCCGGATATATACACAGAGTTCGGCTCGTTTACAGTAGGGGAGGCAGGTGCAGTAGTATACAGTGTGCTAGATGAAAAGATGCAGAACGACCGTGAGATCTGGTATATGATAGACAGCTCGTTCATTACTACACTGCCCGATACCTGGGGCATAGGCGAGAAATTCCTGATGCTGCCGATAAATAAATGGGATAAAGAATACCAGGAAGTACACCTCGGCGGCCTTACCTGCGATAGCCACGACTTTTACACATCGGAAGAGCATATAAATGCGGTGTTTCTTCCCAAGCTGGAGAAGGAAAAAGGTAAAGATCCATTGTATATAGGCTTCTTCCACACCGGCGCTTACCAGGACCAGCTTGCGGGGTATGGCGGTATAAAACACTGCATGATACCATCGCCCAAACATATAGTGGTAGAAAAGAACAAAGACGGCGAAATGGAAGACTGGCTCTACGCAAAAGAGCAGACACCGCAGAGCATGCTGAAGATACTGGGTTATATAAAGTAGGGATCAGCTATTTAGTAGACCGCACTTGTGTAGCAACTTGCATTATTCATTTGAATTTTATTCTGCTCCAAAAACTAAAGCGTTTTGATAGGTAGCTGGCAAGCTGCTGGAACGGCAATTCTATGCATTTGTACATAATGAAAGAAATTATCCACGCCACACCCAGGCTTATGAATAATATTGGTACAAGGCTATAGTTATTTTTATACGGGAATAGGCTTGCTATAGTGATCAATACCGGCAGGTGTATGAGGTAAAAACTATAAGAGATATTACCCAGAAACAAACACACTTTATTCTTAAGAAGTCTGGAAAAATTGGTATGCAAAGCCAGCAGAATAAACAAACAACATCCTAATGTAGACAGGTAAAAGCGAAACTGGTTTCGTTCTGTTTCTGGTGTGTTTCCCAAGTCAAAAGTATAACGGCTGGTGTAGAGCAGTATCGCTGCAATAAACAGTATCGCAACAACCATGCCCGGCGCCTTTTTTAAGTAGGCCCCTATCGCCTGGTGATACTTACCTAGCAACACCCCAAAATAAAAAGTGCCAATGTAAAAGTCAGCGCCCAGGTAAAGTAGTACAACTATGAAAAGCATATTGAACATCAGGGCGTTTTTATTGATGCTGATAATGAAGAATGGAATAAGAAAAGATATGCGCATCTCTATCAGTAAAGACCATATTACAGGGTCTATTAAATTAGTATTGTAATCGCAAATAATGAATGAAAGTGTATTCCAGACTTGCGCCTTTTTATCTTTAAGTACCCAGTTCCAGATGTTCCGGAGCCATTCTGAATAGTACTGCATATTGTCGGGCCTGTAAAGAAAATGCTTGAGCGCAATACACAACAATATTGCTGCGAGGAATGCAGGATATATCCTGAATATCCGTTTCAGATAAAACGATAACAGTTCTAAAGGCCTTTCTTTGTTAAGGTAGGGCAGCGACAGCACAAAGCCGCTCAAAACAAAAAAAAATAGCACCGCAGATTCACCATCCCAAAACAAGTGCAGGGGACTCATCCGCACCTTTACATACAATGGCCCTGTAACCACATTGCAGAGTACGAAGTGGCTGAAGAAGACGGTTAGAGAGGCTATGCCCCTTAAACTATCGAGTTCGTGATACCTTTTTGAGTCATGAATATTTTTGCTGTTTTCAATAATATCCATGAGTATTTTTAATGCAGGGTCAGCAATATCTTGTTCAAAAATAGGTCTTGCCATTAGCATTGTCAAGATAAAGGCCACCTATTTTTTACACCACTAGTCCTACACTAATACTCCGTAACTCCTTATCAACTCTTCCTATCGCACTATAAAAACAAGCTACATTCTATTTGGAACAATCGTTCCGAATAGAATGTAGCTTTGCGGAACGATTGTTCCAAAATAAAAAACGATCATCTCAAAAATGAAAAAATTAGCAAACAAAGTAGCGGTAGTAACCGGCGCTTCAAAAGGTATAGGTGCAGGCATAGCAAAGCACCTGGCAGAAGCAGGCGCCAGTGTGGTAGTCAATTATTCATCAGCCAAACACGGTGCCGACGCAGTAGTGGCCCATATTACTGCCGCCGGTGGCAAGGCCATTGCCATACAGGCTAATGTGGCGCACGAGGCCGATGTTCACCGCTTATTTGAAGAGGCCCGCAAAGCATATGGCCCGGTCGATATACTGGTAAACAATGCAGGTGTATACAAATTTGGCGCTATTGAAGAGATCAGCGCGGCCGATTTTCACAGGCAGTTTGATACCAATGTTTTAGGGTTGCTGCTCACCACCAGTGGTGCAGTAAAGAATTTTAATACAGCCGGTGGCAGCATTATCAACATTGGTTCTGCTGTCAGCAATATCACGCCGGCCGGTAGTGCCGTGTATACGGCTACCAAGGGCGCTGTCGATGCTATTACCCAGGTGCTTTCAAAGGAGTTAGGTGGCCGTAATATCCGCGTCAATTCCATTAACCCGGGCATGGTAGAGACCGAAGGTTCGCATGCCGCAGGCTTTATAGGCAGCGATATGGAAAAAGAAATGGTACGCACCGCACCGCTTAGCCGCACAGGCCAGCCCGATGATATTGCCGCAGTAGCAGTATTCCTCGCCTCCGACGACTCCCGCTGGCTGACTGGCGAAATATTACTGGCCAGCGGTGGCTTAAGGTAGTACATTCAGCAAAACAACTTAAAATTGGATAGCTTTGCTGTAACAGGCAAGGCTATTCCCCATTATGGCAAGAACAAAAGATTTTGATGAGCAGGAAGTGCTGGCCAGGGCCATAGAGGTTTTTTGGCTAAAGGGGTACAATGGCACCTCCATGCAAGATCTTGTAAATAACCTGGGCATCAGCCGGTCCAGCCTGTACGATACTTATACAGATAAGCACACCCTTTTTTTAAAGGCGCTGGAAGCCTACCAGCAAGCCGCGGCAGCAAGGATCAGGAATATTGTAGACACTACAGCATCGGCAAAGGAGACCATTAAAAAACTGCTGCAGTTAGCCACCACCGACCTGCTGTGCGATGAGCAGCAAAAAGGCTGCTTTATTGTAAATGCTGAGGTAGAAGTAGCGGCGCACGATCCAAAAGTAAACGATCTCGTGTGCAGCAACGACCGGCAAATGGAAGACACCTTTTACCAGGTAATACAAAAGGGCAAAGACAAAGGAGAAATAAGGAACCGACAGGATGCAAGAGCACTGGCCCGGTTCATATTCAATGCCGTAAAAGGCATGCGCGTCACCGCAAGATCCACCGCCGACAAGACCGCATTTGATGAAATTATAACGCTTACTATATCGGTGCTGGGGTGATGATTTACTACGCACAGGTGTTTACCTTATTTTCTAATCAACGCCCTCTCGGGAAAATAAGCAACCCGTAATACTCCCGCTTGTCATCCTGAGGCACGAAGGATCTGTGCGAAACATAATCAAGGCGTCACATGATTGAATTGTCCTAATCCCTGCTTCAATAGTCCTTTCTGTTAGTAACACAAGCAAATACCCACACTGGTTGAAGTATTTAGCGAAGCGTCACTTCAATCCAGCAATAAGACGAAGGTCTCCGACCGGCAGTATTAGCACCAACGCTCAATATGTAGCCACTTTTCACCGGGCTGATTCACTCCTCCGCTGGTCGGGATTTTTAATCCCGATCTAAATGGACGGGGATTTGCAATCCCCGCTGGTCGGGATTTATAATCCCGTCCTAAATAGATGGGGATATGTAATCCCCATCACAAATTCATTTTTAAACTCGGAATCCTCCCACCTACCTTCATCATGTTTATGCCTGCGAAGCATTGGCAATTGATCATTGATAATTAACCATTAATAATTATGGCAACCTATACAACTAAACTCGGAGACAAAATTTGCGAAGCTACAGCTACATCAAGCATCGGCCTGCGCCACATCTGCAAGCAACTGGCGCTGCCATACTCCACTGTCACCAACTGGATCTACAACAAAGAGCATGAGCTGCACAATAAATACGCAGACGCTAAAATGATGCAGCTCCATCACCTCGCCGAAGAGATCCTCGAAATTGCCGACGATAGCACTAACGATTACATGGCCGTGGTAAGAAAAGGTAAAAAAGTACAGGTGCTAAACCGCGAAGCCATTTCCCGCAGCAGGCTACGAATAAATAGCCGTATCGCGCTCATTGCAAAGCTGGCCCCGATTATAAAAGCCAGCGATAATAATGCTAAACAGAAGCACAGTATTCAGGTCGCAAAAGATAGGGAACTCGAATGGTATGGCACACAAAGGGAAGAATACGAGGCAGAATATACAGCCCCGGATATCCCGGATCCCATATCATCTGCCTGGTCAGGATCAAGCGAGGCTGCCGGCAGATCCGTAGCAGAAAAGCACGAAGAAAATATACCCTTCTCCTCCCCCAAAAAGCCCCTGGAACCCGCTCTGGAAGAGGGTGGGGAAGACATAATTTACGTAAATAATTATATGCCCGATCAGACAAGGCATTACCCTAAATGGTAATATCTCGCACTTGCGCCACTTCCCTGTTCCTGTCCACCCAATAAGCAAGCCCGATAATAACCCCCATCAGTATGATCAACGAGTAAAACAGGATCGTTACAGAATCCGGAGGTGGGGGCGCGAAGGTATTATAGAAGCTAAATGCCAGCAGGAAGGTAACCAATGTCCATAAGCCCCACTTGCCGCTTTTATTTTTCGCCTTCGTGAAGGTTGCGTAAATGTAAGTGCCAGTAAGAAATATCAGCGTCTCCACTATCATCGTCACCACTACATAATTCCACAGGCCAAAACCTGCTTTATAGTCGCTGAAAGGTGTTAATGGCAGATCAGCAGTGTGTACGACCAGGTCAAAGAACCAGTGGCTCAATACGCAAAGGCCAACGATTACAGCGCCACGCTTATCCTTTTTAAGTAGCCAGTAAAGCGCACCAACGACTACGCCCCATACCGCACCCATCAGCAAGCTATGCGTGTAAGGGAAGTAAAGAAACTCCAAAGCATTCATCTTGGTATAGCCCCGCACTACCTACTTACCACGAGAAGATACTGATTGCTGATGTACGCCAGTACGATTTTGAAATAGTGGAGAAGAAGGTGAACAAGCTCATCAGCAGTGCCCGCCAGCATTATACCCTGGAAACCGTGTACCTGATGAAAGACATAGTGCCGGAATTTGTAAGCAATAATGTAGCTTATGAAAAGATAAATATTCCTGCATCGAAACTGTAAGAATACGAGTATAAGCCATGTAGATTGCAGTTGCGCCTCATTCAAATAAATCTATATTTGCTGCTAATAAAATCCTGAGGCAATGACAGAGTTAGAGCTATATGTT
>Ga0206843_10236_pt2 | contig 12785 bp, 10 predicted proteins | sample Alteio_BWOrgCont_21_FD_152869 | JGI IMG/M metagenome (GOLD analysis project Ga0206843, IMG submission 152869) | Enriched cells from forest soil in Barre Woods Harvard Forest LTER site, Petersham, Massachusetts, United States -... | ecosystem: Environmental > Terrestrial > Soil > Temperate forest >...
ACTGCTAATCCATTGCCGTCTGCCATAACCGGGGTATTAAGTGTGTGCTCAGGCTCATCAACCGCCTTGACCAATGCTACCACAGGCGGCACATGGAGCAGCAGCAATACAGCCGTGGCTACCGTATTAAGCAATTCGGGATTAGTAAACGGCATCGGCGCAGGTGGAACTGCAACTGTCGCTTATACACTGGCAACAAGTTGCGCAACAACAACAATAGTTACCGTAAATCCTTTGCCAGCAGCTATATCGGGCACAGCAAGCGTTTGTGTAGGCCTGACAACAACACTAACCAACGGCATAACAGGTGGAACATGGAGCAGCAGTAATACTGCCGCATCTACGGTGATAACAGGGTCGGGCATTGTCTCTGGCATTGCTCCCGGCACCTCAACCCTTACTTATACTTTACCTACCGGTTGTTCTGCCACTAAGGTGGTGACTACAAATCCTTTGCCATCTGGCATAACGGGCGCTATGACCGTATGTGCAGGACAGGCAACGCTATTAACTAACACGACAACGGGCGGCACATGGGCAAGCAGCAACACTTTGATTGCCACAGTTGGCCTTTCGTCAGGAAGTGTAAATGGAGTAGCTCCGGGAACGGCAGCTATCACCTATACAGTGGGAGCAGGGTGTTCTGTAATAGCTATAGTAACGGTAAATCCTTTGTCGCCAATTACAGGACCGACTTCTGTATGTACAGGATCGACGGCGACGCTATCTGATGCCACATCGGGCGGCACATGGAGCAGCACAACCACATCGGTAGCTACTATACTTTCCGGAACCGGATCATATTCAAGTGTTGGCATAGGTACGTCTGTCATATCTTATACCTTAAGTACCGGCTGCATTGCTACAACTACAGTAACCGTAGTATCAACGGCCACACCAATCACCGGACCTACAGGTGTTTGCATAGGCTCATCTGCTGCACTGACAGAAACCGGCCTGGGAACATGGACCAGTAACAATACCAGTATTGCTACGGTTTCCAGCCTGGGTAATGTTTTTGGAGTAGCGACCGGTACGGCTACCATTACTTTCTCGCTCGGCACCAGTTGCAATGCGTCATATCCTATTACGGTGAACCCACTGCCTGGCGCTATAACCGGAGTTACCCATGCATGTATCGGGTCTGTAACAATATTAACCGACGGCACCGGAACCTGGAACAGCAGTAATACCAGCGTTGCTACAGTAGATCCAGCCAACGGCCATGTATCAGGCGTTACTAACGGCACAACGTCTATAACCTTTACACTTGGTACTGGCTGTACAACATCCATACCCGTAACTATTAATCCATTGCCTGGCGCTATAAGTGGCAACCCAAGTGTTTGCATAGGCGCTACAACGGCGCTCACAGACGGGGGCGCGGGCACATGGAGCAGTAGCAACACGAGCAGGGCAACGGTATCTTCATCAGGAATTGTTTCCGGTGTCGCAGCTGGCACTTCTACCATAATCTATACGCTCTCCGCTACAGGATGCGGCACAAGCCTTGTTGTTACCATCAATTCATTGCCTCCATCCATATCAGGACCTTCGGGTGTTTGTATTGGAGGTACGGCTTCCTTGGCCGACGGCAGCACCGGTGGCGTATGGAGCAGCAGCGTAACCAGCACTGCAACTGTAGATGCCGGCACAGGCCTTGTTTCAGGACTATTAACGGGAACGTCTACGATAACGTATTCGCTCGGCGCAGGTTGTGCTGTAACTCGTATAATAACAGTAAACCCATTACCATCGGGCATATCAGGCCCTACGTCTGTATGCCTGGGCTCATCCATTTTATTGACCAATGGCACTACGGGCGGCACGTGGAGCAGCAGCACTACAGGCGTGGCTACTGTATTACCAGGAAGTGGTTCGGTAACAACTGTATCTCCGGGTGCCGACACCATATCTTATAGAATAACGGGCACGGGTTGCGCAAGAGCGCTTATTATCAATGTAAATCCTGTACCAGCTGGCATTACCGGCAGCACTGCTATTTGCCTTGGCAGCGGCACAAGCCTGTCTGATGCAAGCACGGGCGGCACATGGAGCAGCAGCAACACCCTGGTGATCTCGGTGGGTGTAACCAGCGGCACTGTGACAAGCCTGTCACCGGGCACAGCTACTATTACCTATAAATTACCTACAGGATGCTTAACCACATCTGTAGCTACTGTTAATACACTGCCATCGTTGATAACGGGTACTGCTACTGCCTGCGAAGGCGCTACTACCCTGCTATCTGATGTCACCACAGGCGGAACGTGGAGCAGCAGCAATACCGGTATTGCTACCGTTTTGCCAGGTTCAGGCATTGTAACCGCGGTAACCACGGGTGTAGATACCATCAGGTATACCGGAGCTTCAGGCTGCTCAAGGATAGCTAGCATTACTGTAAATGCGGCGCCTGCAGCTATAACTGGCTTAGCCAGCCTGTGCGCAGGATCAACTGCCAGCTTAACAGATGCAAATACGGGTGGCACATGGAGCAGCAGTTCCTCTGCTATCGCGTCAGTAGGCATTACATCAGGTACTATTACCGGCGGTGGCGTAAGCGGCACCACTGTTATTACTTACAGGGTGGCAGGTTGTGTCACTACAGGTGTAGTTACGGTCAATTTATCGCCATCGCCTATAACCGGAGTAACCAGCGTATGCGCAGGCGCCACCTCTGTGTTATCAGACATAACCTCTGCCGGCACATGGAGCAGCAGTAACACAGGCATAGCAACTATTGATGCCTCAGGCACCGTATCTGGCATAGTTCCCGGCACTACTACCATCACCTACATGCTGGGCTCAGGCTGCTCAAGATCTGTAATTGTAGCAGTAAACAATATACCACCTGCTATAATTGGCAGCGTTACGGTTTGCGCAGGCTCTACGACTGTACTTGACGATGCAACAACGGGTGGCACATGGAGTAGCAGCAATACAAGTGTGGCTACTACCTCAGGTGGCACCATTAGCGGAGCAACAGCAGGAACCGCAATAATAATTTATACAGCAGGCGGATGCAGTACGTCAACTTCAATAACAGTCAATCCATTACCATCCGCGATAACCGGCGTTGCCACTGTTTGTACTGGCGCAACAACAACACTTGCCGAGCTGACAACGGGAGGTACATGGAGCAGCAGCGCTACCAGCATTGCTACAGTGGAGCCAGGCTCCGGCATTGTTCATGGATTAGTGGCAAGCACGGCAATTATTACTTATACAGGCGGGTCAGGATGTTTTGTTGCAAGTATAATAACAGTAAACCCATTGCCAGTAGCTATCACCGGCACCGCATCTGTCTGCACGGGTGCAACAGTAACGTTAGTTGATGGATCTGGTGGTACATGGACCAGCAGCAATACAGCAGTGGCGACTACGCCGGCAAGCGCAGGGAATATATCTGGAGTAATTACGGGCACTACCAGTATTACTTATACTTCTCTTTTGGGCTGCGCAACGAGCATTATCGTAACTGTGAATGCTACACCGCCCGCAATTACGGGCACAACAACGGCATGCCAGGGAGCAACAACAACGTTAGCTGATGGCGGCGGCGGCACATGGACCAGCAGCAGTACATCGGTAGCTACTGTGTCTGCCACAGGCGCTGTAGGAGGAGTTGCCACGGGCACCACTTCAATAACTTATACGCTTGCAGGCTGCAGTACGCATATTACAGTAACCGTAAGCTCTGCGCCTGGTGCAATTACCGGCACTATGAGTGCATGCCTGGGCGCATCGGTTTCGCTGATCGACCCTTCTGGTATTGGCACATGGAGCAGTGGAACAACTACTGTGGCCACAGTAGACGGATCGGGCCATGTAACTACTGTATCTGCAGGAATAACAACAATAGCGTTTACCAATTCATCGGGATGCCACGTAAATGCGATAGTAACGGTAAATCCGGCACCGGTAGCAATTGGCGGAGCAACTACGGTTTGTGTTGGCGGCACGATCACGCTGACAGATGCCAGTGCAGGTGGCACCTGGAGCAGCAGCGACAATACTGCTGCCACTGTGAGCGCTACAACCGGGGTAGTAACCGGGGTATCAGAAACAACGGCGACCATAACCTACACATTACCTACCGGATGCGCAACTACAGCTACGGTGACCGACAATTGTAATGTAGGAGTGAAGCAGGTTAGCAAAATGCTCAATAAGCTGAGTATTGCCCCTAACCCAAACAAAGGACTATTTACGATCACGGGCACATTAACAGGCACTAATGACCAGGCGGTAACTATAGAAGTAGTGGATATGATAGGCAAAGTGGTTTACAAAGCAAATTTTACTGCTAAAAACGGAACGATAAATGAGCAGATAAATCTTAACAGCAACCTTGCAAACGGTATGTATTTATTAAACCTGCATTCTGAAACAGAAACCGGCGTATTGCATTTCGTAATGGAAAAATAGTGAAACCAATCAGCAAATAAGGAAGTGGGCAAGGATACTAGCTCACTTCCTTATTTTGTATAATGTCTTTCCAAAAAAACATATAGGAATAGAGTAATAAAGAAGCTTCTCCGGGTATTATTATTTGTATAAATTTATGCTTTGTTAATGAGGAAAGAAAACTGTTTCGTAATCATCTATTCCCATTTCGTCGAACTATCGCGGTGCGGTACCGTTGTTGGGCTGTAACTTTACCCTAATGAATTATACTGTTCCAAGCTATACGGTAACCAATAAGGAGCAAAAGAAATCAGCTGTATTAAAGCGCGTGGTCATAGCGCTTTCGGTTATTCTGTTGATAGGAATCGCTGCTATAGTTTATTTATGGAATTTACCGCATAAAAAAGTGGAGAACGTAAAGGGCATTAGCATATCCGCAGCTGCGCTAACCAAAGAATATGCAGCTAGCGAACAAGCCGCAAATGCTAAATACCTAAATAAGGCTATTGAAGTTTCAGGAATAGTTAGTGAGACCGATAAAAACCAGGATGGCGGAACGATGATCATTTTACAGACCGACGACCCTATGGCCGGCATTCAGTGCGCCATGCGAGATAAAACCATAAGCATAGCAAAAGGACAGCAGGTAGTAATAAAAGGTTTTTGCTCCGGTAGTGGAATAACCGGTGTATCATTGACCGGCTGCGTATTAAAATAACGATACCATAAACAATCAATACTTTATGACGAGATTAATAACACTATTGACTATAACCTTACTGACAGGCATGCTTGCCTGCACTAACAAAAGTTATGATAAGCTATACCCAGCAGGCACAAATACTTCCTGCGATACCACCCGTACAATTTCTTACGCAACAGATATCGCACCCATAATACAAGCAAACTGCTATGGCGCCGGCAACAGCTGCCATAATACCGGGGGCGTCAGTAATTTCCCTTACACTACATACGAAGGGCTTATGGTTAACGTTAGTGATGGCGCTTTATTAAATGATATCAACTTCACACCCCTGCGAGGTAACAGCAATATGCCGAAAGACGGATCTAAGCTACCCCAGTGCCATATAAACCTCATTACAAAATGGATCAATGAGGGCGCTCCCAACAACTAGAAAACAACTTTAACGTTATCACCAATAAACTATGAACAAAATGAAAAAGGTATTATTGTCTGTTGCATCTATAGCAATGTTAACCACGACATCTTTTGCACAAAATTTCATGACCCGCACCGGGAAAATAACCTTTAATGCTACAGCGCCGAGCTCCCCTGAAAAAATTGAAGCGGTGAACAATGAGGTGGCTAATATACTGGACGGGAAGACCGGCAACATAGTTTTCCAGGTGCCTATCAAAAGTTTTAAATTTGAGCGGGAACTGATGCAGGAGCATTTTAACGAGAACTACATGGAGAGCGATAAGTACCCAAGGGCCGACTTTAAAGGAAGCATCACTAATCTTGCCGAAGTACCCCTTACTAAAGACGGCACTTACAACGCAAAGGTGACAGGAAAGCTGACCATGCATGGAGTAACTAAAGATGTAAGTGCACCTGGCAGTATTACAGTAAAAGGAAACTCAGTAAAGGCAACGGCTAATTTCTCCATTAAACTTACAGACTATAATATAAATATTCCAGCAGTGGTGGCAGATAAGATAGGGAAAGAGGCAAAGATAACCCTGGAAAGCAACATGGCTCAGAAATAACTAAAACGCTTACAATTATTGACTATGCGAAAAATCATCTTACTTATTATTTTATTGGCGGGCACATTTCATTTTTCTTATGGACAGGCAGATAGCCTGATGAACATGCTTAACAATGATGCATCACCTAAAAAAGAAACGATTGCTGCGACGTTCAAAGCCACGCGCATTATTAATGGCAGCAGCGTACAAAGCCTGGGCGCCGGCGTGCTTGACTTTCGTATTTCGCACCGTTTTGGCCAGTTAAACCAGGGATCGCAAAATTTCTTCGGGCTTGATAATGCTACTACTCGCCTGGGCCTGGACTATGGGATCACCAAATGGCTGATGATAGGCATTGGCCACAGTACTTTTAATAAAGAAGACGATGGTTTTTTAAAATTGAGGATATTGCAGCAGCAAGCTCATGGCATGCCTATAACGCTAAGCTACTATGGCGCGCTATCTATTCAAACCACGCCGGCACCTACCCTGCCGCCAGGCGATAAATGGGACTTCAGCAATAAATTATACTATGCTCACCAGTTGCTCATAGCCAGGAAATTCAGCAAAAGCATTTCCCTGCAGTTAATGCCAACCTTAATCCATTACAATCTTATTGACAGCAGCAAATTCTCGAATAACACGCTGGCATTAGGCATAGGTGGCAGAATAAAAGTAAGCAGACGTATAGCCGTAACCGGGGAATACTATTATCGCCTGACGAATGCCGACATGCTTTATAGTGGTCAGAAAACATACAACTCTTTCTCCATAGGCATAGACATTGAAACAGGCGGCCACGTGTTCCAGCTTATGCTTTCTAACTCACAAGGTATGACCGAGCGTACATTTGTAGGCCAGACTACCGATAGCTGGGATAAGGGGGCATTGCACTTCGGCTTCAATATATCAAGAGTATTTACGGTTGTAAAACCTAAGGAATTCAGAAACACCGGCGGCAAAGGCTGGTAAAAAAAGCTTGTTATGAAAATTCTGTTTTCCCATTCCTATTTTTTGCGCTTTGACCCCAAGCAATGGGAAACAGCACAACCATATGCGCCGCTCGGCACGCTCTATGCCGCATCGCTGATGCGGGAGAATAACTATGAGGTCGGGTTGTTTGACACCATGTTTGCACACCGCCCGGAAGAAATAATACCTAAGTTAGAAGAATTTAAACCGGATCTTTTTGTTATCTACGACGATGGCTTTAATTACCTCACCAAGATGTGCCTTACCAATATGCGTGAGGCTGCATTTAAGATGATCAAATTTGCAAAGGAAAGAGGCTGCGTTACCATCGTTTCCAGCTCTGACTCTACAGACCGATATGAGCAATACCTTGATGAAGGCGCAGATTATGTGATGCTTGGAGAGGCTGAAATGACTTTGCAGACGCTTGCAGATGCAATAAAAAATAGCACCCAGGATATAGCAACCATACAGGGGCTGGCATTTAGAGACAAAGGAAATGTAATAAAGACGCCAAGAAGGGGCGTAATGAACGACCTGGACAGGTTGCCCATGCCAGCGTGGGACTTGGCTGACATAGCCACATACAAGAAATACTGGCTCAAAAGCACTGGCTATTTCTCTATGAATATCGGCACTACGAGAGGCTGCCCATTTAAATGCAACTGGTGTGCAAAGCCTATATATGGAAACAGGTACAACTCCCGATCGCCACAGAATGTAATCAGTGAATTAAAATTTCTTAAAGAAAAATACAACTTTGACCATATTTGGTTTTGTGATGACATTTTCGGTTTGAAACCTGGATGGGTAAGCGAATTTGCAACACTTGTAAAAGAGAACAACCTGCATTTCAGATACAAGATACAATCGCGCGCTGATCTTTTACTACAGGAAAATAATATTAAAGCACTGGCACAGTCTGGCTGCGACAATGTATGGATAGGTGCGGAAAGCGGATCGCAGGCCATACTTGATGCCATGGACAAAGGCATTACAATAGCTCAAATAAAAGAAGCAACTGAATTGCTGAAAAAAAATGGCATTAAACCTTCTTTATTTATACAGTTTGGTTACCTGGGTGAAACTAAGGACGATATAGAGAAAACCATCCGTATGATCAACGAGCTGATGCCCCACAGCATTGGCGTTTCCGTGTCTTATCCATTACCGGGAACAATATTTTACGAGAAGGTTAAAGCAGACCTGGAAAAGAAAGCCAACTGGACAGACTCTGACGAATTAAAATTAATGTTTAAAAACACTTACCAGCCGGCATTTTACAAACAGCTTCATCGCTATGTGCAGAAAAATCACCGGATGCACATTGCTATAGATCTTGTAAAAAACGTATTGAGGCAACCGGCAAAGTTCTCGCCAGGCGTTATCAAAAAGCTGGCATCTTTATTGTACTATATACCTGCTGTACTAGTCGCAAAGATCAAACTTCAATCACTCGAGAAAACGGTATAATTATGAATAAAGTATTATTATTCAACCCTAAAAGCGCGCGGGTAAAACATCGCATACCAAATGCGATAATGAATATTGCCGCATCGGTAGAAGGCAAGTATGAATGGACGATAGTAGATGGCAACCGTGAAGAAGACCCTTATGAAAAAATATGCAGCTATCTGCGCACAGGCGAATATAAATATATAGGTATCACTGTAATGCCTGGCCCACAAGTGAGGCAGGCCGTACCTTTTTCAAAACAAATAAAAGCAGAATTCCCTAATACGGTAATGATATGGGGCGGCTATTTTCCTACCAGTCATTATAAAGTCATCCTTAATTCAGGGTATGTAGATTTTGTGATCAACGGACCCGGGGACCACGCTTTTCCTAACCTGGTAGATGCACTGGAAAATAACAAGCCTTACGAGCTGATAAAAAACCTCATCTTCAAATCGGGCGACACCGTTTTGAAAACGATCAAAGAAGACCTGATAGAGCAAGATGGGCTACCTGCGCTCCCTTATGACAGGCTGAATGATCTATACCCCATTCGTGGCTACCTGGGCAAAACATATCTTGGACAAAAAACAGTTGCGTATCATTCCAGTATAGGCTGTCCGTTTACCTGTTCGTTTTGTGCGGTGGTGCCTACTTATGAGGCACGGTGGAAGGCGAAGAGCGCTGAAAAAGTTTACCGCGACATTAAATACATAAAAGATAAATGGGGCGCTGATGCTATAGAGTTTCACGACAATAACTTTTTTGTTTCCGAAAAACGAACTGTAGAATTTGCCAAGCTGATACTGCCGGAGAAAATGAAATGGTGGGGCATGGCGCGTATAGATACCATGTCGAAATTTTCGGACGAATCGCTGAAACTTATCGGCGATGCGGGATGCACTATGATATTTTTCGGCGCCGAAAGCGGCAGCAACGAGATACTGAAACAACTGGATAAAGGCGGCACACAAACCGGTGATCAAATAGTAGCATTTGCTGAGCGACTGAAGAAATTCGGGATCACGCCGGAATATTCATTCGTACTGGGGACGCCCGCCCCTACAGCAGAGCAGGTGGAAAAACAAATAGACTTTGAAATAGAGTTTATAAAAAAGATAAAAGCTGTAAATCCCAAAACAGAGATCGTGCTGTATACCTACAGCCCGGTGCCTACTGAAGGGTCCGACTTGTACGAACAGGTATTGGCTAAGGGGTTTCACTTTCCGCAAAAACTGGAAGAATGGATAAGCCCGCAATGGGAGAATTTTGATCTTCGTAAAAATCCGCTCACACCATGGCTTACGCCTGAAATGATAGATAAGATAAAAAACTTTGAAACGGTGCTTAATGGCTACTACCCCACTATCTCAGACATACGGATGAATAGTGTAAAGCGCAACCTGATACGCTTTTGCGCTTCGATCCGGTATAAATCGAGCTTCTACTGGAAGCCATATGAGCTCAAGGTGTTGCAGATGATGTGGAAATACCGGCAACCTGAAATAGAAGGATTTTGATAACTGGCGGACCTGAACGGATATGCTCACACGCGCAATGGATATAACAAAGGAAGTTCCTTTTATAACAACGGGATTTGAACAGCAATATCTTGAAGTAAGAGAAAGGGAGCTGCATCATTACACAAACGAACAGGTGGCGTTCTTGCCCGATATTGAAAGTGCTCATCCTCATTATAAAGAATGGCAAATAAGAAAACGATCTTATATCAGGCTTGTTGATCATTTAAAAAAGAAAAGAAAACATTTAGATATACTGGAAGTAGGTTGTGGCAATGGCTGGCTCTCAGCAAAAATGGTGACGATAGATAATACAACCGTTACAGGAACAGACATCAATGTTACAGAACTAAACCAGGCCAAGGCCGTATTTGGAAATACACCAAACCTCCAGTTTGCCTGCAGCGATATTCGCGACAAGGCATTGGCAGATGAGCAGTACGATGTAATTGTATTCGCAGCATCTATATCTTATTTACCTTCACTACAGGATATCCTCAATGTAGCTTTAAAGCTATTGACTGAAAATGGGGAAATACACATCATAGACTCGCCCTTGTATAATGACGAAAATGTAGCTAACGCAAGGCAGCGAACTAAAGACTACTACGTGGCTATGGGGTTGCCTGAAATGACAAACCTTTATTTTCATCACACTATAAAAGAACTGGCATCATTTAAATACAAAACACTGTATAACCCGTTTTCAATAAGCAATAAATTACTGCGAAGACGCCATCCTTTTTACTGGATATGTGTGTCTAACTAAAGAATATATGCAATCACCGATAGAAACCTATAAACGTTACAGAACACTGCAAACACATAAGATATCTGCACTGCCTATCGTGATATTAATGCCACATAGCGCATGCAATTGCCGTTGCGTAATGTGCGATATATGGAAAGACAATAAGAACCTAAAACAGCTTAATGAAGAAGACGTGAAAGGCCTGCTTGCATCGCTAAAAGAACTAGGAACAAGGCAAGTATTAATGTCTGGCGGAGAGGCTTTGCTGAATACAAATTTCTTCAAGCTATGTGAACTACTCAGAAAAGAAGATATTAAAGTAACACTCTTATCCACAGGCCTTCTGTTCAGGAAAAATACGGATCAGTTATTAGCGTTAGTAAACGACATTATCGTTTCCATTGACGGTGATGAAATTATCCACGATACCATAAGAAATATACCTGGAGCATATAGCAAACTAAAAGATGGCGTTCAATACTTAAAAAATATTGATCCTTCGTTTAAGATAACAGGAAGAACAGTAATACACCGCCTGAATTATATGGTATGGCCAAAGATTATAGCATCTGCAAAAGAAATTGGGCTGGACCAGATAAGTTTTCTGCCTGCAGATGTTACGAGCACCGCATTTAACAGGGAAAGCCCATGGGATGAGCCAAGGCAGGACGAAATTATGATAGGCCGTGCGGAACTGCCGGCACTAAAGAATATAACCGAAGAGATCATAGAAAAGCATAGCATTGCATTTCAAAATAGTTTCATAGCAGAATCTCCTGAAAAAATACGAAAAATATATGCCTACTATAATGCACTACATGGATTGGAGCCATTTCCATTTAAAAAATGCAATGCCCCTTGGGTATCAGCGGTAATAGAGGCCGACGGTACGGTGCGGCCTTGCTTTTTTCATCAATCTATTGGTAACATTCGCGAAAATTCATTGAATGATATTTTGAATGGCGAGGTTGCGATGCAGTTTAGAAAAGGTTTGGATATGGATAAAAATGCTACCTGCTTAAAATGTGTTTGTTACTTAAACTTAAGTCCCGGAACTACGGTATAAAATGATCAAAGATGCCAATCAAAATAACGAATTGTTATCTGCCGATGCTTTCTCTAAGCAGTCGGTAGTATTTGATGATATTTATGCGCACAATACCATTGTACAGTATAAGAGAGAAAGAGTAAGAAACCATGTAAATAAATACCTGCCCCCAAACAGCAATATTGATAACTACAAGGTGCAATATCTGAATGGTTATAGGATTGTCTGATATGAAGTGAACCGCAATAAATAGGAGTAGCTTCCAAAGCCCTACATGATCATCGTAATTACTGACACTAAATAACCCTGGAATTGATTTGCAGTCTTTGGCAAGTATCCAATGCAGCACATCGTCCATCCAGAGCTCGTGATGGTACATGCCAATACAGGTAAGTATGCAGTAAAGCAGCATTAGGGGCAATACCTTATTAAGGGGCAGGGGTTTGGTCATATCAGATGCTGCATTCATGCTTCGTGCCGTCTAATAAAAGTAATAAAGCAGCAGCTATTTCTTTCTTAAGGTGATTATATAATAATCGCCTATTACCCGCCAGGGCCATTTATTCTTTAAACGGCTCTCAGCTTTTTTTAGAAAAGCATATGCGGATGGGTGGTCTTCTGCAAAGCCCTCTATATACGATGGGGGCACTAAAGCGCAAAGTCCCTCAATGCTCATTACCTCAAAATCTTCCTTTAATGTATTTGTTACAAACGATGAGCTATAATACCAGCACTTAAAATGAACCCCTTCCACATGTGCCGCTGCGCCGTTTCTTGCATTAAATCTCCGGAATGCGGTCTTGAATTTTCCTTTAAATACCAACAGCGTTTCCCAAAGACAAAATTTAGGCAGGATGACAAGTGTAACCAATCCGCCGGTTTTTAATAATGGCTTAAATGACAGCAGTACCTGCTTTAA
>Ga0206843_10273_pt1 | contig 12713 bp, 12 predicted proteins | sample Alteio_BWOrgCont_21_FD_152869 | JGI IMG/M metagenome (GOLD analysis project Ga0206843, IMG submission 152869) | Enriched cells from forest soil in Barre Woods Harvard Forest LTER site, Petersham, Massachusetts, United States -... | ecosystem: Environmental > Terrestrial > Soil > Temperate forest >...
AGGAGGAACACCCTGAGGAGGAGGACTAGGAAGAGAAGAAGAAGGAGGAAGAAGGACGGCAAGCGCGGGAAGAGGAGGAAGGGGAGGAAGTGAAGCAAGAGCAACAAAGTGGCTCTTCTTCTCCGATGGCGTGCTCTCGTGCTGCGGCGTCGGCTGCGTTGGCTCCGGGTCGGAAGGAGGAGGACGGGACAGTACCACTGCGGAGAGACCCGCGGGGAGCCTCTTGCTTGGGATGACTGACGATGGAGCAGGCGAGCTCACGGACCCAACGGACTCTAAAATGACTTCCAGTTGCGTTAAACGCTTGTACACAATGCCTGGCACATCGTCCAGCGCCACATTATAATACCCGTTGCGGCCGCCGGTTATGCGTCCCGTTCGGCCGCAATGGATTCCAGAGGTTACGGTCGCACGCAGACCGTGGAGGCGCTGACTCATAAAAATGGCGATGTGGCGAACAGGGTTTCAATTTCCATGGGCTTGTTTCTCCTCCTTTTTTTCAAAAAAAAAGAAACTACTGGCCGCGCCACTTGTTGCCAGGATTGCCAGGGTCGGCTCCGTTTTGTTGTTGCTGCTGTAGGTGCTGTTGCTGCTGCTGCTGCTGTTGCTGTTGTTGTTGCTGGACTGCCATGGCTACATTTTGCTGGTGTTGCTGGTGTTGCTGCTGCATGCGACTTCGAGCGCGCTGCTGCTGCTGACCGTGAAGGCTATACGCGCCGACATAGGGATCGACGCCGCCGAGCCCCAGCCCCCCGGCCACTGGTAGTCCCGTTACGGGATCGACTGCACCCAGGCCTGCCACGTCGGCTCCGTACGCTCCTCCGTACAAGCCTCCATAACCCGCGGCAAGCGCCGGATCGACGGCTGCCGCGCCGTAGGGGCTGTAGGCACCGAGCGTCCCTGTAGCCGCCGCGTTGTACGGACTGTAGGGGCTCGCAAGTGCCCCGTACGCGGCCGCTGGCGCTGCGAGGGCGCCGTAGCCACCATACGCGCCTCCATATGGCAGTGCTGCCGCTGCTCCCAGCGCTCCAGCATAGGGCAAGGCTGCCGCTGCTCCCAACGCTCCTGCTCCCAACGCCCCGACTCCGGGATATCCGTTTAGTGCCGCGGCCGTCGCCAAGGGAGCTGCTCCAAAGGCCGCTGCAGCGCCCAGAGCACCCACACCCAGGCCGGCGCCGCCGAGCGCAAGCGCGCTATCGAGCACACCATTGTTTGGCAGCACCGTCACCTGCACGCCGCGTCCGCACGATATGGCCCGCGACACGGACCGCCCAATGGTGCCCTCGGCGCCGCCACGGCACTCGCCCCAGTTGTCGCCGCAGCAGTTGCCACCGTTCCAATTGTCGCCCCAATTGTTGCGGCAGCCGCACCGAAATCCCTCACATCGCGTGCCACAGCGCTTCACCTTGACCTTGCAGTATTTTTTCCCGCACTTGTTTCTCTTGTAGACCCGTGTTGTCGATACGCGACTACCGCTTCGACGACTGCCGCCGCATCCGAATCCGTCGCCGCAGTTGCCTCCGTTCCACATTTCTTCGTGGCGTCGGTGTCAGTGACGAGTAGAGGTGCGATTTTTTTTTTTTTTTTACTTATCAGTTACTGGCACGCCTTCTTCTTTTGGTGGATCGCGCGTGCCTTGCGATCACCCTCAAGAAAAGGGTTGGGTTTTTTTTTCTCTCTCGTCGACCATAGTCCGTTGGCGGCGAACAAAATAATAATGCGATACATGTAGGTCGTCCTGGTCGAGGAGATGCACCTGCGACGAATGGGCGAGAAAGGACTAACGTCAAAGAATCAAAGAACCAGGAGCCGTGTCCGTCTCCGTTCTTTTTTTTTTTTTTCGTGTCGTTGTTCGTCGCCTGCTAGGTCTCAACTCGACGTCCAGTGTAGCAAGAGAGAAAAAAAAAAACAGGAGAGTGACGGGGCAGGAAAGTCAACAGCAGACGCAGCGCTTCGAAATGAGACACTTCGACATGAGCCAGCCAGGAGGGGACGACCAAGAGCACGGCAGAGAGCAGCGCTTCTGGGCGGCACGATTCATCGATCACTTGCGCACCTTCATTCCCGGCGTGTTGCAACGACCGGCGGTCATCGCCGCACTGCTCCAGCTCGGCGTTGGGAGACTCGACATACACGCGCTGCAAAACGAAGCGGTATCGATTGCCAATGAGTGGAGTCAGGTGTACATGCACCCAAATGTCCCAGTGCCCCACGAGCTCTTGGCTCACACGCGTGACTTCAAGCGCACGGTGCTGCACTTGCTGAAGTCGACAAATCTAAAGTGTTACCCCGACCTGCTGGAGCACATGCTAGAGGAGCTCGAGTATTTCGTCAAGGTTATCGTGCCAAAGCGACCCTCGTGGTCGCTAGCGCGCCAAATCGTCTTCTACAGCACCGAACACAAGGAAAACCTCGAGTTCGGTGGCTGCATCGTACCGCAGCTGGTTTTGGAGGACAACCGTGGCGATCCAACAGTCGATGTGCCCGAGGCAGTGCAACAAGGGCTGCACGAAGGCGGCGAGCTGGCGGAGCAGTTTGCCGCGCTGAGCCGACACATACGCACACGCAAGCTCAACGACGCACAGGCGCGCGACGCCTTTCAAAAACTCGCTCACAAGCACTTGGGCGGTTTGGAACAGCTCATTGCCGGTGTGCCGTCGCTTCCCATCAACAGAGATACAAAAGTTCTGTTGACCGAAATGGTCAAGCACGAACGCCTCGAGGCAATCGAGGCCATGCGCATGCTTGGAATCCACTAGCAGCCGTCGCCACTCTCTCTCTCTTCTGCCTCTCTTCCTCTCTCTCTCTCTCTCCCTCTCTCTCTGTTCCTCTCTCTCTCTCTCTCTCTCTCTCTCTCTCTCTCTCTCTCTCTCTCTCTCTCTTCCTCTCTCTTTCTCTCTCATTCTCTTTCTAACTATTCTCTTTCTAACTATTCTCTTTCTAACTTCTCTTTCTAACTTCTCTTTCTAACTTTCCTGTCTCTTCTCTCTCTCTCTCTCTCTTCCTCTCTCTTCCTCTCTCTCTCTCTCTGTCTCTTTCTCACTTTCCCTCTCTTCCTCTCTCTTCCTCTCTGTCTCTTTCTCACTTTCCCTCTCTTCCTCCCTCTTCTTCTCTGTCTCTTTCTCACTTTCCCTCTCTTCCTCTCTCTCCCTTTCTCTCCCTCTTTCTTTCTCATTTTCCCTCTAATTCTCTTTCTCACTTTCTCTCTCCCTCTTGTCTCTCTCTCTTCTCTCTTCTCTCTCTCTTCTCTCTCTCACTTTCTTTCCTCACTTTCTTTCCTCACGATCTCGACAATTTGGTTTCCTTTGTCTTCCTGTCTCTTTCCTTCTGTCTCTCTCGCTCTTTGCCTCCGTTATGTCGGTCAGTCCTGCTCCGTCTTGCTCTCCATCCTCATGTATCCATCTCCGCCTGGAGAATGCTCGGCCTCTCGTCTCTGTGGCCATGGATTCCACCTCTCTCCGTCCCCGCCCTTCTCCTTGTTTTCCATCGGCCTCCCTGCCCCTTCTTCTCCCTGCATCAGAACAAAAGGCCGAGAGGCGTAAAAAAAAGTTACACCCTCCGGCGGAGGGCGGTGACCGATGGCGATCGGCAGAAAAAAAAGGAGAGGAGGAGGCGAGAGGCCAGAATAAAAAATCAAAAGCAAAAAAAGCAAGACAGCACTTGGTACAAAAAGCCGGGTGGGAAAGCGTGGCCATGATGTACCAGCGGGCGGTGCGAATCCCTGATTTTCGACGCACGACCGCAATAGCCCCTGCCGCTCCGAACCGACGCGCTATTCCCCGTGCGACGGCGGTCGCGCCAACGACGCAAACAGTGACAGCGACCCCGCCCCTGCCGACGCCCACACTCACACCCATTCCCGTGTCGACGCCGGTGCCTATAGCGGCGGCAGCAGCAGGAGCCACAGTGTCAGGAGCATCAGGAGTATCTGCTGTATCTGCTGTATCTGCTGTGAGAGCTGCGCTCCGGTCGGGCTACGCGGGACGATCATTCGCTCCTGTTGCGACACCAGCCACCGCCGCGAAGCACCAAGCCCAACCGGCACGTACACAGCTTCCGTTACGAAGCCAGGATCAACTGCACAAACAAATGGTGCAGCACCACCAGCAGACGCGGCTGATGCGACAACAAAGACCGCAGCCACAACAGCAGCCGAAGCAGGCGCCACCGTCGCAAGAATCACTTCAGAACAAGCACTCGAGTCAGCAGCTGCAGCAGCAGCAGCACCAATCCATCCTCCCCGCAGGGGACAAGGTCGCGCCCACGGCGCCCACAACTGGCACGGCTGGCGCACCGGCTTCGAGTATAACCGCGGCCACGACAGAAACGGCGGCGCCTGATCCGGCTCAAAAAATGGCTTTGGCCACCGAGGTCACTCGTATCCGGCACGAGCTGCCAGGCACAATTCATGGTCGCCACAAGAGCGTCATTGCAGCCGCCGCTGGCTCTTCGACAGTGCCCGCGGGTGTGAAACGTTGCAATTGCGGAGGGGCACGCTAGCGCAGTTGTCGTACGCAGGGAAAGAGAGAAAAAAAAAAAAAAAAAAAAAAAAGCTGGTTGGAGGCGCAAAATCGAAGGAAAATAACGGATAAGAGACGCCTTTGAAGGCCGTGAGAGAGAGGGGAAAAAAAAAACAAACAAAGGAAATGACCGAGTCCGCGATCACGACAGTTTATGAGCAGTATCTTGCATACTACAACACCATCAACACCCAGATTCACGGAATCGATTTGCTGGCGCCAGGAATCCGAGCGTTGGCCAACGTGGTTGCGGATCGTGCATCCTTGGTCGCCCTGCAGGCTCAGCTCTTTACAATTTACTCCAAGGACATCAATGCATCCCTAGCGACGTATCAGGCCGACTCGCTCGCCGCCGTAACCGCTGCCAATGCAGCGTACGCAGACGCCCTGGCGACCTCGATGCCGACGGCGACGCCGACGCCGACACCAACGCCAACGCCCACTCCCACTCCCACTCCCACTCCCACTCCCTCGCCCACACCGACACCCACTCCTTCGCCAACACCGACACCCACTCCTACTCCCACACCGACTCCAACGCCAACGTCAACGCCAGCGCCAACTCCAACGCCAACGTCAACACCGACACCCATGCCTACTCCCACACCGACCCCCACAACCACACCAACGCCAACGCCAACGCCAACTCCAACGCCAACCCCGACTCCTTCTCCCACACCGACGCCAACCCCGACTTCTGGAACGGCCATCGTCGAACACTCGGCCTGGTACATTGACTGGGAGTCTTTTACCTTCCCACTCGTCACTGGTCTGAACACGCTCAACTTCTTTGTGGGCAACATCAGCCTGGACGACAACGGAAATCCAGTGATCGGAGGCTTCGGCGACGCGACGAACGCGCTCATGCAGCAGCTGGCCACCCAGGCTGCTGCGGCCAACATCAAGATCAAGGTCTCGTTCGGCGGCGGGGGCGGCAGCTACGACAACTTGTGGAATATCATCACCGCCGCAAATGTGCAGAGCATCGCCACGGCTCTCGTCCAGTTTTGCCAGAGCCTGGGCCTGAGCGGTGTCGATTTTGACATTGAAACTTTCGCCGACAGCACCGACCGCACGGCGCTGCAAACCTTGTGCGGCAACCTGATCCAATTGTTCAAGCAGGGTGACGCGTCCCTGGAGACCTCGCTTTGCGTCAACGCCGGCTTCGGACCCAACTTCCCGTGGCAGGCAATTGCGGCGAATATTCTCAATGGGACGCTCAGCAACGGAGTGACTGCGCTGGATCGCGTCTACATCATGTCGTACTACAACGACATTGTCAGCGAGCAGGGCTGGGTCAGCGGATGGGTCGGCTGGCTGAGCGACACATACTCCATTCCGTCCCAGCGCGTTTCGGTCGGCCTTGACAACACCGATGCAGACGCGTACAACATTGGGGACTTTGCCGCATGGGCCGCTACGCAACAGCTCGGCACTGCCTATTGGTACGTGAATCCTCAGACGGCCGACACGCTTGCCTCGTCACAGGCCTCGCTAAACACGATTGCGACCAGCTATGCTGCCGCCGCGGCTGCTTTGGTGTGATGACGAGCTAGCCGACCGTGAAGCATCAGAGACAGAAAGAGAGCCGAGAGCAGAGAGCAGAGAGCAGAGAGCGAGAGCAGAGAGACAGAGAGAGAGCAGGAGTGGCAAAAAGAAAAAACAAAGCGCCCTTTGAGACCAAAGCAAAGAGAGAGAACGGAGAAAAATATGGGACGAAGCTAAGAGAGAAGCCAAAGAGGGAACAGAGGAGAGACAGCGAGAGAGACTGAGAGAAACTGAAGACAAAGTGAGAGAGACGGAGGGACAGAGACAGAGACAGAGAGAGAAAAAACAAAGTGCACCAGCTTGCAGTATTATTGAACAGCCGACAATGGTGCTCCTCCCATGGCCGCCGAGTCCCCTCCATGTAAAGGCGCCGAACTCTGTGCGACTTCCCGGCATGTTTCGGCCCCATGCTGGTGCTTTTCCCCTCGAGCGCCGGTGACGTTTGCCAAAGATCGTGCTGCGGAACAAAAGTCGTGGGCGCTGAACGTCTTTTCCGGTTCCGAAGGCATCCAGGGCTTGGCTGCGCCGTGCTGTGCAAGCTTCAGAAGTGTCAGTGCTGAAAGACTGGTCTTTTCGCAGCCTTGGGCGGCAGGAAGCGAACGTGGTGGTTGTACATTGACATTCAGTGCGGACGGGCATGATGAGACGGTCGCGGCGTGATTCGGAGCAGAACACGTCTCATCAAAGCAAACGTCGTCTGCCCAGTGCCGCGACGAAGGCAGCGACGAAGGCAACGACTTGTCATCTTCAGCGGGCGGCGCAAGCTGCTGCTGCTCTAGCTGTTGCTCTCGGCGTGTTCGCTCCAGCACCATTTCTTTGCGTCGCTCAAACAGCGCCTGCTCGTCGGCCTTCTTGCGCACCTCGATCTTGTGCTCGCGCTTGCCGTCCCATAACTGCTGCGCCTCCTTGTTTTGTTTGCGAAATACAATGTTGCCGACGAGCGATCGCTTGTAGCGCATCTCGACGCGCTCGTCGACCCTCACTGTGGTGAGATCGGGACAGAACTCGTTTTCGGGCTGCGCCTCCATGAATGCTCGCGCGTATTCGCCTGCCGCCTCGCTCGTGGGGAAGAATCCCTGCACAATGAGGATACCTTCGGCCAGCTCCTTGCGTTCCATTCGTGTGATCACCTGAACCAGGGCGACTTGCTGGTGCAAACTCGCGAGGTGTGGCGGCGTCCCGAAAAGAGCTGCCTCCTCGTCCTGCAGTTGCTGCTGTGATTGGCTGTTATCGCCCCGGCCGTGATGATGATCAGCAACGGGAGCGGCGACGGTAATAGCAGCTCCGGAAACGGAAACGGGAACGTCATCGGCGGCGACGCCGCCGCCACTGCCGCTGTCGCTCGACGCCTGCGCGTGTTTGACATATTCCGACAGGGACAACAACTGCACGTCCGGCGCCTTCCAGTCCTTGATTGTCGTTGCTGCCCAGTCGGGGTTGCTTTTCCCAACCGGACCGGCAGTGGCGGCTGCGCGGCACGGGGAAGAGGAAGAGCAAGTGGAAGTGGACATCGACAAACCTTGCTGCGGTGCTACGTGAGGGATTTTATCACGGCTGCTGCCTTCTGTCCACCAGTCGTCGCCGTCTGCTGTCGCCGAGTCGTCGTTTATGATACCCCCATCTTTCGCTTCCGGAACGGGCGGCTGCTTTTGCTTCGAAAAAGCAGGATCGGAAGAGGGAGCGGTGCCGACGACCTGTTGCGGCAGATCCGCCACTGCCGCGATTTTCAACCTCTCACGCTCCGCCTCCAATTCCGATTCCAATTCCCGCAGCTCTTTTGCCTTGCGTGCGGTTGTTGCCTGGGCGTGCAGCGCCTGCATCTGGGCCAGGACGCGGCCACAGCGAGTTTGCTGATATTCCCGGTTCGAGAGGTGCTTCGCCTCTTTGGTGATGAGCACCGCATGATGCAAGGGTACCACGACAAGCGATGAGCACTCTTTGCTGCAGGCAAACTGTCGCATCCATTGTTGCGCCGCCTCGACCGTGGGAAAGCACCGATGCAGCGCCACCGCCTGCCTGCTGCAGTTGATTTTGTAGCTCACGTCTGGCCCCGCGACACTCAGGACTGCGAACCGCTGCTGCGGCAGTTTTGGGAGCGAAGCGGGCGGCGGCCGTTGACACACGCTTTTCATGCTGTTCATGCTTGTCTCGGCCGCTCGTGAATGAAGGTTTTGCTGCCGCTTTTTCCAATTCCCTTTGGTGCTCGTTCTTTCCTTTTTTTTTTCTTCCCGACTTTTTTCTTGCTTTGTCGGTTCCCATCCGTCCTCCTCATTTTTTTCGAAGATCTCGAGTCGAACACGCCGCACCCGCCAGCTCTCCCCACCGCACCCGGCACGGAACATCGTTGCCTATTTAGAACCACCGCCACCACCTCCACCAGCCCCTCGGCTATTGTAGGCAACCGGATAAGGATGAGGACCACCTCCTCGGCCGTATGGCACAAGGTGTGATGGTGGGGGCGTCGCGACCGTTGCAACCTTTTCGATGCCGATTGCTCTGACCCTCGAGTACGACAGCGAGCATGCCGTTCGGTTGCGAGGCGCCTTTTTTACTGCCATGACCACATTACCATTACCGCAACGGTTGGTGCCTGAGCTTCTTGAGATGGTATTGGCATACGCAGTTTATCCTCGCGCCATTGCATTGCTCGTCACAGACGGGCCACACCCTAATGGTGGGTACAGCATTCGGCGCGTTACGTTGCCTCCTTGTTGCTTCGATGCCGATCGACAACTTTGTGCCCTAAATTTTTTTTTCATTCTCAGGGTCTTCCTGGTGCACTGCACCGCCAAGCCCGCGGCGAAGCCCAACTCCTCGACCATTGCTCAGCTTCCCCCCCCCCTTTTTTCCGCCTGGTGTGTGTATCGCATGTGTGTATGGGTGTGCGATAGACCGAACAAATTTTTTTTTCGTCGACTCACTCGGATTCGAGGAAGCCATGAGCTCCGGCATCGTACAGTCATCTCTCGTCGAGTAGATAGTGATGGTCTGGTATGCAGCGGTGTCACCATTCTCACGTCCTCAACTGTAGGCTCTCGGCGGCTTGTCGTAACCAAAAAACACTTGCGCGGCGAACAAAACAACTCACCAGTGTTACAACAAAACAAAAACGGGATTATTCGAAAAATTGCATACGACAACTTGGTTCTTTCTCAAATGCACAGTTGTTTGGGAGTAAGGGTGAAAAAAATGCAGCGTTATCAGTGCGAATGAATGATGTGTTAAAAAATGAGTCACAATCACGACCGCCGATGGAGGGTGCGTCAAAAGGCCAGTGCACAGCCGGCAGTAAACATGGCTTTGAGTACGCGGGACGAGTAGGCGCTTCTCTCACGCAGGGCGTCATGCAAAATGGGTCGCAATGCGGCAAGGGCGCACCATTCGGTAGTGGCGATACCCTCGGCCACTGCGGGATCATAAGCGAGCTGGAAAAGATCCGAAGCGAGCATGGCACTTTTCTGGCGACGGTGCTCACAGGTGCCGGATCCCAGCGCCGAGCACGAGTGCAACTTCTTCTCTTCGTCACCGTGACCGCCGCCACGGCACTGGTGACCGATGTTGCTGCGACCACCATTACTTCGGCAGTCGCGCACATGTCAACGATAGGACCATCTTGATGTTGGCCTCTGTGTGCACGGTTTAGGCAGCGCCACACAACGTGGTTCAGATTGTCGAGAGCATCGAAGAACACTTCGGTGCATAAGGCCCAATGCGTCTTGGTATTGTACAAAATGGTCAATTGCGCACCAATGTCAACGGCGAGCTTCTGTGCCATTTCCTTATCTTTCTTGCGCAAACCTACATTCACGCACCATATTGATTTTCCTCACGCGCCTAGGGCGCACAGCAGCAGCAGGAAGAAAAATAAAAAAAAGAAAAACCGTCGTTATCGGTCGACATCTCGTCGAGTTCGGTGGCCATGGTGACAACGGGCGCTGCATTGCATTGGCTTTGTTTCTGACGCGAGTGTCGTGAACAAAACGCTCACCCGCTGCTTTTTTTTTTTTACGAATTCGAGGTAATATTGATACAATATCGACTGCTACTGGCACACGGCGCTTTTTCTTTTTCTTTTGTTTGGACATCATGACTGTCATTCCTGTCATCATGGCTTCTTCACCTATCTCAGCCTCAAGCGACTCCCTGCCAGTTCCAGCGGTCGTCAAAACGGAAGCAAATCATTCCCCCCTCGCAAGTATCTCCCGTGGTTTTTTTCCTTTCATTTTTGGCGGGCCGCTGTGCTTACTGTTTGTGCCTCCGCTGTGCTTACTATTTGTGCCTCCAGATACCGCCAGTTCAACAAAGGACCATCTCATTCCACCTCCGTCTGACGAGGAACTTCGAGAGCGAAGCAAGGATCCGCGGTGTTTTGAGTGTGGCAGTATCACCGGTAGCCGAGTGTTTATTTCGGGCTACCGTGGCGGGAACGTCGAAGGTTCATATGTTGTGGACCCACAGAAGCCGATTCCGCCTCGCGTTGCATATGCGCGCTTGTTTTATACCCATCCCCGACTCGTGGCCAAGAACCCGCATCTTTATGGGAGATGGGGCCGATGCTCAAGCATCCCCACCCCATGTCCATGCATTTCTTCCGGAACGTCCTCGCGATGCCCTGCCAATCCTCACAGTCCGTTCTTTGATCGACTCGCATAACCGAGCCCAAGCCAGTAATTCTAATTTTCTGTTTGACAATGTTTGTTGCTTTGTCACTACATGTAAACCACTATTTCCCAGACCTACCAAACGAACGCCTGCAAATAAATAGTAAGGGAGTGCATGTAATGAGCAAAGCCGCGAAAAACGGCAGGCAAAAAACGGCAGAACGTCGCACCTCTGGACATATCGGAAAGGGAAAAAAAAAACATGATGCGCACAATGCGCACTGATATCACAAAGTTGCGTGTCGAATGCATTGTCAATGCCGCAAACGAAGCGGGCTTGGGTTGCTTCACTCCAAACCATCCGTGCATCGACAACGCGATTCACAAGGCTGCGGGTCCAGGCCTGCTTGCTGAATGCACGCGTTTGCCCGAGGTGCGCAAAGGGGTGCGAGTTCCCACTGGCACTGCCCGCATTACGCTCGGACACAAACTGCCGTGCCGCTACGTCATTCACGCCACGGGCCCTTCGCTGCGTTCTGCGGCGGCGCGGCCCGATTATCGCACGCTCGCGCAGACCTATGTGGCGTGCCTGGACCTGGCGAAGCTCAATGGCATCCACGAGATTGCCTTTTGTTGCATCAGCACGGGCATCTTCGGCTACGACAAGCGTGAGGCCGCGGCAACGGCAATTGGCACCGTCGGGACGTGGCTCCAACAGGTACATGACCGCAAGGCGTGGCGTGTCATTTTCGTGACTTTTACCGACGAGGATGAGGCCATTTACACGACCAAACTCGCAGACTTGCTTCGGGCAAACCGGTAAATTTTACCGGACAGTGATAGTCGTGGGTCAAGTGCTAGTCGCGCGGCAACCACGAAAAAAAGAGACAAACATCATGGCAACGAGTTGAGTTTTTCCGTTCCGCCGCGTTCCAATCGAATTTTTTCGCTCTTGCGTCTCTTCACTGTTTGATAGTGAGGAGATGCGACGAATGAGGATACCGCCCGGCGCAAGCTCTCGTCACCCGATGATGGAAAAGAAAAAAGTGCAACCACCCGTTCCCTTTGGACTTTGCACGTTGCTCAGAGGAAAAGGGAGAGTTCGCATGCTGCTTGACCGCCGGGAGACGAAAAACTCGTCGCAATCTGCGAGGCCGAAAGAGAAAGTTTGCTTGCAGTGCCTCTGGCAAAAAAACAAACAAAACAAAGGAAACGAGGAAAAAGAAGAACAGGCGGAAAAACACGCGTGCTCGTCAGAGAGTGTTTGCGTCGGGCCCGCCTCGAACGGGATAAGAGGCTCCGGTTACCATTCGAGCACCATTGGAAGCCAGAAAGAGGACGACAGGAGTCACGTCTTCCGGTTCAATCCACGGAACACCCAGTGCTGAACCCCTGATCTGAATCTGCGCCGCTTTCCTCCGGTCGTATCTTTCGTCACCTGTCGGTCTGCCCCCAGCGGCGTCAATAATCTGGGCGTATCGCGACTCGTGACGGGTTAACTCGGTATTAACCAAGCCCGGAATCACGGCATTCACGGTGATGTTGTACTGGCCGAGCTCCAAGGCAGCAGATTTCATCAGACCGATGAGGCCCCACTTGGACGCCGAATACGCCGAGCCGTTTTTCGTCCCCTGGCGCCCCTGGCCCGAGGAGGTGATAATGATGCGGCCGCCGCCGCCGCCGCCTCGACATCGACCGCCGTATTTGGACACGAGTTGGGGCGTAAAAGCGCGCAAGACATTGGCGGTTCCGGTCAGATTGATATCGATGGTGGTGTGCCAGTCGTCATCAGTCATATCGAGCAGCGACACAAACCCTTGAACTCCAGCATTCGCAAACAGAATGTCCGCTCCCCCCATACTCTCGACGATCGCTGCAATCTTGCGCATCACCAACATGTCGCGTTGGTCGGCGATGAAGCCCACCCACGAGGCGCCGCATTCTTCAACTTGTTGCCCGGTTATTTCGAGATCGTGCGGAGTCGATGGCCGGACGCCGCAGCTGTCGCAAACCAGTTTGCACACGTCGATGCCCACAACGCAAG
>Ga0206843_10274_pt1 | contig 12641 bp, 12 predicted proteins | sample Alteio_BWOrgCont_21_FD_152869 | JGI IMG/M metagenome (GOLD analysis project Ga0206843, IMG submission 152869) | Enriched cells from forest soil in Barre Woods Harvard Forest LTER site, Petersham, Massachusetts, United States -... | ecosystem: Environmental > Terrestrial > Soil > Temperate forest >...
CCGTCTTGACCAAAGGAAAACTTCTTCTCATACGCCAGATGAGCTTCAATGAAAGAAGAAGGAATTCCATTCCAGCTTGAATGAGGGGCAATATCAATAGCTCTTGCAAAATCTATGGCACCAAGAATTAGGCTACGAGCATCTTGATATGAGATAGTTACTAAGTCATAACTTCTGCTGTAGACTTGAGACAGGTCTCGTTTTGAAGCTCCGAATTTTAAAATAGTATCTTTGATGCCCAAGCACCAAAAATCCACTAGGTAGCTTATAAAAACATAAGAATCTTTGGTAAGTTCCCTAGAAACATAAACAGGAGAGATTCCTGTTTCTTCCCAATTTTCAAGAACCTTGCATTCATGAATCGGAAATTTGCAACATTCAAAAGTTGCAGGAATCACGCCACCTTTTTTCTGAATTCCGTAACAGCAAAACTTGAATTTTTTTCCGCTTCCGCATAGGCAAGGTGCATAAATATCATTCATAATCACGCTTTCCCTTAATGTTTTCTGATTTGTACGTTACCTGTCATATACGTGGCACGAGAGATAAAAATAAGGACTTAAGAAAAGCGGTCAAGCCTTCATAAGTCCTTGAGGAAAAAGAATCTGGGTGACAGGATTCGAACCTGCGACCCCTTGCACCCCATGCAAGTGCGCTAGCCAAGCTGCGCTACACCCAGATATCAAGAATTAAATAGCTGCTAAACCTTCAAATTGGGCTTCCGATTTTTTGTATTCCCGAGAAGCTATTCGCGCACACTCTTCTATAATTTTTTCCAAAGAATCTCCCGCATTAACTTCCGCTGCTGCCATGTCAACCGATATAGAAGAACTAAACGACGCTCCCCCTTTCAGTCCCTTTACCTTGAAATTGGCAAAGAGGCCTTCTTTCTTCTTAGAAATACTCATAAATCGAATGAGATTGTTTTCAACCATGTTTTTCATATGCCACCTCGTAAGGTACAAATTTTAAATTTTCATCGGCATTGTAGTCAATTGTTTTTCGTGTTTTTAAGAAATGCTCATCTGTGATATCGTTCCTCTCATAAACGGAATCGTAAAAAAATGATAGAATCAAATCAATATTCGCCTTTTGAATTGGAACCTAACTGGTATCAGATCTTGAGGGAAGAATTAACCCAGCCGTATATCGCCTCCCTCGCAGCTTTTGTCGCTAGAGAACGCGCCTCATCCATTCCTGTCTATCCACCTAAAGAATTGGTATTCAACGCTTTTTGCCAAACTCCTTTTGATCAAGTAAAAGTTCTCATCATGGGTCAAGATCCCTATCATGGTCCAGGTCAAGCCCACGGCTTATGTTTTAGTGTACCCAAAGGAATCCCTCCTCCTCCCTCCCTTCAAAATATTTTCAAAGAATTAGTCTCCGATGTCAGCATTAACCAACCTGCACACGGATGTTTATTAAACTGGGCTCAAAATGGCGTTATGCTTTTAAATGCTACCTTGACTGTCCGTCAAGGGGAGCCTATGTCCCATCATGGCAAAGGATGGGAGCGTTTTACCGACGCCATCATCTCTAAACTCTGTCAAAGAAAAGATCCTGTCATCTTCGTCCTTTGGGGGAAATCCGCTCAAGAAAAATGCCGCAAAATCAAAGAACTGGCAAATGGCTCAGGTCATGTGATTTTGACAGCGCCACATCCTTCCCCTCTATCAGCTTATCAAGGTTTCCTGGGTTGTAAGCATTTTTCGAAAATTAACGAAATTCTTGCCCAACAAAAAAAATCCCCCATCAATTGGTCAATTTAATAGGGCAAAAAGTGCCCTTTTTTAATTCCTTATAGGAAAAATATTCCCAAAATAGGTAAAAATAACCTATCCAAAAACGCTTTATCCCAGAGAAAAAATTGGCACGAAATTTGCACTAAAAAGATTTATGAAGCCACTACCGTTTTAAAAATGGGATTGAAATGATTTGGTTATGTAAGGTATTTCTATATTCACATGATTTCGGTAATCCTGGGCTTTTAAAGGAGGTGCGGTTATGAGTGATAATGAATTCTATAAAATTAACAATTTAACACCTTATAAAACTAAAGTGGGCCGCACTTATGTAAAGGACGGCGATCTTCAAATTCATTTGCCGAATATGAAAGAGGCTGCTCATTTAGAGAATGCCCATGCTTTCAATAAACTCCTTTCTTATTACACTAAAGAAATCGGCAATTCACAAGCACAAGCGACTGGTGGAATTAACGAGCGTGAATCCATTCGTTTAGCAATGGAGGATGCAGAATCGACGTTCAATTCCATGATGGAGATTAGTAAACAGTTGCGTCAAGCCTGTCAAGAATTAATGCAAATGCAAGCTTAAAAAATTCCCTGCTTATTTTCATTAAAAGTAAATTATGCAAATAATTGCATTTCCCTATCTTTTCTCTCTATAATCCTCTATATTTTAATTCCTTTTACATCTAAATGTTTTTAATTTTTTATAGTTAAAAATCAATTTCTAGCTGTAGTGTGGATAGTAAAGATTGGTTTATTAATTTATTATTAAATTGTTTTTGTTGGATAAAAAATTAATAATTAATTATAATAAAAATATACTAATGTTTGTTTTATAGTTGTTTGTTGATGGATTTGTGAATTGATTAATACTAAAAATCTAATAATAGGTATAGGTATGTTAGCACAAAAAGAGTTAAAAAAACTCTTTCATCAATTGTTAGAGAATGAAATCGCTCAAATTGACTTGGGTGGATCGAATATTACGATTCGTTTTCATTCCGATGAATCGAAGTTTTCTCTGTCTACAACAGTTTATCTTGGCGGCAACTTCATCCCAAATAGTGTGCGCAAAAGCCTAACATATAAAACTCCTTTTGCTCTAGAGAATCTTAAAACCTATACGACAATCATTGAGGACAAATTTCAAATCGATTTAAATTATATAGGAACACTCGATAACCTCAATGGGGAAAAATTCAAAGAATTGCTAGAAGAATTTAGTTGGTTATCAGATGAATGGCGTTTATATTTAGATGATCACGATAAAAATGACATCATTCATATTCATATCCCTAAGTAAATCATTTAGGTTCTCTCCTTAAAGGCAGGGTTTTGTTTTTTTTTGCTCTCTGCACAAAGCGGGCATAAAGAACCGCAAGCTCATATAATCCTATTAAAGGAATGGCTAACATTAGCTGTGTCAAGACATCAGGGGGTGTTAAAAGGGCTCCTAAAATGAAAGCCAATACGATCATATAACGTCGTTTTGATGCTAATGTTTCAGGGCTTACAATGCTGAAATGCACTAGAAAAAATAAAATAAGACTTAGTTCAAAAGCCATTGCATTTGCTAAAATTAAGAATAAAGTAAAGTCCACGTAATGGGATAAAGACCATAGGTTTGTTCCAATACTCGCATTAAACAATTCTAAATATTGTTTCGCTAGGGGGATTGTCATAAAGTAGGCAAATCCCACCCCAATGCCTAGAAATAGGATAGATAAGCTTATAAATGGTATCACCATCTGCCATTCTCTTTGCTCAAAAGCCGGAGCGGCAAATCTCAATATTAAATATATCCAACAGGGGGAAGAAAGAACAATCCCCATCCAAAAACAAACTTTTAAAGTAATCGACATTCCATCGATAGGGCCAAAGATGACAAGATTTTTTGCGCTCAAGGTATCAACATCAAAAGGCAGGGTCAAAATCGAGAAGATCTCCTGATAAAACCAAAGGCAGAGTAGAATAGCGGTTAATATAATGAAGAAAGATTGGATAAGAACAAGGCGCAATTCTGCGACATGTCCCCAAAAGGGAGCGTCGTGATCATTTTGGTCCATTAGGAAATCAACTTTTGTCTTCCGGAAAGTTTGGAGGATTTAGCTTTTTCTGTTCTATTGAGGAAGATTCCTCATCTTCATCTATTCCTTGACAAGCTTTTTTGAATTCTCGAATCCCTTTTCCTAAGCTGCGGGCAAATTCTGGGAGTTTTTTTCCGCCAAATAACAATAATAGCACACATAAGATGACAATCATTTCGCCGCTGCCGATCATATTTACCTCTTTTTGATGTCATGGTATTTATTTTAAACAATAGTGTCTAGGAAAAACGTTGGGGCTCTGCCCCAAACCCCGCCAAAGGGTTTTTACCCTTTGGAATCCCGCAGTAATGAAATGGAGGCTTGCCTGATGGGAAATTGCCTCTTTTCATTCCTCGCTTTGCGAGGAATAAAATTGCATCCATGCAATGGGTAAAATCCATTGCATGGATTAAGAAGGACAGGTGAATCTTAATAACTCAAAACAAAACTCAGGGCTAACGATTAGGGAATGGGATTCCAAAGGGTTTTTACCCTTTGGCGGGGTTTGGGGCAGAGCCCCTCCTGATTCAAAAAATCATCTACTTGCTCGGGAGCGCGCCCGACAAAAGCTGAAATGTTGAGGATCTGTTCCATTTCCTCCTTCGATAGCATAAAAGCAGGATCTTTCAGGATATGTTCTAAAAGAGTATTTGGTTGGCCTTCTTCTTTTATTCTTTTGCTAGCTTCCTGGCTTAAAGTGCGCAATTTTTCATGTAAAATCTGCCGATCTCCTCCTTTCTTAACAGCTGCCATAAGAATATTTTCAGTTGCCATGAAAGGGAGTTCTTCTTGAATATGACGCTCCATCATTTGCGGGTAGGCTTTTAAGCCCGCTGTTACTTCTGATAAGAGCATCAAGATGGCATCGCAAGTTAAAAAGGCTTCTGGAAGGCAAAGGCGGCGGTTGGCGGAGTCGTCCAGCGAACGTTCCAACCATTGTGTTGCAAAAGTATAAGCCGGATTTTCATTCAATGAAAGTAAAAATCTGGACAAGCTGCATATGCGCTCGGAAAGCATGGGATTGCGCTTGTAAGGCATGGCAGTAGATCCCACTTGTTTTGTTTCAAAGGGTTCTTCAATTTCTTTGAGGTGAGCAAGAAGCCTTAAGTCAGTGGCAAATTTATGTGCGCTTGCGCCCAATCCAGCCAAGGCATTTAACACGAGCATGTCTTGTTTTCTTGTGTAGGTTTGGCCGGAAATCAGGAATAAACGATCAAATCCCATTTTTTGAGTGACACTTTGATCTAAAGCTTTAACTTTGTCATGATCATTGTTAAACAAAGCCAAAAAAGAAGCTTGCGTGCCGGTTGTCCCTTTGACACCCAAAAAACGCAGTTGTTTAGAACGGGCATTTAACTCCTCATAATCCATCAATAAGTCTTGGATCCATAAGCAGGCGCGTTTTCCAACGGTTGTCAATTGAGCGGGCTGAAAGTGAGTATATCCTAAGCAGGCTTGATGGGCATATTGTTTGGCAAAGTCAGCCAATTGACTGATGACTTGTCGAAGTTTAGATAAAATAATATTGAGGCCTTCCCGTATTTGAATAATGTCCGTATTGTCTGTGACATAGCATGAAGTAGCTCCTAGATGGATGACGGCTCGTGCATTGGGGCATTGATCGGCATACGCATGGATATGGGCCATGACATCGTGCTTCAATTGTCTTTCGTATTTTGCCGCTTTTTCGAAATCAATGGCATCGACATGATCTGTAAGTTCCTGGATTTGCTGGCTGGTAATTGGCAGCCCTAAAGATTGTTCGGATTCCGCCAGGGCAACCCAAAGGCGGCGCCACGTGGAATGTTTAAATTGGGCAGAAAACAACCGCTGCATTTCTGCACTGGAATAGCGTCCTGCCAAAGGGCTTTGATAAGTTTCATGAATCATAAATGAATTTGCAATTTAATTTCGTCTAATAGTTTGCTGATCGCTTGTACCTGATTTTTTGTCAGGGATTTTCTTTTGTGCTTGACGGTGTGCAGAATGCGTTCCAACCCTTGGATGATGCTTTTGCCAAGATCGGCTGCCCGTTTGTCGTCTTTAGGCAAAGGAAAAGTTTCCCGTATGGCCTCCATCAATTCAGCTTTGGTTTGGCCGCCGTAATTTTCGATGATTTCTTGCTTTAGATTGAGAGGACCCGAACGGCTGGCAAGAGTATAAACGGCTTGCCGCGGCATCGTTTCGAGTTTGATCCTAAGAGGGCGGGGCATTAATTCATAGAGCTGGTAATATTGCAAAAAATTATAAGGTGTTTGGCGATTGCCATAGGCTGCGATGAGCCACGCGGTGAAAGCCCCATCCCGGTAGAGCGTCAGAATGGCATGGGCTTTTTTGATGCGTTCTCCATGCAAGATGGCCGCTTGGTTGTTAATGGCTTTGACTTCTGAGGTAATCGATATCAGCGTTTCTAAATCTTGCGATAAATCTTTAACTTCATGGGCATATTCCATGAGGATGGATTCCAGATGATTTTTTTCCTGATTGCTCAATTCAGATACAGCGAAAATTCCCGAAAACCCCGATAGGTTTCCATTGACAGATTGTTTTGCCATTTCAGCCATTTTTGATGTTTGCTGGCTTTTTTTTAGACGCTCAGCGATCAATGCATTGACGTTGCCCATTTGTATTCCTTCCAAACAATGTAAAACAGCTTTACAAACGCTTTAATATTTCTTTTGCAAGGGCAGCATAATCCTCAACGGCACGGCTGCCGGGCGCGACATCGAAGACTGGCTTGCCGTGGATGGACGCTTCGGAGATGCTGGAATCTTTGCGTAGTTTAGCTTTGAGAATCTTTTGAGGAAAGGTTTTTTCTATGACATCGAGGAAGGCGCTATTGTTTTTGCCGCGGGCATTCCAAAAGGAAAGCAAGACACCCAAGATGTTCAGCGGATGGCGCTGACCTATGCTTTCTATAAATTGAGATAAACGTTCCAACCCTTTTACGCTGTAAAATTCGGGCGTCGCGCAAACCAAAGTATGCTGCGCTGCGATCAAAGCGGATTCTGTTAGCCAGCACAAAGAAGGAGGGGTATCGATGATGATGTAGTCGTAAGATGCCGGAGCAAGAATATCGCGCAAGCGTTCATGGGAATAGCGGTCGGCAGCTAACGAGCCGGTGACTTCTATTCGTTCGAGCCAAGTGTCTGCAGGGACGAGATCCAGACTCTCTTGCTGTGTTGTTAAAATCACTTCGGAAAGGGATTTTTTGCCTTGCAACACCGAAGCCATGCTTTCATTTTGATCCGGATCGAATCCTAAACCAGTGGTTAGATTGGCTTGTGCATCAAAGTCTATCAACAAAACTTTCTTTTTATGAAATTTGGCCAAAGCTGCTCCCAGATGTAGCGCAGTAGATGTTTTGGCCGTGCCTCCCTTAAAGCTGCTAATGGCAATCGTTTTTTTCATATAGGCTCCTTATATGTCGAAAGGGAAAAGATATAAGAAAAAGGATAAATGAGAAATAAAAAAATTAAACGCATTGGGGCTCTGCCCCAAACCCCGCCAAAGGGTTTTTACCCTTTGGAATCCCGCAGTATGGAAATTTGCCTTTTTTCATTCCTCGCAAAGCGAGGAATCTACAGATTGTATGTTTTTTTGCTTGGCAAGTAGTAATAAGCCGCGATAGCGGCGAAAGCATGTAGCCACAGGCGCAAGCCTGTGGTCGTAGTCAAATCAACACATAAAGCCGCGTTAGCGGCGACAGAAAAGGATCTATGAGCACATCACCAAACTGACATATTATTTCATATTCAACACAAAACACCGACCTATTGATTCACAATGTCTGCTTTCTGTCGCCGCTAGCGCGGCTTTATGTGTTGATTTGACTCCGACCACAGGCTTGCGCCTGTGGCTACATGCTTTCGCCGCATTCGCGGCTTATTACTCAAACAAAAAAAAATACAAACTATAGATTCCTCGCAAAGCGAGGAATGAAATTGCATTCATGCAATGGGTAAAACCCATTGCATGAAAAAGAAGAACGCTTGAATCTTAACAACTCAAAACACATCCTAACAATTAGGGAATGGGATTCCAAAGGGTAAAAACCCTTTGGCGGGGTTTGGGGCAGAGCCCCAATCTATTTGTGATAAGGAGACACTAAGCTGCGCGTTTCCTTTTCTCTTGCGATGTTTTGCAAGAATTCATCGACATCTACTTCTCCTAAGACAGCATTGTCTCTTGTTCTTAGGTTGACTTTGCGATGTTCGACTTCTTGATCGCCGACAGTAAGAATATAATTGATTTGGGCTAGCTGCGCGTTGCGTACTTTCTTGCTCACCGATTCTTGCGCATGGTCGACATCGACATGGAAACCTGCTTGCTTGATCTTGGCGGCAACCTCGTCCGCATAAGGCTGATGCCTATCTGCGACAGTAAGCAATCGTACGTGGAGAGGGCTTAACCAGAGAGGAAAACGACCAGAAAAATGCTCGATCAAAATTCCAAAAAAGCGTTCGACAGATCCAAATAGGGCCCGGTGGATCATTACAGGACGTTTCTTTGAGCCGTCCGACGCGGTATATTCCAATTCAAATCTTTCTGGTAATGCCATGTCGAGTTGAATGGTTCCGCATTGCCAGGAGCGGTTGATGGCATCCCGGATATGAAAATCGATTTTAGGGCCATAAAATGCGCCGTCGCCTTCATTGATTTTATAGGGAAGTTTAGTGGCATCCAGAGCACCCTTTAAACCTGCCGTCGCCACTTCCCATTCTTCCTCTGTTCCGATGGTGTTTTTATCGGGACGGGTCGACAATTCCAAGTGATATTGCAAGCCAAAAGTCGAATAGATCATATCGGCCAGTTTAAGGACAGCGAGTATTTCATTTTGGATATCTTCAGGTTTCATGAAGATGTGCGCGTCGTCTTGATGAAAGCTGCGCACTCGAAAAAGTCCTGAAAGAGAACCGGAAGGTTCATAACGGTGGACCTGTCCAATTTCAGCAACGCGAAGGGGAAGTTCGCGGTAGCTGTGGCCAGCGGATTTGTAAAATAACATGCATCCAGGGCAATTCATGGGCTTGATGGCAAAGTCGCGGTCTTCCACTTGCGATGTGAACATATGTTCGCGGTAATTGGCCCAGTGGCCTGAAAGTTCCCAGAGATCGCGGACCATCATGGAGGGTGTTTTGATTTCAATATATCCCGCATTGTCTAAGCATTCCCTGATGTAGCTGATCAGCTGATTCCAAATCAGCAGTCCCTTAGGGTGTATGAAGGGCATGCCGGGGGCTTCTTCTTTCAATGAGAAAAGATCGAGTTTAGGTCCAAGAACCTTGTGATCGCGTTTTTTTGCTTCTTCCTGTTGCTGGATATAATCTTTGAGCATCTTGCGGTCGGGGAAAGTGATGGCATAAATGCGGGTAAGCATTTCCTTGGCCGGATCGCCTCTCCAATAAGCACCGGAAGTTTTCATGATTTTAAGGGCTTTGATTTTGCCGAGATTGTGCAGATGGGGGCCTCGGCAAAGATCAAAAAATTCGCCTTGACGGTAGGCGGTCAATGGTTCGCTAGTTTCAAAACTGTTAATCAATTCGACTTTATATTTGTTATGGGAAAATGAGTTGAGAGCTTCTTCTTTGCTTTTAAACACTAACCGTTCGGAGATGTAATTTTCGGAGACAATTTTTTGCATCTCCTGTTCAATCCGCTCAAAGTCGGCATCGGAGATCGTCAAATTTGCGAAATCGTAATAAAACCCATTTTCAATAGGAGGACCGATCGTCGGCTTTGCCTCAGGCCAAATCCGCAAAATAGCTTGAGCCAGGACATGAGCAGAAGTATGCCAATAAATCTCCTTCCCTTCAGGTTCTTCAAAGCTCCAGAGAATGACCTTGTCGCCTTCATTCAAAGGGCGGGAAAGGTCGTAATTTTTGCCATTGATATTAGCGCCCAAGGCTTGGTTAGGGGCTGTTAGCTTTAACTTATCGGCTAAATCTTTAGCAGTGCTGCCCTCGGGCATTTCAATGATCGATTGATCTTTTAAAACAACTTGCATGTTCCGCTCATCTATATAATTATTCATTAAAGATTGTAATTATAGTCTGAAAAAGTGAAAACTAAAAGAAAAAAAGAACGCGTGTAATCAGCAATTCTCACTACAAGGAAACTTTTGTTGTGGCATTTGATGAAATAAATGACATAATTGGGGCAATCAAAGTATCCCCCGAAGATCCTCAGTTTTATCCCAGGGTATTTTCGCTATTTGCAAAGCAAAATAAAGAAGCGATGGCGAGAGAAACCTCCCGCGTGTTTTGCTCCGAAGAGTATGATAATCTTTCCAAACGATTGGACCGTTCGCAGATACAAGAAAGTTGTTCTGTTCGTAACGTATTAAGGACCAGGCGTTTAGCTATTAGTTTAATCAGCGATAAAGGGGAGATTCTGACTGATCGAATTCCTGAAATGATCAAGTCATTAAAAGATTGCCTCTATTCCCTTGGACCAAACCGGCAGTACGATGCAATACGTCAAGAACATATCTTGAACGTCCTGCAATTTTTATCAACCAGCAAAGAAGCCCAGCGCTTATTGAAAGCTGTCAGCAAACCGATTTCCCACCGGCATGCCGATGAGATCATACGCGCAACTTTGCAACTGCCGGTAAAAGAAGCGATCACCGATGCCCATGCGCGCCGTGCAGTGCTATCCTCTTGGTTCTGCTATCTGCGGCAAAACGTAGGTTCTTGTTTTGCTACCGCTCCGGCTATTATCGTACATGATGAGCAGCCTCTGCAATATCTTAAAGATATCAATGAAGTCTTAAGCACAGGCCGATTGAAAAGAACATTCGGCGGGGTCGAATATACTGCTCCACTGAGCATCAGCTGGGGAGCAGGAGACTTGAAAAAAAACGTCCTTGTTCCAATCGACCATGAGGGAGGGGCAAGTTTGGAACTGTGGCTGTCTCCGGGAATGATCGCCGCTTTTGAAGCCATCGATTTGATAAAAAAAGACCTTCCCTTAAAGCAAAAAACAGAAATTGCGAAAAGTTTAATCAACGATGTGATGCATGCAGCGGAAGATAAGCAAGCCTATTTGGTCATCAATGCCGAAGAAATCATCAGGCGTGTGATGTTGAAACATTTGCATCTCACTGAAAACGATTTAAAAGATTATGATAATCGTTCTCAAGGGATGCTCCAAACTACAATTTTAACATCCCCTCTCCCTTCGGGAACTACCCGGGGGAAAACAGAGGCTTGCGCGAAATTTTACACATGGTTGGAGTCCGCCGAAAATGCCTTCAAAGAACTTGCGGATAATGCCTTGTTGAAAGCATGGGAATTCACATTGGCTTCCTTTGCCGAAACAAAAGCCGGATTTACGCGCTGGAACCTATACTCGAGCTTAGGATTTCAACATGAAGAGCAAGGAGGAATAGGCTTCAGCATGTATGAAGTCATCATGAACAAAATCGAACAGTCAAAAATAAAAATCAAAGACCTCCAGGATGAATATGAACAAATGTACAGCCAGCTCAAATACCTGGAAGCACGCGCGCAGAGAGCAGCATCGGAAAAAGACTTGGAATGGTACAGGCTCGATTATAAGACTAAAAAGTACCAGTTCGATACTATTGAGGAATTGCGCGACAATGAGAATGAGAAAGCGCAGAGAATAGCAAACATGTTCAACTTGCTGACAGATGCTTATTATGAACTCTTTCCTCAATATTTCCAGGAAGTCTATGATGCAGACATGCATGAAGTGGCTGTTGGACAATATGATGATAGTCCCGCAGGCTTTAGATTATTGTTCAAGCATGGCAGAGCCAATACTTCCCAATGGACATATATTCAACATCCAAATGAATTCATCCAAGCTTTGAGCGATTTTTTTATCGCAACAGAAACAGAACTTTTATCGAGAGAAGAGTTTCAGGGCTTGGACCGTGAATTGACCGAAATTATCACGGCGATTGTTACTCACATTAAAACACAAGAATTTTTAGAAACAGCTTTTTATAGAATGGCTAAAGCACATCAATCAAGGGTGATAAAAAACCCTCTAGCCAATCTCGACAAAATTGAAAAAAAACCATGGGCTTATACATCCGGCGGATCAATGTCAACATTGGTGAGCTGTTTTTTTGGCCTTGAAGACAAGCCTTTTGAAATTTCACGCTGGGTGGAAAATCCCATGGAGCTTTTGGTCTTTCTGATTGATACCATCAAGCAAATTCCTCACAAGCTGATGAGTGATTATATCAATAAGCCAAATAAATCGATGCTGATCCATTCTCCGACACATGCGTTCCTCATGAAACCCGGCATGAGTCCTTTCAAAGAAGCCTGGCAGAATGACTCCTTTACCTATACATGGGTGCGCGACCAGATGGTCAAGCCCATTGAAAGGTTCCTTGACAATATCGTGTTAGACGAGACCGGTCAAGAGTTCATCATCGGCAAATTATCTGAACTCGTTCCCGAAAATTTCCGGTATTATTTCCGGCAGTCTTTTTCAAGGCTGCATGGTGATATGACCCCCCCCGCAACTAAGGAACCATATTGTCGATACGATGCAAAAAGAAAAAGGGCTCCAATTTCAGCGAATGGTTGTTTTGCAGCCTGATGAAATTGATCGTTATTTATATGAGATATTGCCCGTTTTTCCAACATTTGAGATGCGTGAAAAAATCCAGCATGTCCTTGAAAGCATGCCTGAGATCACAAAAGCTTGAATGGAAAATTTGTTGGACCTATGGGAAAAGCTCCCCTCAACTATAGGAGGCGAAAGACATTCGACAGCCAAGACATTGCAAGACACCGTTAAAGCATTGCTATGCCTTGAAATG
>Ga0206843_10275_pt1 | contig 12600 bp, 10 predicted proteins | sample Alteio_BWOrgCont_21_FD_152869 | JGI IMG/M metagenome (GOLD analysis project Ga0206843, IMG submission 152869) | Enriched cells from forest soil in Barre Woods Harvard Forest LTER site, Petersham, Massachusetts, United States -... | ecosystem: Environmental > Terrestrial > Soil > Temperate forest >...
TCCCACCGCGTCTTGCGATATCAATTCGGTGGATGTTGCCTTCCGCACATTATGACAACGTCGGCACCCCGGACCTAACCTTTCGAAGCTCAATACACTCCCCGCGTGTGCCCCTGTCAACGCTTCGTGTATGCTTTACAGCATTCGTCACGCATGACTCGGGGTCGACTTGGTTCGCTATTCCTTAGTCGTAGGGCTCTTTCATCCCTTCCTCCTTGCCGGTTTTAAACGGCGCACCATAATCTAAAATTATAAGACTAAAATCCAGTGAAAAAGGCAAGACAACCGAAAGGTCAGGGTGGGTCCCCGACCAATTCGGTTATCTCTCTTCGCTGGCCGATAGTTCCCGGTGCCAACGCCGAAAGAGCAACCAGGAGAACTCAGAACCGGAACCGCAGCATTGACGGTTTGAGCCCATCGGGCCCGATAAGCTCGAGGGACACATATCAACCCCCTCAGGAACCTCGTTGAGCAGGAACCATTCGTGGATCTGCTCAACGGAAGAGAGCGGTTGGTGCGTTTTTGATTTCACTTGATTAATAGCTGCCATTTGACAAATGGTAAAACCCATAAGATAATGGCATTATGAATACCCAGGTAACAATAGATAGCGCTGGACGCATTATTATTCCCAAGTCTGTACGCGATGAATTGCGCATTGAGCCAGGGGACGCTTTGGAATTGGAATCTGAGAACATGGCAATGACCTTACGTCCGGTGCGTTCTGTGAGCCCGCTTAAGAAGGAGCGTGGCATATGGGTTTTTCGTTCTGGCAATAAGATTACAGCTGATGAAAGTGCCAAGTTTCTTAAGGACATTCGAGAACAGCGTAACCACTTGAATCGCAACAAAGATAAATGAAAGCGTTTTTGGATACGTCCATTTTGATCGCAACATTTTACGGTGATCATGAAAATCATCTGATCAGCAAAGATTTGTTTTTGCGCTTTGCAAAAAAGGATGTTTGTTGTGGCGCGCATAGCCTGGCAGAAATTTATTCGGTACTTACTGGAATGCCTGGTAGAAATCGGATAAGCGGCGACGAAGCCCTTCTCTTTCTTGGTAATATTCAAGAACGGCTGAGTATTATAGCTCTAAGCGACAAAGAATATTTTAAAGCGGTTGAATTGGCAGCAGCAATAGGTATTTCAGGAGGCAGTATTTATGATGCTATTTTGGGATACTGCGCCCTAAAAAGCGATGCTGCAAAAATTTTTACTTGGAATGTGAAAGACTTCAAACGTCTTAATCCAGAAATTGCCATGCGAACAACAACACCGTAAGAAAAGTTAGCTAACACAATAATCGCGTTTTTCAACAAGAGACCACCTACATCAGCATTAGGCAAAGAATCTCATTCAGAAGACGGAGTACTTTCATTCATTGTCTTTCACACATTCAGGCTTTAGCCGAAGTACTACGCCGATAGTTTTAGGCTGCTGATTAAATAGCAGTCTAAAATACAGAAATCTGCAAAATAGCAGGGTAAGATACTAAAAGCTATGGCGTAAAGAAATAAAGAAATAAGGTAGAGAAAAGGGGATCCTTCGTATGGGCGATTTTGGCGACAGTTCAGCAGATACAGCAGGTTCAGCAGATAGATCTGGCAATCAAGCCGGGCAAAGTTCAGGCGGCGAAACAGAAAATCATACTGATGAAAGCAGCCATACCGACGAACAAATAGGCAGCAATGGACAGAAGGTTGAGATTTTGCCAGCAAAATTAGTGGCCGAAACGTCTGTGCTTGCAGATAAAAACCAGCGAAATAAACCAGGAGAAATAGCTCTAAATCAAAAGGCATTAGACTTTTTACCTTTAATGTTGGATAGCGTAATGTTTCAGCCTAAAGTGCCAGAAAAGTCCTATTCAATGGTGGTAGATCTAGACGCCGAGGTGTCTCGTAAGTTAGCTAAAGCCCCACAACCAGTGCAAGATTTTTATAAAGAGATGCGTCAGGCGCAAATGGACCATCAGCCTATTGGTCTAGCGGCAATGCGTACTAAAAATGCTGCGGATGCTGCTACTTATAGAGATCAATGGGCAGAAATGAATGCCTGGTTAGCCTTCCCAGAAGAAGATAAAGACTGTGAAGAAGGAAGAAATACCACTCAGGAATATATAAAGCGCTCTTTAGATAGAAATAGAGCGGCTGCACCCGACGCTGCCGAGCAGGAAAAGGACAATAAACTTTTGGCGAAAATATTTAGCTTAATGCAAAATGACCACGACTATTTGCATAACGAGGATGAATTGACGCGCCGCGATGGCATGCATCATCTGCCAGAAGCTTTTGAGGGTATTGGCTTGAATGGCGAAACAAAAACGTTTAATTTAAAAGCTTTGGCTGAAACACGCATGTTCGAAATCTTGCAAAATAATGACAAGAGAAGTAGCTTTAAGAGCCAATTGGGGCCGGACGACCTGGCTAATCTAGCTTTTTATACCCAAGTGACAAGACAAATATTATCGGCAGATCTACTAGACGCTGCTAATAAAACAGATCGCGATAAAATTTTGAAAGAGTATGTAGCAATGTATAAGCTAAGAGATGTTGATTTTTCGCAAGCCAGCAAAAGAGATTGGCAAGCTGGTATGAATATCGCCCAACAGCAATATCCAGACATGTCCCGAATTCATGCGCCCTTACAATTGGATTCTGAAAGTATTTATGAACGTTTGACTTTGGCTGAAGTAAGACAATTAGCTGTTGAAAAATATGAAAGGCAGCACATTACTACAAATTATGGCAAAGTAACTGAGCCACCCTATCCGGATGTAGTCCGCATGTATGAAATAAATAAGGTAAAAGCGCCAATGCGCGAATATAGAGAAGGACAAACTTTAAATGGTGTGAATTATCTTCTTGGTGTTTTTAAAGGCAAAGGATTTCCTGAAAAGTATCTTTCTGGGGTGTTTAAACCAGCAGGTAAACAATTTTTCGAACTGCAACCAAAAGAAAAATTGCGCCTGGGCAATTGGCCAGAAACACCTGCTCAGACAGTCAAAGATCCTCGTGGTGTATATCAAAGCTGGCAATCAGTTTATTGGAATGATGATCCAAACGTAGGTAGAATTCAAAGAGAAATAGTGGCTCGTTTTCCTCGTTCACTAGAATGCTCAGTAAGCAATGAGGGGGCTAAATTAGCCAGGCTTCGTATGAGTGGTGAATTTATAAGCGGCGAAGATGACGACCGTCTCTCAGAACTCGGTACATCACTCTGTGACAAAATAACCAAAAAAACCTGCATACACGACCAAGAACCCAGAAAAAAACCACAGCGCGGCGACAAGGGTTTCTGATAAATCTAGTTCTTTGGCGGCGACAAGGGCTTTCTGATAAACGTAGTTCTTTGGCAGCGCCATGGTGGCAGCGTCATGGGGGGGGTGCCCTTTTTGCAGGGCTCTGATAACAGGGCTCTTATAGCAAGGCTTTTTAAAGCAGAGCTTTAATTTTATTGCTCTTCTACAATTCTGGGTTGGTTATAATACGCCTGTATGCGACTAAGAACTCTGAATATGCGGCATGTCAAGGGAGAAAACAAGTTGAAATTTGGCACCGCTAGATTAGTTCTATTTTCCTTTTTTAAGCGCTGCCTCGCCTTCGTTTCAATCGGCTCAACGCGCGTATCCGGTTTTGTTCCGCTTCCGCCGCCTCACCGGCGCCGTGCGCTCCACTACTCCATTTTATCCTTTTTGATATTTGCTCTATTTTTGCAGAGCTGCACAATAGACTTTAATAGTCATAAAATTGAAAATTGGCGCAAGCTCAGAGCCACCGGAGAAGCCGCTTTGGCTAAACATGATTATGCTACCGCACAAAAAAAGTTTGAGGAAGCGCTTAAAATTGTGGAACCCATTAATCATGAGCCGGTTCGTTTAGCCGTTTCGCTTGAAGAATTATCTAAAGTTTGCTTAGAGACAAATGATATTGCACTAGCAACAAGAATTTTTGTTCAAGCTTTGACGCTAGCAAACAAACGTTCGCAAACCCCTGCTAAACAATTAAATGTCTTGGAAAGTGAGCTGGGGGAATGTCTTACTAATGTAGGATTCATTTTTGCTAAGGCAAAAAAATACGACCAAGCAGCTATTGCTTTTAGAGAAGCTCGGGTCCTATTTGCCGAAGTTTACAAAAATAGTCTTCCCATCGCTCTTAATTTTTCAGCAGCCTCTTATCTTGCATTATCTATAGACGGATTGGGCACATCATATAAAGAGCTGGGGCACTTTAAGGAGGCAAAACAAGCATACTTTAGCCTCGGCGATTACAATGCTAGCAAAGGTTTATCGCAAGAATTTAAACGAAAATTGCTGGCAAATTTTTGTTTAATTCCAGATACATCAAAGGAAGATAAAGACAAATATGTCCAAATGCTTGGCCTTTAATTATGAAATCTCAAGCGAAATTCCAACCTATTAAATTATATAAGCGGTTCAGGCAATGGCTGAAAGTTGATTTAAAACTTTCACGCAAGGGGCTTATTCTTGTGTTCGTCCCTATGTCTGTGGTTCTTATAATAATGACTGTACTTGTCTATTTGCTCAATGAGGCAGAATATGACGTTTGGAAAGAAGGCGATTCAAAACTGATTATTACGAAGGCAAATGATTTAAGTCGCAAATTCATAAATATAAGTCAATTGACAAATTCTGATAGAGAAGGGATTATTGAAAAAATTCAGTCACTGAAGAAATTGACTTTGGATAATCCCGCACAAGGAGCCAATATTGAGCGCCTCGAAGAATTAGCTAATCGGGGCATAGCTTTGTCAAAAAACACAAAAACTTCTGACACGGCAAAAATAAACGAGTTATTGTCCGAGCTAAATGCTCAGCTGATTGACATAGAAGCGGAAGAACAGAAGGAACTAAACAAGACCATCTTAAAGGACAGCGCTAATCGATCAATTATTCGGCAAGGCTTATATTCGGGACTAATACTAAATGTGGCACTAGCCATTCTTATGGCTACTTATTTTAGCAAGGGCATTACAGCTCGATTAGCCCTAATATTCGAAAACAACAAACTTTTGGCTAGAGGCAAACAGCTATTACCACCGCAGCTAGGACATGATGAAATAGCCAGGCTAGATAGAGTATTTCACAAGATGGCCGAAACAGTAGTGCAAATGGCACATAAAGAAAAAGCTGTTATAGATAATGCTTTAGATGTCATTTTTACTATTGATAGCAACGCTCGTTTTAGCATGATTAATAATGCTTGCTTAAAGTCTTGGGGCTATATTCCAGAAGAATTAATCGGACAAAAAATCAATAAAGTTTTGCATAAAGCAGACAAATCTCTAACAATGGTGCTCATTAACAAGTTGATCAAAGGGGCTTCAAGCCGTACTTTTGAGACAAGATTGGTGCGCAAAGATGGTTCAGCAATAGACGTACTTTGGTCAGCTACTTGGTCAACGATAGAAAAGTCTTTATTCTGTGTCGCCCATGATATAACGCAGCGCAAAGAAGTAGAAAGGCTAAAGCGTGACTTTTACGCCATGGTAAGCCACGATTTGCGCACACCTTTAACAAGTATTCTTTTTTCTTTAAATATAGTGGGTAAGCGTATTGAAAATTTAACCTCGCAATTAGCAGGGCGAGCGGCTGGTGATACAGCAAAAGATTTAACCGAGGAGCTACAAGCTGCTGAAAATAATTGCGCTCATCTTTTGAAATTGATTGATAGTATGCTCACCGTGGAAAAAATTGAAGCTGGCGAAATTCAACTGAGTCCGAAAATGTTCAAGCTTGCAGGATTAATGAAAAAAGTAGAAGAAAGTATAGGGGCTTACGCCAGACAGCAACAAGTTTCCTTAATTTGGGACTTCGATCAAGTAGTGATTGCTGCAGATGAAGAAAGACTCTTGCAAGTACTAATAAACTTGCTTGGCAACGCAATTAAATTTTCACCTGCAGGTAGCCAAGTTAAAATTGATGCTCATCTTGCCTCTGGTCAGCTAGCTTGCGAAGTGGAAGACCACGGACCTGGCATTGCGGAGCAATATATATCAACAATTTTCGAACGTTATAAACAGGTTAAAACACCTGACAACTTGAGTAAAGGGGGAACAGGTTTGGGACTTACTATTTGCCAAGCAATTGTTAAGGCACATGGGGGCGAGATAGGAGTAAATTCTAGCGAGGGCACAGGAAGCACCTTTTGGTTTAAAATCCCTGTAACTTCATTTAATAAATTGTCAGAGAAAAAGATACCCAAACAAGACAGCCTCGGGTAGTCCGTAAAGCCATAATAGTAAAGCGATAAATAAAGAGGAGCTGGGTATAAACTTAATATTGCAGGACTATCATATCGGGGATTATGGCAAAGGTTTTACTAGTTGAAGATGATCAGGACTTAGTTTCTCGTATCACCAAGTGGCTCTCTCTTGAGCGCTATTCTGTTGAGTCAATCAATAATGGGCGGGAAGCTTTGGAAGTGCTAAGAGAATCTACTTATGACCTTATAATTTTAGACTGGAATATTCCAGAAGTTAGCGGTATAGAAATTTGTCGTTATTATCGGGCTGGCGGAGGATCAACGCCTATTTTAATGCTAACCGGCAAGACAGATATAGCCGATAAGGAAGCAGGGCTAGATGCTGGTGCAGATTATTATTTAACCAAGCCATTTCATCCAAAAGAACTAACTGCATGTCTGCGAGCTTTAGGAAGACGTCCGCCACAACGCATAGGTGATGAATTAAAAGTTGGTGATTTAATTTTGGATCTGAACGCAATTCAATTATACAGAAATGGTAAAAAAATTGGCTTATTGCCTTTAGAATTTGATTTATTGGAATTCTTTATGCGTAATCCAGGACGTGTTTTTGGCCCAAATATTTTGTTAGAAAGAGTCTGGCCAGTAAACTCAGAAGCGTCCCCAGAAGCGGTGCGCACTTGCATTAAAACATTGCGTCGCAAAATTGACCTTGATGGCGAAGCATCTTTAATAAAAACGGTGCATGGTGTTGGCTATAAATTAGAAGTGCCTACCCTAGTGGGAGATAAAAAAGTCACCGCAGACTACACCTAACAAACATGTAATAAACATGGCGTGCTTTTAAGGGATCGCAACTTCGCTATTATCATAGAAGGGACTCATCTTTTTCTTATCGTCATCGTCATCGTCGTCATCGTCATTATCTTTATTTTTATCAGTAACAGCTCGACCCATGCCGTTAACGGCAAAGCCGCCACGTTTTAGTCCGAGAGTAAAGCCATGATCTGGCAGCACTGGAAAATGAAATGGTAGTCCAAAAGCGGATCCCCCACCAGAGGATGAGCGTCCGCCAGAGCTTGAGCAATTACCACCGGAGCATGTATTTCCGCCACTTACACTATTGCTGCTGCCGTAAACAGCTCCACCGCTACTGGCTGTCCAATTACTGGAAGCTAAAGATGGTGACCATCTGCTCATGACGCCTGAATTACTGCTCCTGGTATTGCTCCTGGTATTGTTAGGTCCAATAGCCATAGGACCTCTGTTAGCACCATCTAAGGTGGCGTCAAGACCTCTTCCAGTTAAAACGGTTCCGGAAGATGGCACTTCAAACGGACTGGGAATACTTATACTGCTATAGCTTACAGTTGAGTCATTATTCCTTGCTGCGGAATTCATTGAAACTACTGAATTTATTGAATCTGTAAGACCGGTGTTGATAACAGCTGGTGCGCTGCTCATGTTATCGACTAAACTAACTGTTAACAGTGGTGCTTGTTTAGCGAAATCGTTAGCCAGATGGGCTAGAGGAATAAAATTGACCAAACGAGACTGTGCCCAATTTTCACCCAAATGAGCAACAGTACTCATTAAACCGTTGAGAGTGCTCATAGAAAACTGTGGTATCTCCGGCGGTGCAGACAGCGATGCTCCTTGTTCAAGGGGAACAACACCTGGGGCTATATTGGCAGAGGATGCCAGTGTATCCGTAGCTTGAAATTGTTCTTTGCCGTGCGTCATGCCTTGATTGACAGTATCAGCATTAACACTGGCTGTTAGCTGAACATTTTTTTGCTTTTGGGCAAGCACAGGACTGCTGTTGTCCAATCTGGTGGTTGGTGGCATTGCTTGAGGCGCAGGCGGTGGTATTACGGCAGCTGCCCTGGCTGGAAAAGTAACTTCTTTTACTTTGTCAGCAACAGTCTGCTCAAAATCTCGGGCAAGTTTAGTACCTTGGTATCGTCTGTCGGTGAAAGGCAATTGCTGCGCAATGCCGGTAGCCATAGTAGTGATTAGCTGCTGCACTGTAGGCGCTATTTGATCTTCCGGCAACCCTCTCAATACATGCTCAATAGTATTAGGATTCTGACAGAGCTGCAATACAGCTGTGCGCACTGCTTCTGTTTCAATGGGAGGCACCACACGCGTTCTGGCACTGGACACACCCGCTTGCATCATATCTAAGAATTTAGTAGAAATCATATCTACCGGTACTTCCTGTCCGGCAGCAGTTCTGGTAGTTTGTTTGACTGCTTCAAATTTATCATTTATAGCTATTTTAAGCTGTGCAGAATTAGCAACGGCAGCAATAGGCTTCAACCAATCGGCAAAAATGCCTGCTTTAGCGGGGTCCAATTTAGCTGGATCTAAAACTGCTTTTGCCTCATTAACTTTGCCAGCACTTAAATAAGATTGGGCTATAGATACTTGTCTGCCTACAGCACTAAGGGCATCATCAGCGGGAAAGATGGCGCGTGCCTTTTGCACAAAAGCAGCATCCAAGACATTAGCCGGCAGTGCTGGTTTGGCAGCCATAATTTCAGCCGGTATGATAATTTTAGTGGGGAAAAGCTTTGCTTCTGTTTTAGTGAGAAATTCGCTCAGTTTGGCGTCATCTTTTAAATTGCGAATTTGCCTAGCTTCTACAGGATTGCTCAAAATATATTGCAAAGTTTGCACTTTGCGATCAATAATCATTTGTGCCCATCGCCCCTGTTCAACGGGGAGAGCTTCAGTTTTGTTATGCGTAATGTTTTGTATGTCTTTGGTCCAGGCTAGTTGTGGTGTGGCATTGATTGGCTTAGCAAAGTCGATTAAACTTTTCATTTCCACAAGCTGCTGACCAAGAGCAGCAAGTCGTTCATCAGCAGGAAATCTAGCGCTTGGAGTACTGAGAATGTCTGTGCCATTGAAGGCGCGCCAAGCATGTACTTTAGCTAGATCTTCTAATTCTACTGCTTGTCCTTGTAGTTTAGCGGCATAAGTATTGTGAACTTCCTGCGGCGCTTTACCTAGTTCTGGTATTTTGACAGGAGCTTGTGGCGCTTGCCCAGCCGGTTGAAAGTCGCGCGCTTGCAGGCTGGTCATAAGAGTTGCCAGCAAAGTTTGCACGAATTGTGCTCTTGTCTCTAAAATAAATTGTTGCTGCAAAAGATTTTGCGCATTCAGATTAGCTTGCTCTTTTGCTCTAGCTACTTCTGCTGTTTGCTTTATCTCGTCTTGTCTGGATTTTTCTTGCTCCTTGGCTTGCTTTTGTTCTGGCGCCTCTGCTTTTCCATCTTTATCGGTTTTGCCATCAGTTTTGCCGTGTTTACTAAAGAGATCTAAAGCTAAGGGTGATGTTTGTTCGCCAGCTTTATGCGCTCTGCCTAAACCCAGCAAATCTCCGATATCATTATTTCCTTGTGTAGACATGAGGCTCCTTGCCCCGCTTAAGCGCAGTTAGCGTTTTTTTGTAACAGCCCTGATAGGGCTGCTAATTGGATTGGACGATCCGCCACCACCAAAGCCAAACAAGCTACCCATAAGCATCATGGGAAGTAAACTGCCCATCATGCCGCCGCCACCCATGCCGCCCATCATACCCATAGCCATTAAGGGTAACATGGCACCGATACCACCACCGCGGCTGCCTAGCAATGCCATCATTCCGATCATCATACCTATTCTTAATAAGCCACTCATACCACCCATGCCGCCGCCACCGCCGCCTCCTCCGCCACCACCGTTGGGTCTGGTATTGGGCCTAGCCGGTTGCTGGAGCGGCGCAAAAGGATGATTAGGATCGCCTGCTGTAAGCACAGCGCCGGTTATTGGATTAAATACAGACTTAGTGTTAGGAATCTGCAGGTAATATGGAGGGTTATCTGGGTTAGCATTTGGATCCATTCGTGGATCATCGCTGCTAAGAGGCTGTTGGGTTACAGGATCGATTGGTATGCCTGTTTGAGGAGTATGTTCGAAATTTGCTGAATTATAGGGATTTTTCACCTTAACATATTTAGGATCGTTGAGATTTATTAGTTTGCCCGCTTGGTCATAGAGATTTCCATCTCCATCTGGGTCGAAATCTTTAGCAGTAGCTTTTAATGGAAAAGTAATAGAAGTGCCATTATAAGGACCGCCCGGAGTTGGATAATAAGGTCCTCTATTATAAGGACTATTAATCATATTCGGTCTGCCTATGCCAGGTATGCCTGGCATAAGAGGATTCGCGCCTATTGGATAACCGTTATAAACATTAGGATTGTAATAATTAGGTCCACCCAATTGACCGCCCATGGCGGCATTAATTAAACTCATCTCGGCATATTGTTGAGTAAATGTAGTTGGATTAAAAGGATTGGTATTGCTCGCTAAAGCGGTTGTAGGAGCATCATTTGTCACCGTCGCGTTAGGCAAGGCTGCGCCGCCACCCTCGCTAATAGCAGTTCTTGCTGACGGTTTACCCATACGGGCGTCAGCAAGCAATATGGCCGGTTCAGCGCCCATTGTTCGAGCACCTAAATCTTTATTTAGATCGATTGATGACTCTGCGTGATTGAATGTCATATGCTTCTATCCACAAATAAGGGATGTATTTTCATAAGTCCAGCTCCAAGTCTAGAAAGTAATTGTGAGATGTTTGTGAGATAAGCTATCTAAAATGGTAATCCTACGCAGTCAAATGATTAAATAGCGATAGAATATTAATCGATCGATCCCGATAAAAGTGAGCAGGTACTAAGGATGAAAAGTCAATTTGATTTTCAAAACTATATTGAGGCAGGAACACAAGCGTATGTCGAAGGTGATTATGCAAACGGCGGCAAGATTTTCTTAAGTGCCATGAAAGATGCTAAACGGGCAAAACTGAAAGATTCCCGCTTATTAGTAATACTTTATAACCTGGCCCTTTTTTATCATCAACAAAGGCGTCCTAAAAAAGCAGAAGTACTTTTAGAAAAAGCTTTGGAACATGCTGAATCTCTTTTTGGCAAAAATGCTAATCCTGTAAATCATATACTTAATAGATTGGCAGACTTGCAAGTCAAAGAACGTCATTATAAAAAGGCAGAAGGATTTTATCATCGTAGTTTGCAAATCGAGCGCCGCATTTTTGCGCCCGATAATCCACTTTTAGCTAAGAAGCTTATGAAAGTAGCTTGGGTACAAGCTTTATTGGGCAATTATGATGATTCTGAATTGTATTTGAAACAAGCTTTGGAATTGCAAATAAATGCGGCACGCGGTAAAAGAGCTTATGCTGTCTCTAATGCCCCCGCTAATTTACCGCTCGATGCCGATCTATTATTTGATGATTTTACTAGCGATGATGAAATAGAAATATCTAGCACGCAGGATGCCTGATTGCAGAACTTTTGGCGCCGCTTTACTTTCTACAATTACTATCATTGTTGACTTTAACAAATAATCTTTGATTGAGCCTTATCGGTGACAATACAATGTAGAATATGCCCATTTATAAAAATGCGGTATTGCTATTTATAAAAACGCGGGTATCGAATTGGCGAAAAAAATCTACCAAAGATAGCAAAATCTTGGATCGAGGTTTTTTGTATCTAGTACGCTATTATCCGTTTTCCAGAACTTTTATACGCACTTCATGATCAGCCAACATCTTTTCTATATTGAAGAAATATGGTGAAAAAGTTGTGGTTATATCTTTCATAAGTTTATCAAATCTTTGATCAAGGGCATCAAATCGCCGATTGGTTTGACGAAAACTATAAGCTGTTTCTTTGACATGCGCATCAAGAATATGTACGACATTATCGATCCTTTTATTGACATTGCTGTCCAGATCATGAACTTTGGTGTCAAGATTATCCATGCGAAGTGACAGTTCATTAAACGAACTGCTCATTTCTGTCTGCAATGATTTTAGTGTTAAGCTCATATAAATAACCTCTTCATCTACTCATTTACATACATATACGTAAAAGTAAAATAAAAGTTCAGCTAAAATTATATCAAATTGTTGGCATATTATTCGTCTCTATGAAACGCGCGTTGAGCTTAAGATGGCGACACAACCATAATACTTAAAAATTCCGGTGCCATTTGTACTTTGGTCTCGAATGAATTTTTGTCGAAATGCCTGAGTTGAATTGATAGTCCGGAATAGATTTAACTAAGTGCTAGCTTCACCCTTTTGCTTTCTAACTATTGACTATTGACATAACGAGAAGTAAAATAGCCATATAGATAGCCATTAGGCGTATTCAATGAGCAAAAAATATTCTATTGCTGAAGCGCGTAACAATCTTGCTGCCATTGTGCATGAATTAGAGACTCTTGATAGTGTTGAATTAACAAGAAGGGGTAGTCCAGTTGCGGTCTTATTGTCTAAACAAGCATACGAACAGCTGCAA
>Ga0206843_10277_pt1 | contig 12539 bp, 12 predicted proteins | sample Alteio_BWOrgCont_21_FD_152869 | JGI IMG/M metagenome (GOLD analysis project Ga0206843, IMG submission 152869) | Enriched cells from forest soil in Barre Woods Harvard Forest LTER site, Petersham, Massachusetts, United States -... | ecosystem: Environmental > Terrestrial > Soil > Temperate forest >...
GTTGATGGGAAATCTTTACAAGAAAATGGTCGCTATGTAGACGCGTTATCTCGAAATACTTCTCTCGAACATTTATGTTTAGAAGACATTGGCTTGGAGGATTCTGGAGCAGCAGGATTGGCTGTGGTGATCCAACATAATCCTCATCTGAAAACCATGAACTTGAGGGGTTCCGCAATCACTGAGATAGGAAAAAAAGAATTAAAAGCAGCCTTAGCAACTCATCCTTCACTGACTGATGTGAGCTTATCTGCTAAGCATTCATTCTTCAGCCCTTCACGCAATTTAGTTCAAGAGAGGGAAGAGGAAAAGAGATCGCAACGAATGAGACAAGAAAATATGAAAATGCTTTCAGAGTTTGTCTCAATGATTCCTAATAGCAACCTTGCATTGACCGAGACAGAAAACAGATGGGAAGTCATTGGGATTGGAAGAGTCCAGTATAAATCTGGATTTTTGGACATGCAAACAGCAATAGCACTTTCTAATACAATAGAAAAATTATTAAAAAGCGATCCGAAGAAAGAGCTTGTATTTCCTACAGAATCTCGAGATCCAAAGAATAGAGGGCAATACCGAGTCATCATATCCGATACTCTTGTTAATACCATTTCGCTGGAAATGAAGAAGTATGATGAAGGAAGGCCGAGTGTATTTGATCCTAGATGAAAACTAGAGGAAAAATCAGATGACAACAATCACATCGCTATCCACTCCTGTACATACTAGCTTGAATAAATTAACCACTGTAGAGGAAGGTGACACGATCCCCTCCGTAGAGCAGGTCAAGCGGTGGTATGAAAATAGGTCTCGCATTTGTATTTCTACAAAAGATTATGAAATTTTTGAAGGGGATGTACAAGATACACTTCCTTCAATTAAGTTTTCATCATTCCTTATGATCAATGATTCCAATTTTAAGAGTTCTGTTCAGGTATCTGTTCCAAATGTGGCTCATTTTGAAAGAAAGGAAGAAGTTGCTGTTTCTTTAACTAGCGAAATGACCAAAGAACTCATTTTTTTGAAATCTGGTCAAGAAAAATTCAAAATTGATTACGAATTATTAAGAAGAAAAGTCCCCTATTTTAGAGATCTGTTTGAGTTTCAAATATTATCTGGTGAAAAATTACCTAACGATGAAATAGATCTGAGTTCATCGTTATCTCCTAACCAATTAAATCTTATCCTGAAATATGTTTATGAAATACTCGATCTTCATTTATTATCCGGATCGGATATTATAGATTTATTTAAGACAGCAGGTTTTCTTTCCATCAAGGAACTTCAAGATGAGCTCAAAATTCGATATCATTTCATCGATCAAATATCTAAGGGTTCACCTCAATTAAACTTGCAGTGTAGAAAGGAACCCCTTTGCTCTTCTATACACTTCCAATCTTCTGCATACGGAGAGGCTTTAGGAATCTACGGCATTTTAAGAGCGCTTGAATGGGCACGCGATTTAAAAGTCATGGTAAATAAATTGTATATTCGTGATATGAAGGATGAGGATTTATCTATACTCGTTGAATATCTAAAAGAAAAAGAAACTCAAATCGAATCTCTTACTATTAAGTATCAAAATGCTTTCTTTTACTTGACAGATGAAAGCGCTCCTCTTCTTGAGTCCTTACTCAAAGAACTTGCTTCTTTAAAAGAATTCGTCATGGAAGATCAAAAGATTGGAGACAAGAGCCTAATCGCTATTGGCAGGGCTTTGACAAATCATGACAACTTGGAAAAGCTAAAGTTGACATCTAGGAAAGGGAATTTTTCAGGTCAAGCATTGGATGTTTTTACTGAACAGTTGGCTGAAAATCACACCCTTAAATCATTAAGTTTGAAAAATTCTGTTAATGGGAAATCTTTACAAAAAAATGGCCGCTATGTAAACGCATTATCTCGAAATACTTCTCTCAAACATTTATGTTTAGAAAATATTGGCTTGAGGGATTCTGGAGCAGCAGGATTGGCTGTGGTGATCCAAAATAATCTTCATCTGAAAACGGTGAACTTGAAGCATTCCGCAATCACTGAGATAGGAATAAAAGAATTAAAAGCAGCCTTAGCAACTCATCCTTCACTGACTAAGGTGAGCCTATCTGGTAAGTATTTATCCCCTTCACGCAATTTAGTTCAAGAGAGGGAAGAGGAAAAGAGATCGCAACGAATGAGACAAAAAAATACGAAAATGCTTTCAGAGTTTGTCTCAATGATTTCCAATAGCAACCTTGCGTTGACCGAGGAAGAAAACAGATGGGAGGTCATTGAAGAAGACAAGTATAAGTCTGGACTTTTGGAGATGCAAAAAGCAATAGCACTTTCTAATACAATAGAAAAATTATTAAAAAGCGATCCGGACAAAAAGCTTGTATTTGTTGCACTATCTCGAGATCCAAAGAATGCAGGAAAATACCGGGTCATCATATCCAATACCCTTGTTAATAGCATTCAGGGTTTAATAACATTCGGTAGGAAATAAAGAAGTATGATGAAGGAAGGCCGAGTGATCCTAGATGAAAACTAGAGGAAAAATCAGATGACAACAATCACATCACTATCCACTCTTGTACATACTAGCTTGAATAAGTTAGCCATTGTAGAAGAAGGTAACACGATCCCCTCCGTAGAGCAGGTCAAGCGGTGGCATGAAAATAATTTTCGCATTTGTATTTCTGCAAATAGTGAAATTTTCGAAGGGAATATACAACGCATCCCTTCACTGCAATTTGCAGCATACAATGATATTCTAAGTTTTATGGTCAATGATTCAAATTTTAAGTACCCTGTTTATGTATCTGTTTCAGATATTACTCATTTTGAAAGAAGGGAGGAGGTTGCTGTTCCTTTAACTAGCGAAATGACTAAAGAACTCATTTTTTTGAAATCTGGTCAAGAAAAATTCAAGGTTGATTACGAATTATTAAGAAGAAAAATCCCCTATTTTAGAGATCTGTTTGAGTTTCAAACATTATTTGGTGAAAAATCACCTAACGATGAAATAGATCTGAGCTCATCGTTATCTCCTAACCAATTAAAGCTTATCCTGGAATATGTTTATGGAATACTCGATCTTGATTTATTATCTGGATCGGATGTTATAGATTTATTTAAAACAGCAGGTTTTCTTTCCCTTAAAGAACTTCAAGATGAGCTCAAATCTCGATATCATTTCATCGATCAAATATCTGAGGGTTCACCTCAATTAACCTTGCAATGTAGAAAGCTGCCCCTTTCCTCTATACACTACCAACCTTCTGCATACAGTGAAGCCTTAGGAATCTACGGCATTTTGAGCGCGCTTGAATGGGCACTCGATTTAAAAGTCACAGTAAATAAATTGTATATTTGCGATATAAATGATGAGGATTTATCTATACTCGTTGAATATCTAAAAGGAAAAGAAACTCAAATTGAATCTCTTACTATTGAACATAACAATGCTTTCTTTTACTTGACAGATGAAAGCGCTCCTCTTTTTGAGCCCTTACTCAAAGAACTTCCTTCTTTAAAAGAATTCGTCATGCAAAATCAAAAGATTGGAGACAAGAGCCTAATCGCTATTGGCAGGGCTTTGATAACTCATGACAACTTGGAAAAGCTAGAGTTGACAAACTCTATGCTAGTTAAAGACAAAAACTCTAGAAATTTTTCAAGTCAAGCATTTGATCTTTTTACTGAACAGTTGGCTGAAAATCATATTCTTAAATCATTAAGTTTGAAAAATTCTGTTAGGGGGCAATCTTTACAAAAAAATGGCCGCTATGTGAACGCATTATCTCGAAACACTTCTCTCGAACATTTATGTTTAGAAAACATTGGCTTGGAGGATTCTGGAGCAGCAGGATTGGCTGTGGTGATCCAACATAATCCTCATCTGAAAACCATGAACTTGAGGGGTTCCGCAATTACTGAGCTAGGAATAAAAGAATTAAAAGCAGCCTTAGCAACTCATCCTTCACTGACTGATGTGAGCTTATTTGATAAGTGGTGTTCATTCTTCTACCCTTCACGCAATTTAGTTCAAGAGAGGGAAGAGGAAAAGAGATCGCAACGAATGAGACAAGAAAATACGAAAATGCTTTCAGAGTTTGTCTCAATGATTCCTAATAGCAACCTTGCGTTGACCGAGGCAGAAAACAGATGGGAAGTCATTGGAAGAGCCCAGTATAAATCTGGATTTTTGGAGATGCAAACAGCAATAGCACTTTCTAATACAATAGAAAAATTATTAAAAAGCGATCCGAAGAAACGGCTTGTATTTCCTACAGAATCTCGAGATCCAAAGAATAGAGGGCAATACCGAGTCATCATATCCGATACTCTTGTTAATACCATTTCGCTGGAAATGAAGAAGTATGATGAAGGAAGGCCGAGTGTATTTGAATAGACCTCTTGCTAACTTAAGCTTCTGTCGATTTTGGGGTTCTTTTGGCCGATAGGGATCATGATTTACTCATTCATTTTTAGAACGATCCGAAATCTCGCTTGATTGTTTTTCATTTTTGCATAAGCCTCTAAACCTTTTTCAAGAGGAAAAATCTCATTCATGGAATAAATCTTCTGCTGATCACTAAATTTAAGGGTATCTTCGATATCTATTGCTGTTCCAGATGCAGAACTCAGAATAGCCTTTGAGCCTCCTATGAGTTGAGGAGTCAAAATCTCCATAGGTTCTTGAGAGACGCCCACAATGATCAATTTTCCTCGAGTTTTAAGTCCTTCTAGAAGAGAATTCATCGATTTTCCACTCGCAGAGGTAGCAAGAATTGCATTGGCGCCTCCCATTTTTTGAAGGGCTTGCACTGGATTTTCGGAAGTACTATCGATGTACCGATTTGCCCCAAGCTCCCGTGCCAATTTTTCTTTTTCTTTTCCACGAGCAATTGCCACGGTATAAAAACCCATATGTCGCGCGTATTGAATCCCCAAGTGTCCGAGTCCCCCAATCCCATGAATCGCGACCAGATCCCCTGCACGAATTTTTGCATTGCGTAATGCATTGAAAGTAGTGACTCCTGCACAAAATAGCGGAGCTGCCTGATCCGCAGAAATCCCTTCAGGAATGTTTGCCAAGGAGCGTGCTTCGACAATGACAAACTCTGCATACCCGCCATCGAAGGTAAAACCTGGTGTCATCAGATTTGCGCAATTGACAAAATCGCCACGTCTGCAAGTTTCACATGTTTCACAATTCCCGCCATACCAGCCCACACCGACACGTTGACCGAGCTTCCAATTGTTGACTCCCTCTCCTAACGCATCGATTCGCCCTGCTATCTCATGCCCTGGAACCAAAGGATAACGAAGCCCTGGCCAAAGACCTTCGATTGCAAAAACATCTGTATGACATATTCCTGCTGCTTCAACTTTGAGCCTCACCTGTCCTGGCCCTGGTTCTCGCATGGGCTTTTCAACCAGATTCAATTTTCCAGGTGTTGTAATTTCAATAGCTTTATAGGTTTTCATTTTTTCTCCTTAAATTACTCTATCGATAAAGCACACTTTATTCTCAATAAAATTCTTTTCAGTTCGTTTGGGTATAAGGAGGGAGTTGCAAAACTCAGGTTCTGTCGATTTTCGGGTTCTTTTGAGCCGATTTTCCGTTTTTTTTTCAGGGGGTAATATCCAACATTGCGTATACTACCCCCTGAAAAAAAACGGAAAATCGGCCAAAATAATCCCGAAAATCGACGAACCCTCCCTCTAAAACAATTCCATTTTTTTCCCTCATTTGGTAATAGATAAATAGCAGAGTACAAAAGACCTCTTGCTAACTTAAGCTTCTGTCGATTTTGGGGTTCTTTTGAACCGATTTTCGATTCTTTTTGCGGGGGTTGTATCAACTTTCGTATACAACCCCCGCAAAAAGAATCGAAAATCGGCCAAAATAATCCCCAAAATCGACGAAGCCTTAGTTACGCAAGAGGTCTAAAGAGGGTAAGATGAAGATTTTACGAATATTGGGTATTGTCGTGGTGGTTGCGGGAGTTGTCTGCATTTTCTTTTCCCATTACATCACCAATGAAGTCAGTGAAGGGAAAATCAAAATTGAAAAAGGGCAAAAGGCTGTAGACAAGAGCAACAGTCTCTTTTCTACAAGCCCTTATACTAAGCCAATTGGCAAAGGGGTCACTTCTTCAGCGCAAAAGAAGATCAATGCGGGCAAGGAAGAGGTCTCCTATTATGAACAACTTGCCGAGACGCTTCAAATCGGCGGAATCGTTGGGATCATCGTTGGGGCAGGTGTTACAATTTTCAGCTTTTTCGGCCAGAAGAAAAAAAGGCGCTGATGCGTTGAACTCTACGGCGTAAATGAACAACCACCTGTTTTTGCGTGCGTGCCGCAAAAACAGGTGCTAGGTATAGGTCAAAAGCAATCATTAACTTGGAAGAACTTCAACTTCCTTAATTTTCTTAGAGTCTTTTTCTATTAAGGTTATCCGGAAGTTTGGCTGATAGTCATTGATAGGAACAAACAAAAGCTTGTTGAAGTAGGAATGGGAAGAGATGACCTGGTCACTTGCTGCTTTGGTTGAAAAATCGTTATCTAGAGCTTGATTAGCTTCAGAAGATTTTATCCCATCTACAATTGCAGGAATCGCGAATGGCCACAAAAATAGAGCTCCGACACCATATCCAACAGCTCTTCCAACAGTGGAGGTATGTACTTTTTTTGCAACCTCTTCAGATCTTACAAAAGGCAAGCTGATCCTATTAAGTGAGAAGATGTAATCCTTATCGCTATTATTTTCAATATACAATTGGACGGGTTGATATCCTTCAGCAATCACATTTCTATCCAGATATCTCTTACAATCGGATGGATCAAAGGTTTTAGCTACTACAATTAGATCTTGCTTTTCAACAGAAGAAAAAACTGCTTCTGATGTAAGAGTGTTTAAAGAAGAAGCGTTATAACTCGCGCACCCCGATAAAAAAATGAACGCAGAAGCAATGACAGAAGATGGAAATATTAGATGTTTCATAAAGAAATCCTTGTTTCCAGAGATTTTAAATGTTTTATTTTTTAAGTCCAATAACTATTTGCGTAAATAAAAAGGTTTAATTAAAAAATAAAACGGAATGCTTCTTCTTGGTATGATTGGACTGCATAAAACTAGGAATAAGTCGGGATCAAGTCATTAATAAATTTGTCATGAGAGATGCTAGATTATTTTGTAGTTTTCTTCGCAATCCACATGGAATTAAGGAACTGGAAAATTACATCTCACAGCAAACTGTCTCGTACATACTAAAAGATTCAATGTCTACAGAATGTGGGGTAATTTACTTTCCCGATGAAAATTTTCCTCTAGGAAAATTCTTCATTGAGATCATTTTTTGCGACGCTGTGCTTTGGACTTTTTCTTGCCTGAAGGCTTGATAGGGACAAGCTCATATCGATAAGGCGGCTTTATCTCCACAATCTTGCCATTCCGGGCAAACACAAGTGCTGTACCTGTACGAACTGCAGTTTCAAAAGCCCTTTTGAAACTCCTCGCATGTGCTTTTAGTATCATTTCATTGATATCATCACTCATAGGCAATCTTCTCTATTCTTTCCCAAAGAACTTTATCCAGGATTTCTAAGCTACTATTCATGTTTTTTCTAGCAATCAGCCTCTTTAATGACTCTTCGGAAGAATTATCCATAATGAGAGCACTATCTACAAGGGGCAGGTAATGGGTTAGAAGATTCTTGAGTCCAGAATAATAGTGCCTTACGATGGCATCTTCAGGAACATGGTGACCCCCTTGTTTTACTCTCTGGACCACCCGTTTTACCGCTTGCTCAGGACTTGTAAGCCACAAAAAAGTTAAAGCAATTTCATATCCTTTTGATTTTGCAGCTTTTAGGTGCTTTACATAGTTTGTCCCTGATGCTGTTGTCTCGAAAGCAAAACTCTTATTGGCTTCAAGCAACTCCTTGAGTCTTTTCAGCATCAATTTGCTGGCAGTTCATGAGAATCTTTTTCGACACGTACCGAATACCTTTCAGATTAACAAAATGACTTCCTTTTGAGCCAGACACTATTTAAGAGTATTCCCCTTCATTTTTCAAGATCTTTCTCAAAACGTTTAAAAATCATCTGTAGATTTTTCCAAACAGAAACGTTAAACTGCCTTCTATAGAAAAAGTCAGCACTGCGACAATTTTAGACCCAAAAAATCGAATAGAGCACTCTTTTAGTATAAAATGCTATCAAGAGGTCGTGCAGAACATTTTGAGCATACATGCCAGGCATTTCCGTAGAGACCAGGAGAGGATCTTCATAATCGATTTGGGCAAGATCAAAAACAGCGCCGAAACCCTCCCAGGAGAGCATCTCCACTCCGTCTTGCAGTGTCAGTGCGGCAAAAGGTTTAATGCACTCCACGAGGGTATCTCCAGCATCGCTATCTACTTCCGCCTCACCACGGTATGTCTCTCCACAGAGCATTACGAACGGCAGCAAGAAAAGAACCAAGCATTTAAACATAATTCTCCAGAGTGATCAGAGGACCGCGAAATCCCAATTTTCCATCAGCTATCGCATTTAAGTTTTTTATTATGTACAACAACAGCTCGTATCTTGATTACAGCATTTTTCATATTTGCCTTTTGTTAACGAAAGATAAGAAAAATCTATTTGCCGATGATCGACCTGGCTATAAAAAATCCCACGATGGGAACATTTGAAAACCTTGTCCTTAGGAACTCCTTAGCTGCCTTAAAATGAGTTCCTTTGATAAGAGTATCATCGAAAAGCCAAATTTCTTTAGGCGTTGGGTAAGTTACTCGTTCGTTAAAAATATAATTATCGAGAAGATCTTTATAAGATCTACAAGATTTTGAAGAATGTAATGCCTTTCTCGACTCTTTTTGCAAGTAGAGTTCTCGGACATCATAAGCTGGATTCAACATTCTAAGCATTTGATAATTTCGATCATCATATTCTGGTAAGGCCCTTGCATCAGAAGGAGGAACAGGAACTAAAGTCGCTTGGATAGCTCTATCGCAAAGACCAACCGTTCTGGAAATGCAACTGCTAAATAAATTTGCTACATCCTCAATAGCCTTTTCTTTATATTTCCATTCGGCTGTTCCTTTGCGATTTGTTTCTTTTTTGTAATTAAAAATCAATTGATTCATTGGACTGCACTGGAACCCGCCAGGTACCGTATATTCTCCGAGATAATAAATTTCATCATCCTCTTGAAGATATGGGTGACAAGGACGGATTAATTCATCTACACACTTAAGAAATAACGGAGAGGTGTTGTCGGATTTCATCATAGTCTTTTATGCGAATGGCGCCTTTTTCCTGAAATTTTTTTGGCCATGAAAGATCTGGATTCACGAAATTATTCTCAAGAATGAATAGCTTCCTTCCCTGATTTAAGGCTGCTCGTGCTTGAACCAAAGTACCAGAAGTCTCACCTGCTTCTACAATAATAGTAGCCTTAGTTAAAGCAGACATTGTCACATTTCTCTCGGGAAAGAAAAATCGATTTTCACGATAAGTTTGCCGAGCATGCCGACAAAAAGGTACCTGGCTAATTAGAAGATGTTTATTTGCTATTTCTTCCTGTAGAGAGCGATTTTCAGGCGGATAGTAGCAATTTAAGGGTGTTCCAATAACTGCAATGGTACTCCCCTTCCTGGCAAGGGCAACAGAATGCGCAACAGTATCTATCCCCTTTGCAAGACCGGAAACTACCACAAAGTTATCTTCCACGAGTTTCTTCACCAACCACTCTGTCCGACGAATCCCCATTTCACTTGGATTCCTTGTTCCTACCACTGCTATGCTAGGTAAATAGATCAAATCCCAATTGCCTTGAAAATAGAAAATTTTTAAGGGATGCCGCGCATCATTTAAGCGGTCAGGAAATTCTCCATCGCCATAAATTCTTACTCCAAAATGAGGCAAATTACTGATGACGGACAATAACTGGTTTTTATATTCTTTAAGCTTCTCAGCGTCCACCAACGCAGACAAAGAACAATGAGGATAACTTTTCAGTTTTTGTGACAAAGAACTCATCGTGGATTCTGGAAGATCCCATAACGCTTCGTATGCAACAAGTTCTTCAAGAGGAGAGATTGCTCTAAATTTTAGCATAGCCCCGATGAACTTAGAATCCATTTCAACAGTTGTTGTCATAACAGATTTACACTCAGTAATAAATAATAAAAGTTAACAGCATGAATTCCATTATGTTAAGAGCCTCTTTATACTGCCATTTTCTATGATTTTTTCGCTATGTTTTACTATTTGTGAACGACCCTCTATCATGCCTTTAAAAGTAAGAACCCTACTCTTCATACTTTAGCTAAACTGGTGCATGCAACTGCATAAGATAGACGAGTATAATCAACTGAAATAATCGCCGAAATCGGGGAGTTGATAATCGACTTTCTGCTCTTTGTTATAGCCAAGAGAATAAACCTTTTTATGCGAAGAAATGATCCAATCGCATTCCTTCTCATTGAATAGACGGCCGACTATGATCTTGATGAACTGATTCATAGAGACCGCATGCAAGCGGATCGACTCGATCCCTATCTCGGCGGCTGCATTAGCAAATATAGTGATCGTGCCCTTCCATTCCCTGGGGATCTCTTTTAGATGATCGATGACGGTCTTTCCAGTGCCAATGATACCATCGGCGATAACTAGTGAAGTCGTCTTTTCAAAGATCTCTTTGGGATAGAGGTCTTTTGATATTGTTTTACACTGGCTTACAATCATTCTGATTTTATCTGGTTCGAGTGTCATCTTGCTAAAAGCCTCTTGTAATCCATCGGCAGTTGCCATTCCACCACGAGGAATGGCAATAATAGATATCATTTGGTCTGGCAAAAATGCGGGGTTATCTGCCAGATGGGCAGAAGCAAAAAAAACGGTGTGTGTTTTGACAGCTTGTCTATAAGCGGAACCTTTAGGGGTATTGCCGTAGCATAAGAGATCAAAGCTATTATGTGGGTATATTTTTGTAAGAGCAGCCATCGTGAAACCATCCATTAAATTTTTTTTCGTATAGCATGGCGATCCGATAGGAATTTTCACAAACTTATCATGAAGTTATGTTATAACCTATCGGTTAACTTAATAAAAACATTCTTAGCCAATCTAAGAGTACTCGATGAAGTAAACTCAATATCAGAAAGTTGAGTGTTTGTTGTTATTTTATAGCGGCTTATTAAGAAGGCAACGGCCGTGTAAATGTTATTTGTGGCAAATCCCCGTCCTGGGCATTTGTGAAATCCGTCACCAAAAGGATACCACCCCATCTTAAAGCTGTTAGATTCATTAGGAATTTCTTTAGCTGCAAAAAGCGGGCTGGCATGAAATTTCTCTTCCTTCTTTATAATATATTCCTTTTCAATATCTCCAGAAGTATTACGCAATTCAATAACAATATCTTTTGAAACACCTCTCATAAAAGCATAAGCAGGGGTAAATTCTTTGATTGCCTCATGGAAAATTGTTTGTATCTCCTTACTGTGAATGTAGGTGTTGGCGCTACTGAAGTTATGATTTCTATCTTGCAGATCTGTAAAAATTTGATCTTGTTTTGCTGGATTCATTGCAATTTTCAATATTAAATAATTGAGTAGAGAAGCTGTCGTCTCTTGTCCTGAAGAAAAAAGAACGAAAATCATCACTTTTTTTTGAAGAGGAGTCAATTCATCATCAGTTAGGAGCTCTTGAACAAACGGTGTCTTATTTTCTTCTGAAAGAATAGATGTAATGGCTTTTTCCAATATATTTTGAGCTCTTTCCAGGCGTTGAGGATCTGCATATAAAGAGCTAAGAGGAGAAGAATAGTTCAAGGCTTCTTCAAAAAAAACATTTACTGCTAAGCAGATCTCCTCATAAGGCCCCGGATATCCTAAAAAAATACTGATCACTTTGGAGGCTAGAAGGCCACACTGCCGCGTTAAATCAATTTCATCATTGTCATTTGTGTTCCAATGAGTGATGGAGTCACTAATACTGTTTTTAATATCTTCGTTGATGCCGCTTAAATTTTCCCTGGCATTAAGGTGCTTTAATGCGATTCTGCGGTATTTTTCGCTTAGCTCTTTCGGACACGTTAATATACAATCTTCTGGTTGCACAGGTTCTTTGAAAATTCCTTCAATAAAGGGAAGGAGGGCTTTAAGGTATTTTTCGCTAGGCTGAAGAAAACCGTCATCTGAAGGATCATTTCTTGAGTACTTGAATAGTTCTTTTAGTATCACAGGGCATCGAGTAATATGCGATGTAAAGAATTGGGTAGAGAATGCGGGTAAGCAAGGATCTCTATCGCAAACCCGCTCTAATGACTTTTTGAGATTAGCATCATAAATCATCATCGTGGTGTTCAAGAGCTTATCTTTATAAGAATATGCCGAAGGCAATCTCTTGATATCGTCTTCTGTGGCTATACGTATTGTTGCTGTATGCTCATGTGTACATGTTGATGTTAAGGAAGCCATGGCTTTTTCCCTTATCTTTCATAAATTAATGACCAGAAATCGAATGATTTTTCTGGTGGACAATCCT